>Ga0116191_1001185_pt1 | contig 21434 bp, 16 predicted proteins | sample AD_UKC111_MetaG_FD_89897 | JGI IMG/M metagenome (GOLD analysis project Ga0116191, IMG submission 89897) | Active sludge microbial communities of municipal wastewater-treating anaerobic digesters from Hong Kong - AD_UKC111_MetaG | ecosystem: Engineered > Bioreactor > Anaerobic > Digestate... | reverse complement strand
TTCCGGTCCATGTTCATTGCTCAATGCGAACACGCTTGAATAATCCTGTTCCAGATCGTATCCGTAGGAGGTATTGTCTATTACAGATTTAGCCTCCTGGGCTGCCTTGCTCCAATACTCACTCTTGAACCAGGGTCTGCCGGCGTAGGATAAATATGCCTTGGTCAGCATGGTCTGCGCCGCTCCAGAGGTGGCTCTACCCACATCCGCTCCGGTATATTTGGGTTTAAGATTATTCTTTGCATACTCGAAATCGGAGAAGATCAGCTCCCATACGGCATCGGCAGTGCCTTCATTGGTTGGCTCCAGTTCATTCATGTTCTCTTCAGTCTTGAGAGGAACATTCTCAAAGAATCTCACCAGATAGAGATAGGCAAGCCCCCTTAAAAAACGGGTCTCACCTATAATCTGCTCCTTCATGCCCGGCGTGGTGAAGTTGATGTTGTCCACGTACATCAATACGGTATTGGCCCGGTTCACCATTACATAGAGCTGAGACCATATCTGATAGAACGGACCGGAACTGGCCGACCAGGTGAACTGATCCATCTCGGTACGCCATGCCTCGCCGGAGAAATTTGGCCATGAAGCTTCGCTCGGATACTCTCCGGCAAGAACGATCTGCCGTTGCCAGGCATTAGCACTCCGCATTGTATTATAGACCGACGTCAAGGCAGCTTTTGCATCCTGTTCGGTTTTATAGAAATTGAGGGGGGTGATATTGCTGAATACTTTTTCTTCCAGGAAACTGTCGTGACACCCATTTAGCAGCGTAATTGCCACAAAGAAGAGAAGAACTTTATATATATATTTCATAGCTATCATATTTTTAGGGGTTCATATTAAAACGTTGCATTAAAACCAAATAAAACAGCTTTTGATGCCGGATATGCATTGTAGTCGACACCTATCTGCAAATTGCTATTCCCTGGAGAGTTGACCTCCGGATCAAAGCCCGAATAATCGGTAATGGTAATGAGATTCTGGCCGGTGACATACAGACGAAGCGAACTCATGAAACTGATCTTCCGGAGTGTGTAGCCCAGGCTTATCGTCTTGAAACGCATATAGCTGCCATCCTCAATCAACCAGTCAGACTGCAGCAACAGGGGATCGACGGTCACGCGTGCCCTCGGTACATTGGTATTTGTATTGGTCGGAGTCCATCTGTTCAGGATCTCTCTTCTCTGGTTTCCCCAGGGACCCGACACGTTTGTTTCGGCACGTTGAACGTTAAGAACGTCATTTCCTTCTGTCCCCTGAATGTAGATAGAGAGATCAAAACCCTTGTAAGAGAAGTTATTGGTCCATCCGTAGATAAAGTCGGGGTTAGGATCTCCTACGATCATACGGTCGTCGGAAAATACAATCTTCCCATCTCCGCTCTTGTCTACAAACCGGGCATCTCCCAACCTATCGGTAGCCGTTGAGCGTGGTCCGGCTGCAAGTTGTGTCTCATCCTGGAAAACGCCGTCATACTTGAGCAGGTTCCAGACCCCTACGGGAAGTCCCGGTTCAAGCCAGCTGCCACCCACCTTCAAGTGTCCGGAGATCTGCCCCTGGACTGAGGAAGAATATCCCGGGATCTCCAATACCTTATTCCGGTTTCTCGACCAGTTCATCTGGGTGTTCCACTTGAACTCGCCGGTAAAGATATCTCCCCCTACAGCTATCTCCAGACCTTTATTCTCGAGACTTCCGATATTCTTGAAAATCGACGTGAATCCGCTCGATGAGGGGATGCTGATTCCCCACAGTAGGTCGGTTGTCTTCTTGTAATAGTAATCGGCAACTACAGTCAACCGGTTATTAAAGAGTCCCAGATCCAATCCCAGGTCGGTTGTAGCCGTTGTCTCCCATTTCAGATCGGGATTTGGCATATTATTGGGGCCAACACCCGACGAGAGATCGTTTCCGATTGGATAGTTCATCGTGCCCAACATGGCTAACGACTGGTAGCTCCCGATATTCTGGTTACCGGTCTTTCCGTAACTGGCCCTCAACTTCAGGTTGGCCAACCAGTCAATCTCATTCATGAAACCCTCTTCAGAGACTCTCCAGGCAATTGCTGTGGAAGGGAAAAAGGCCCATTTGTTGTTGCTTCCGAATTTCGAACTTCCGTCTGCACGGGCAGTAAAGGTGAAAAGATACCTGTCCTTGTAGATATAGTTCAACCTACCCAGATAGGAGGCCAACTGACTTTGTGACTGGGAGGAGCCTGGCGCCGCATAAGTGGTTCCCGCACCGAGATTGTCAGCCAGATAGAGATCGGTGGAGTAGTTGCTTGATCCGGCAGAAAAATTTCTGGAATTGAAAATCTGCCAGGTGTACCCCACCAGACCGTTGATGGAGTGATCGCCGAATACATTGGAGTAATTGAGCGTATTCTCATTCAGATAGGAGACATCTCTACGGTTTGCCTGGCGGGCGTCACCATTCCTGCTGAATCCTATATAGGTCTCTTTCGGCCAATAATAGGCCCTGTTGGAGGTGGACATATCTGTACCGAAAGTAACCTTGAGTGTGAGGTTCTTTATCAGTTCCCAATTGGCATCTACCGAACCCAGAAAACGGTCGATATCCTGCAGGTCGGAATAGTGGTTGGCTATTGCCACGGGGTTATTTGTAGGTGTTCCTCCGGGAGTAGGGTTAGTCATGGTATAATTTCCCTCTTCATCATATATTGGAACGGTGGGAGGCATCAGGACGGTTGCCCATACAATGGCTCCACTGCTACCTCCATCCCCTTCGGAGGTGGTTCCCTTTGCCCAGCTGTGACTTGCAGATATGTTGGTGGCAACACTCAGGTTGGGCAGAATCTTTATATCGAGATTTGATCTGAACGATGCCCGGTTGAAATCGCTGTTCTTGATGATACCGTCCTGTCCAAAATATCCTCCACCAATGGAGTATTTAATAACATCTGTTCCACCGTTGATTCCGATGTTGTAGTTCGAGATAGGGGCATCCACAAAAACCTCGTCCTGGTAATCGACTCCCTTTCCCAACGAGTTGACATCAGGGAAGTAATAGAGGTTGTCGGGATTGGGGAAAACGGGCGACTGGGAGTCGTTGGCTCTTGCTTCGTTGACCAATGTGGCATACTCCCTGGCGTTCATCATATCCAGTTTCTTGGAGAGACTCTGCACACCATAATAGGCATCCAGCGTCACTTTGGGTTTCCCGGTATTCCCCCTTTTAGTCGTGATGAGGACAACACCGTTTGCCCCACGGGCACCGTAGATAGCTGTAGCCGAAGCATCCTTCAATATCTCCATGGATTCAATATCGGCGGTATTTAAAGTAGCCAACGGATTTTGTCCGATACCTCTTCCACCGGCAGAAGTCCCTGCAGAGATCGGGAATCCGTCAACAACATAAAGAGGTTCGTTACTGCTACTCAGCGAATTACCTCCACGCACCCGGATTGAGACCCGTCCTCCTGGAGCAGATGAGGCTTGTGTTACCTGAACACCCGCCGCCTTACCCTGAAGAGCCTGATCCAGAGAGGTAACCGGTGAACGCATAATATCTTCAGCCTTTACCGAGGAGACTGAGCCGGTAAGATCCCTCTTCCGCATGGTTCCGTAACCGACGACGATCACCTCGTCGAGCAGTTCTGTATCCTCACTGAGAATTACTTCAATATTCGTTCTTCCATTTACATCAACAAGTTGAGTCACCATCCCTACGTAAGATAACTCAATTTTTGAGTCGGATGGAATATTTGCAAGCGTGAAATTCCCGTTCGCATCCGAGACAGTTCCGACAGAGGTGCCCTGCACAATGGCTGTTACGCCGACAAGCGGCTCTCCTTTTGTATCCTTCACAACACCCTTCACAGTAACGGTCTGTGAAAAAACACTCAATGAAAACACCCACATCAGTGCAATCATCCATTTGAATAAATTGTTTCTTTTCATTCCTGTTTAGTTTTTAAAAATTTGACCTGGATTCACTCTAGCTGACAAGCAGTTGATCAGCTCATCTTCAATTTGAAAAATTGAGTGCTACTCTTTGGAATTACAGTACGTTTTGCAATTAAGTATCTCAAGTGGTGTTAGTAATAGCAAGTAAACAAAACAACCCGCACTGTACAACAAATCCAACGAGGAGCTTAATAATTAAAAAAAATAGTTTAGGCTGCGCACCTTGTTAAATTAAATATATATTAACATTGTTAACGTCAACAAAAGTAAAACAAAGCAATCGATCAGCAAGCAGCATATATGCAAAAAATAGTTAATCGACATAGTTAAAAAAACCATTCTAAATAGCAAGAGCTGGCCTCAGCATCAGAACACGACCACTATTGATAGTGTATATAATTTATTTTAAGCCATTTAATAGATCACCGCCAACTATAGCTCAAGAGAAGTCATGTATCCGGGCAATCATCTTTTTTTGCATATATTAAAATTTTCACACAAAAGTCAAGGTCTAAACTATGTAAAAAACGAGGTGGAGAGAGGGGCTGTATGTATTAAATATGTTTAATACATAAACACTTTTTATGTTTGTGTGTTTACACAATAATAAATTAACCAACTATCTTTGTTTTTAAAATCGAAAAGCATCGCACTAAATGAAAAAACGTATCAGGATCAAGGATATAGCTGCCCAAGCCGGGGTTTCCTCGGGAACGGTGGACAGGATTCTCCACAACCGGGGGAATGTATCTGAAAAAGCAAGGGCTGCTGTGGAGAAGGTGTTGAACCAGGTGGGTTACAAACCCAATATCCACTTATCGGGACTCTCGCTAAAAAAAACATATGAGATTGTGATCTCCACACCCCATGCCTCCCACGGTGAATATTGGGAAGCCATTCATAACGGGATCCAGGAAGCGATAGACCAGCACGAAAGCATACATATCAAAACCACTTACCTCACCTACGACCAGTACAACATCTACTCCTGTCAGAACGTCTTCACGCAAATCCTGATCATGGAGCCAGATGCAGTTATCATTGGTCCCACATTTAAAGATGAGACCATCGACCTGGCCAAGAAATTGTCGGATAAAGGAATCCCCTTTACATTTGTCGACTCGATGGTGGAGGGGACATCGCCTTTGGCCTTTTTCTCGGCTAACCACTACATTTGTGGCTATCTGATGTGTAAACTGCTGAAATCGCTGATTCCTGAAACCAGCGATATTGCGATACTCCAGGCTATCCGTATCGGAGACCAGAGTGCAAATACAAGCATTCTCCGGCGAAAGGGAGCTTACGATTATCTGACCGAGACAAACTTCGGCAACAGGATACACCATATTCAATTTTCGGTCTACGAAGCTCACCGGAATGAGGAGATGATGAGGGAGTTCTTTACGGCACATCCAAATGTAAAAGGTGTGATCGTGCTGAATTCCAGGGGAAATGTTGTTGCAAATTTTCTGGAACAGAACAACATAAACGATATAAAACTGGTTGGGGTGGATTTGACAAAACCCAATATTGCTGCGCTGAAAAATGGCCGCATCAGCTTCCTGATCGACCAGAACCCTGACTATCAGGGATATATAGCCATGAAGACATTGCTGGAGTTTTTGATTTTGCAGGCAAGGCCAAAGGTAGAAAACTACATGCCGTTGAATATAGTCACAAAAGAGACCATCGACCTGCAACTCGAATTCAATTTTTTGAAAAAGATCTAGAAACATTTCTCTTCTTCTGACGTTAATGTAGCGATGAAAAGAGAAAAAGTAACGTTCAAGAATTCGAGGGGATTGCTGCTTTCCGGTGCCGTTGAGCTCCCTGAAAACAATTCTCCAAAGGCATTTGCCATTTTTTCGCACTGTTTTACATGCAATAAGAATCTGATCAACGTCAAGTATATCTCCGAAGCACTTAGTGAAAAGAGGATCGCTGTACTTCGCTTTGATTTCACCGGATTGGGAGAGAGTCAGGGCAACTTTGCTCAAACCAGCTTCACATCGAATATCGATGACCTGTTGAGTGCCGCCGACTTTCTGTCAGAGTATTACGAAGCGCCCAAACTCCTTGTAGGACACTCCCTGGGAGGTGCTGCTTCGGTTGTGGCGGGAAGAGAGCTTTCTTCGGTCAAGGCGTTATCCCTGATCGGGACTCCCTCAAATCTAGACCACATCAAACGGCTGTTCAGAGAGAAGATGGATGAGATCAACTTCAATGGCAGCGCAATGGTAGATGTAGCCGGAAGAGAGGTGGAGATAGGTAAAGGGTTTGTGGATGACCTGGCAAACCACAACATCAAAAAGTCGCTGAACAAGTTGCAAAAACCCTTGCTCATCCTACACTCGCCCGAAGATGAAATGGTGAGCATTGACCACGCTACTGAGATCTTCATGGCGGCAAGGCATCCTAAAAGCTTCATCGCATTGGATGGCATCGATCACCTGATTAAGAACATAAAAGATGCCCGTTATGTGGGAGGATTGATTGGCGAGTGGGTAACGCGATATCTCTAAGCTTTACTGCTTCTCGAAATGATGATCGTCGTAATACTTTGAAAAAGTGTGGCCCCATCGGAAACCCCGCCTTTTAAACTCCTCAACGACAACATGGCCGGGGTATAAGGTACCGTTGACAGTCGTATCCCTCACAGCCCCAACCGGCTGATTGGGACGGTTTTCATTTTTCCACCGGAGCGGGTTGAGGCGAGGATTTATATCGATCGCCAATCCTTTTGCGTGCTTGGAATAGGAGATATTGCGGTAACAAAAACTGTAACTGTTGTTATCGGCCATCGACAGGCTGTCGTTCCAGTCGTACGCTACAACCGGTATCGCTTTTTCAACAACAAAGTTATTTTCCAGCATAAAGGTGAAGATCTCACGAATATCCTCCTCGATCTTTTTGTTGGTCAGAATCTGACCCTGGTGCACCTTCAGGTCTGTAGACCTGTAGACCACATCAATCAGCACCAATTGATCCAGAATCTCATCGGGGGCTTTCGTGCCGGCTATCGCTTCTTGAAACGTGAGCCGCGAATCAACAACAATTGTATCCGGGTCGGCAACGGTATCGGTTCCAGTGGTGAGTGGCGGCGATATATCCTCCCGTGGCGGGACGTTCCTCTTGCACGAGAGGAGCCACCAGGTCATGAGTGCAATACAGGAAAACAGGAGGAGTATGTTGTTCAATCTTTTCAAGTCAGCAGATCGTTTTAGCTCAGTTCCAGATCAAACTCATCGGATAGTTTCTGAAGGGTAGGGTTTCGCTGCACCAGCTCATCAAAGATCTCTCTCGAGGTCAACGGTTTCTTCACGACAATCGCTTCCGAAACCCTCACCGTCATCGTAATGTCATCATTCTGCAGGCTTTCCCTTAAATGGGCCAGTATGACATTGCCATATTCGTCCAGAAAGTTTTTATTGATTTCCGTGTTTACCTCCACCTCAAACACGGTATCCCCCAGCATCCTGGGTTTATAAAGCATCATCGTGTTCTTCAACAACTTCTCCTCGATTAAATTATCTGCAAAATCGTGCCACGCTTTTTGTAACTCCGCTTCAGAGAAGAGCCGGTTGTTCTTTCTCGCCTCCGATTGCCGGATGCTCTTCTCCTCGGCCGGTTTTTCTCCATTATCGTCAGTCAAGGAGGATAACGAAACTCCCAGTCCTGCAAGCGTAGGGGAAACAGATCGCTGACTGGCTTCTGGAGCCACGTTTCGCCCTCTTTTCTCCGACACCGGCTCGGGAGCGGATTGAGACGTCGGTTGTGGTGCCGGTTGTGGTGCCGGTTGTGGTGCCGGTTGAGACGGTGTTATCGGTTTAAGTTCGTTTTTTTTTTCGGTTTCCCCTTTCGAGTCGACCGGATTTTCAGATAACTGACACAGTTTGATCAGCGTCAACTCAATCAGCAAACGCTTGTTTTTGCTTATGCGGTAGTTGAGGTCACATTCGTTAGCCATCTCGATGGCCTGATACAGGAAGGTATTACTGCATTGCTTTGCGGTAGCGATATACCTCTCCCTGATGGAGGCTCCCACTTCAAACAGCTTTGCAGTAGCAGGATCTTTGCAGACCAGCAGATCGCGGAAATGCGAAGTCAACCCGTTGATGATGTACTGCCCTTCAAATCCCCGGTTCAGGATATCGTTCAGGATCAGCAGACAATCAACCACGTTAGCTGCCAGAATGGCATCGGTAAGTTTGAAATAGTATTCAAAATCGAGCACATTCAAGTTTTCGATCACGGCTTTATAGGTCACATTACCAGCCGTATAACTCACCGTCTGATCAAAAATCGAAAGGGCATCGCGCATTCCTCCATCCGCCTTCTGGGCAATGATATTCAATGCTTCGGGCTCGGCGGTTACACCCTCTTCCTTCGCGACGTATTGCAGATGATCGACGATATCTGCAACACCGATACGGTTGAAATCATACACCTGGCAGCGTGAAAGAATGGTAGGAATAATCTTATGTTTTTCGGTTGTTGCAAGGATAAAAATGGCATGGGCCGGCGGCTCCTCCAACGTTTTCAGGAATGAGTTGAAAGCCTGTGTGGAAAGCATATGCACCTCATCGATGATATAGACCTTGTATTTTCCGATCTGTGGTGGAATACGCACCTGATCGATCAGGGTCCGAATGTCGTCGACGGAGTTGTTGGATGCAGCATCCAGCTCGTGAATATTGTAGGAGCGCTGTTCGTCAAAAGCTACGCACGACTCGCATCGGTTACAGGCTTCATGTTCCGGTGTAGGTTCAAGGCAATTGATGGTCTTGGCAAAAATGCGGGCACAGGTTGTCTTGCCTACACCCCTCGGACCACAGAAGAGGTAGGCATGTGCAAGCTTGTTCCCAGCTATGGCGTTCTTTAACGTAGTGGTCAATGCTTCCTGCCCCACTACCGAGCGGAAGGTCACCGGCCTGTATTTCCGCGCTGAAACAACATAATTGTCCATCTTCCCTCAATTTACGAAAGACAAATGTACGTAAAAAAACTCAAAATCTCTATTCCTTTGATGGACAGCTTGAGGAGTTCACCAAAAAATTTGTACTTTTACAAGCAACAAAAGAATGAAATATGAACTCTACCTTTCTGAAATCATTTTTTGTACTTGCTGTTTCACTGGCAATCTATGCCTGCTCATCGAGCAAGAAAGCCCCGACAGACATCGCTGGTGAAGATTCATTGAAACAGGGGCAGACCATTGTCCCCGATACCTTTCTGTTGCCTGAAATCCCAAGCGGAATTACCAACCCCAATGTCCGTGCAGCCTACCTGGTGATGCACTACTGGGACAGGTTTGATTTTGCCAACGAAAAACTGACACTTCGCCCCGAGATCACAGAACAGGCCTTTGTGGATTACATCCATATCCTTTCCCTGGTTTCGTTTGAAAATGCCAAAGAATCACTCAATTACACATTAAGAAAAGCCAAGATGAACCGTGTGATGTACACCTACTTTGGCTCCCTGTTCGACAAATATCTCTTCGATGCCAATTCTCCGTTCCGTAACGAGGAGTACTACATTCCCGTGCTGCAGGATCTGGTAAATTCCGATCTGTTGTCGGAAGAGGAGAGGTCCAGATACCGCTTTCAGCTCAATATGGCATTGAAAAACCGAGTGGGGGAAACGGCAAGCGACTTCGTCTACACGCTGGCAAACGGAGAATCAAAAAAGATGCACTCCATCAAAAGTGAATATCTGCTACTGATCTTTTCCAATCCCGGGTGCTCCACCTGTGCTTCCGTGACAGAAACATTGTCGAAATCTGACAACCTCGCCATGGCTTTTTCCATGAACTCGCCCTCCCGAACGATGATTACTGTCTTGACGGTTTATCCCGACACCGATATTGACGAATGGAGGTCACATCTGCAGCATTTGCCGGCAAACTGGATACATTCATACGACAAGGATAGGGTTATCACCAAACAGAAGCTGTACGACCTCAAGGCCATCCCAACAATCTACTTGCTGGACAGGGAGAAGAGGGTTATCCTCAAGGACACATCCCTCGAAGCCATTGAGGCTTTTTTCGCAAGGTCCAACTAATTCTGGCCCTGTGGTTTCCAGCCTCTCCTTGCCAATAGCTAACTTAAGTCAAACCTTTACATATCTTTGTATCATCACAATTTTTTTAAACTCCATGAAAATGAAAAAAGAGTTATTCTACATGGTGTTGCTTATATTGACAACACCTCTGTACGCTCAGAACTACGATGAAAGTAAAGTCGGCAACTATCTTCTTCCGGAGTTGCTCACAACCCAAACAGGCAAAAAGATAAATTCTGCGAAGGAATGGGAACAGTCTCGCCGGCCGGAAATCCTGAAACTGTTTGAGGATAATGTTTACGGACAGGTCCCCAGGGATTTCGACAAGATCGAATTCAAGCTGCTTGAAGAGAATCACAATTTATTAAATGGCAAAGCCACCCACAAAAAGGTAGCCATCAACGTCACCCGAAACAAAAAAAGCATCACTATTCAGACCGACCTCTTTATTCCGAATAACGTAAAGAAACCGGTTCCAGCATTTATTATCATCAATCACCGCCTTGCGAAAACCAAAGAATTATCCCCTGAGAATGAATTCTGGCCAGTTGAAACCATCATTACATCAGGTTATGCCGTTGCCGGACTGGATGTCAGCGATGTTGCAGCAGACCACAAAACAGAATATGTGGATCAGGTCCTCGCTAAACTCTATCCCGAACAGATCGAGCAACCAAACGGGATGCGCGCCCTGGGTGCTTGGGGTTGGGGAGCCAGCCGGATGATCGATTACTTTGAAACCGACAAGTCCATTGATGCCCGAAAGATAATCGTAGTGGGACACTCCCGCGGAGGCAAGGCTGCTCTTTGGTGCGGTGCTCAGGACAGACGGGTGGCAGTCGCCATCTCTAACGAATCAGGAAATTCGGGCGCAAAGATCTCCCGCCGAAACTTTGGTGAAACGGTGGAGATAATAACCCGCAATTTCCCCCACTGGTTCGTACCTCAATATGCTACTTTTGCCAATAATGAAAATGAATTACCTGTAGATCAGCATATGTTGCTGGCCCTGATGGCTCCACGCGCAGTCTATGTAGCCAGTGCCGCCGAAGATTTATGGGCTGACCCCAAGGGGCAATATCTGGCTCTAGCAGCCGCACAACCGGTGTTTAAACTGTATGGCTACAATACAAATCTGCCGGATACCATGCCCCCTAACAACGAACAGCTTATACAATTGCCATTGGGCTTCCACAATCGGGATGGCAAGCACGACATGCTTCTTTTCGACTGGAAACAGTACATAAAGTTTGCCGACAACTATTTCAAGAAGAAAACAGACAAAAAATAGCACAATATGAATCAAGGATGGTCTCAATGGGTTGCAGTAACCTTAGCTCTTCTGCTCGGAGTATCCTGCACCCAGAAAAAAAGCAGTGAAGCGTCAGGTGAATGGATTCCTCTGTTTAACGGAACCGATTTGACCGGCTGGACGGTAAAAATCAAAGGCTACGACGTGGGTGATAATTTTGGAAACACTTTTCGTGTAGAGGATGGGATGATAAAGGTACGTTATGAGCAGTACGACTCGCTACGTGACCGTTTCGGACACCTGTTCTATAACGATGAGTTCTCGCATTACAAGCTGAGGGTAGAGTACCGGATCGTTGGCGAGCAGTGCCCCGGGGCACCCGGATGGGCATATAGGAACTCCGGAATCATGATTCACGGACAGACACCGCAGTCGATGGAAATTGACCAGGAGTTCCCCACTTCCATAGAAGTCCAACTGCTGGGCAGCGATTCCCTTGCACAGAGAACCAACATGAACGTTTGTACACCGGGAACCAATATAGTCCTGAACGGTCAGCTGACCCTCGAACACTGCATCAACTCCTCTTCCAAAGAATTTTACGACGAAGAGTGGGTTACGGTCGAAGTGGAAGTTTTCGGGAACGACCTGATCAGCCATATTGTCAACGGCGATACGGTATTGCAATATACCCGGCCTCAACTGGATGAACGGGATGCGACTTACGCAAAGCTTGTCGACATGAACGGCGGCAACAAAATGCTGAGCAAGGGAACCATCTCCCTCCAAAGCGAGGGACATCCTATTGATTTCAGGAAAGTGGAAATAATGTTGCTGGAGAGGTGAAATTCACCTCACAACATAAAAAAACCCGCCACGTTATGAGATGAGGCGGGTTTTTTATTGAGTAATACGGTTAAAAGCGTGTCAATTAATCCAGTTGCGGTCCGGCAGCCACCAGTGCTCTTGCATCATCATTGTCGCAATATTGCTCGAAGTTCTTGATGTACTTGGCAGCAAGCGACCTGGCTTTTGCTTCCCACTCTGCAACATCAGCGTAAGTATTACGCGGATCAAGTATCTCCGTGTCGACATTCTTCAAAGCAACAGGAGCTACAAGGTTCAGAATAGGGATACGGATGGTTTCAGCCTCCTCAATCGATCCGTCGATGATGGCATCGATGATGGCACGTGTATTCTTCAATGAGATACGTTTGCCAGTTCCGTTCCAACCCGTGTTGACCAGATAAACCTTGGCATTGTGTTCCTTCGCCTTCCCAATCAATGTTTTAGCATAGATGGTCGGGTGCAGTGTGAGGAACGCTTCTCCGAACGCAGGAGAGAAAGAGGGGACAGGTTCATTAATACCACGCTCAGTTCCAGCCAGTTTTGAAGTGAAACCTGAGAGGAAGTGATATTGAGCTGCCTTATCGTCCAGGATAGATACCGGAGGCAGTACACCAAAGGCGTCGGCCGACAGGTAAATGATCTTTTTGGCATGTCCTGCGCGAGAAGGAGAAACAATCTTGTTAATGTGATAGATGGGGTAAGATACACGTGTATTCTCTGTTTTGGAAGCTGCCGCAGAGTAATCGGGCGTTCCGTCGGGGAGAACGGTTACGTTTTCGAGCAAGGCGTCGCGGCGGATAGCCCTCCAGATATCAGGTTCCTTGTCTTTTTCAAGATCAATAACCTTAGCGTAACAGCCACCTTCATAGTTGAAAACACCGTGATCATCCCAACCGTGTTCATCGTCACCGATCAGATAACGTTTCGGATCTGCAGAGAGAGTGGTTTTTCCTGTTCCGGAAAGACCGAAGAAGATTGCCACATCACCATCTGCTCCCACATTGGCAGAGCAGTGCATTGAAGCAATACCTTTCAATGGCAAGTAGTAGTTCATCAGAGAGAAGATACCTTTTTTCATCTCTCCACCATACCATGTACCACCGATCACCTGCATCTTGCGGGTAAGATCAAATAAGGTAAACACTTCTGAATTCAGGCCTTGTTCCTTCCAGTTCGGATTGGTGGTCTTGGATCCATTTAAGCATACGAAATCGGGCTCTCCGAAGTTTGCCAGCTCGTAATGTGACGGGCGGATAAACATGTTGGTAACAAAATGTGCCTGCCAAGCCACTTCCATCACAAAACGCACTTTCATGCGTGTATCTTCGTTCGTACCGCAGAAAGCATCAACCACATACAATTTTTTGGCTTTTGAGAGCTGCTCCGTAACGAGATTTTTACAGTGGTCGAACACCTCAGGGGTAGTTGGACGATTGATAGTGCCGTCCCACCAAAGAGTTTCCCGGGTAGTGTCGTCCAAAACGAAAAATTTGTCTTTGGGTGAACGGCCGGTAAATTTACCGGTATCCACTGCAACAGCACCGGTTGTTGTCAGTACACCCCTCTCAAAGCCTTCGTTGGACGGATCAATCTCCGCTTGGAATAACTCCTCGTAAGTTGGATTGTGAACAATCTCGAAGTTGCCGACAATTCCATACTTGCTTAAATCTAAATTTGCCATGTTAGTAAAATTTTTTGTAAATATTTGATTATAAATCTCTCTTTCTATACTGTTTTATTCGGCAAGCGCCCTTTTAAATCAGTGACAATATCCTAAAACGGCGACAAAAATAAATAATAATGTTGAGATAATAAAGATAATTAAAGAAAAATTTCTTTAATTATTGTCGCTTTAACTCAAAACAGCACAGAATTGAAAAATTTACTCAAGTAGTTGAAACAAAAAAAACCGTGAAAATGTTTATCATTGAGAGTAAAAATATTACCTTTGTTCTTCGAAAAAAACAAACAGCTTATCATTTTTACAATGAACATTATTGATTTTTCGAAAACCAACTCCCTCCTCAACTCTTTTGTCCGTGAAATCAGAGATATTTCCATCCAGAACGATAGATTAAGATTCCGAAGAAACCTGGAAAGAATTGGCGAAATAATGGCCTATGAGATCAGCAAAAGTTTACGCTACAAGACAATTTCTGTAACTACGCCGCTCGATGTTGCCGAGATCTCCATTCCAGACGAAGAGGTTGTCATTGCTACCATACTACGGGCAGGATTACCTTACCACCACGGCGTACTGAACTATTTCGATTGTGCCGGAAATGCGTTTGTGTCGGCATACCGGAAGTACAAGGAGACAGGACATCAATCTTTTGACATTCATATCGAATACATTGCCTCGCCCCGTATTGACGGCAAAACGCTGATTCTTACCGATCCCATGCTGGCCACGGGAAGCAGTATGGAACTGACCTACCGGGCACTGCTCACAAAAGGAACACCCCGCAACATCCACATTGCATCCATTATTGCCAGCCAACAGGCTGTGGACTATTGCAAGAGACATTTTCCCGAAGAAATAACCACCCTTTGGGTCGCCGCTATCGATCCGGAATTGAATGAATCATCCTATATCGTACCCGGAATAGGTGATGCGGGCGACTTGGCCTATGGCGAAAAGGAATAAGTAGCAAGCCGGCCGGCATTACTCATAAAACTTCTTTTCAAAAGCTTTGAATTCTCCCTCTTTCAGGATCAATCGTTTCCAGAATGCAACGATAAATCCTGTTCCATATCCGAATAGCTGGGTCCAGGCAGCAGCAATGCTGGATAGACCCACCTTGAGCGAGCCATTTTTCGCCGTAGCGTCAATCAGCACCAACGAACTGTACAACGCTGGAACAAGCAGACCATACGGAAAAAATATGGAGATAAACAGTGAGAGGAGCATCGCAACTACAAAAAGGGAGGGTAAAAAGTGAACCGGTTTTAAGGAGTCGGGATGGGAGAGGTATAGATTGATTCGCGCTATTCCGGAATTGTAGACCTGCTTGAAAAATTGCCTGTAGGTCGACCGGCGTTTGTGATAAACGTATGCTTCGGGAATAAGCGCCGTTTTATACCCATTCTCGATAAGCCGGAGACTGAAGTCAATATCCTCGCCAAACCTCATCTTGCCGTAACCACCAAGGTCACGGAAAGCCTTCCGCGAAACACCCAGGTTGAAGCTCCTTGGATGAAACTTGTCCAGCGATCTTTCTCCTCCTCTGATACCACCGGTTGTAAAAAAAGAGGTCATGGAGTAATTTATGGCCTTCTGTACCGTTGTAAAAGAGGGTAACGCCTTGTCGGGACCGCCGTAAGCCTCAACAAAATTCTCCGCCAGAGAGGAAGAGACCTTCTCCATATAGTGTTCCGGAATAATACAGTCTGAATCGAAGAAAATGAGATAGTCGTACCTCGCTCTCGCTGCCGCCACGTTTCGTGTCTCTCCGGGACCGGAGTTTGGCTTCTCGAAATAGAGAATCGGAAGGCTCGATGTATATTTCCGGACAACCTCATCGCACTTTCTGACCGATCCATCCTCGGCAATGATCACTTCAAAATTTTTCAAGGTCTGGCGGGTAAGACTGGCTAAAAGTTCGTCCACCTCCTCGGGACGATTATATACGGGAACAACAACAGAAAAGTTCATGTTTGAGAAATTGGATCCGGATGCAAAACTAATTAAATAAAATGACTTTTAAGCAACTCCGGCTATTTCTGTAACTTTATAAAAAGGGATAAAAATATGTGAAAATATATAGAATTCATGAAATAAATTATATCTTTGTCTCTCTTCAATGTCTAACCTCTTTTCCAGGAGACGGATAGAAAAAAACAATCGGGTGAAAATTATAAAGTTATCAATATTAATCACTATAAGCTCATTACTGTTTGCCTGCAAGGGCAACAAGGAGGTGGTCACACTCAAAGGCGAGATCTCCAGCCTGGAGGATTTTGAAGTGCTGGTCTCCTATTTTGCAGGCGACACCCTGGCTGTCGATACCATTACGTGCGATAAACACGGTAAATTCACCTATAGAAATACCATTGACACCTTAACGGTCTTCTCCTTGTATTTCAACAATCAGAGCTCCTCGGTAATGGTTTTTGCCCAGCCGAAGGATAATATCACCATCAAAGGCGATGCCCGGTTGTCGGATCTCATCAAAGTTACAGGAAACGAAATCAACAACGACCTGACGTTATTCAAGGAAGCAAACAAGGAGCTGCTTCAACAGCGTATTCTGTTGCTACGCAACCTGAAAGAGGAGAAGGATGCAAACCCGTTTTCAAACAGCAGGCTTCTTGCCAGTGCCGACGAAATAGCCAAGATAAACTCTTTCAACCAGGAACTGGCATTAATTGCCGAAGAACAGGTAAAAAAGAATCCTTCCAAAATGTCGAGCCTGATCCTGATCAACGAGTTTTTTGCAAATGCAGAGAATCCCCAAGGGCTCAGCCGCTTGTTGGGCTATATGGAAGATGACGTCCTCAAGACAAGATTGGGTTTGAACCTGAAAGCGTACTGCGACAAGGTCAACCGCTCCGCAGAAGGATCGGTAATGCCTTATTTTCAGTTGGTAGACACATCGGGAGATACAATACACTCCTACGACTACCGGGGTAAATATCTGCTACTCTCCTTCATTTCGACCACCGGGGTTGACTCCCGCGAAACGATTCAGTCACTCAGACAGACTTACGAGAAGATAAAGAGCGACAGCGTAGAGTTTATCTCAATCTATATCGACTCCGACATCTATCCTATAAGCTATATTGAAAATGACTCGATTCCATGGACCGTTGTTCCTGAGAAAAGAAGCTGGGCATCGGACATCGTGGATGCATATAATATAGAGTTTGTACCTAACAATATCCTTATCTCCCCTGCCGGCATCATCAGTGACAGAAATGTTCCGGCCATTGCAGTGGAGAATGCTTTGAAAAGCTTTGTAAAAAACAATCGTTAAACCTGTCATGCTGGTCAAGGTGTTTGGTGCGGCCGTACAAGGGATTAATGCCACACCCATAACCATTGAAGTGAATTGTACAAAGGGAATAAAATTCTTTTTGGTAGGCTTACCGGATACATCCGTGAAAGAGAGCCACAAGAGAATCATTTCGGCCATCCAGGTAAGCGGTTACAAGTTTCCCCGTCAACAGATTGTGATCAACATGTCTCCGGCCGACATCCGGAAAGAGGGATCGGCCTACGACCTTCCTTTGGCAATAGGGATATTGGCCTCCTCCGAGACCATTAAAGCAGAGAAGCTGTCCGACTACCTGATCATGGGCGAACTATCGCTCGACGGAAGTATCCTTCCCATCAAGGGAGCCCTACCCATCGCGATCATGGCTAAGGAGCAGGGATTCAAAGGGTTCATACTCCCCTCGGAAAATGCTAGGGAGGCCGCAGTAGTTGAGGGACTGGAGGTATTCGGGGTAGACAACATCTGTCAGGTTGCCAGATTCTTCAACGGGGAACTGGAGTTGGAAACGACAACAGTGAATATCGGGGAGGAGTTCCTTAAGGGGCAGTCTACTTTCGAATTGGACTTCAGCGACGTAAAAGGGCAGGAAAATGTGAAACGGGCCCTGGAGGTCGCAGCTGCAGGTGGTCATAACCTCATCATGATAGGTCCCCCGGGAGCAGGAAAATCGATGATGGCCAAACGATTGTCGTCCATCTTGCCTCCATTCACCATGGAGGAGGCACTTGAGACGACAAAGATACACAGCGTGGCCGGCAAGCTGGAAAAAGGGATATCCCTGATGTCGCACAGGCCATTTCGGTCTCCTCACCATACCATTAGCGATGTGGCCATGGTTGGGGGCGGATCCTATCCACAGCCAGGAGAGATCAGCCTGGCACACAACGGCATACTATTCCTGGATGAACTACCCGAGTTCAACAGGAGCGTTCTTGAAGTGATGCGTCAGCCGCTGGAAAACCGGAAAATTACCGTTTCCCGGGCCAGATATTCTGTGGAGTACCCGGCCAGCTTTATGATGGTGGCTGCCATGAATCCCTGCCCCTGCGGATATTACAACCACCCCGAAAGGGCATGTGTATGTCCCGGCGGAGCTGTTCAGAAATACCTGAACAGGGTATCGGGACCGCTGCTGGACCGGATCGATATTCATGTCGAGATCACCCCTGTCCCTTTCGAGAAGATTTCCGACAGCACACCGGGCGAGCGCAGTTCAGAAATTTGCAAACGGGTAGTGAAAGCCAGACAAATTCAGGCAGAAAGGTTTAGAAAAATTCCCGGCATATACTGTAACGCCCAGATGACATCGAAGATGGTGCGTCGATATGCCGCCCCTGAGGCAGCAGGATTGCAATTGCTCGGAACAGCCATGGAGAGACTGAGCCTATCGGCAAGGGCGTACGAAAGGATACTGAAGGTCTCCCGTACCATAGCCGACCTTGACGACTCTCCGCATGTTTTGCCGGTACATCTTGCAGAAGCAATCAACTACCGTAATCTCGACCGTTCAAATTGGGCGGGGTGACATAAACAGTCAATATCATAAGAAATGAAAAAACTATCCTCATTAGCTCTACTCTTCCTCTTGCTGCCCCTGTTTTCTTCATATCAGAAAAATTTAAAATCGGCTTCCGGCAGGTCTTCTAAATACAAAAATATTGTCGCCGACAGTACAATGGAAAGAGTATATGAAGAGATAAAAACCCCTTATAAATACGGGCTGGTAATGGTTCCTCCACCTAATAAGATGGTAGACAGCCCAAGCATCTTCAGGCATGGCGACATCTGGTACATGACCTACATTCTATTTGATGGAAAGGGGTATGAAACCTGGCTTGCAAAAAGTGAAAACCTGTTAAACTGGGAAACTTCGGGGCGGATACTCTCCTTTACAGAGGATACCTGGGACTCGAATCAGAAGGCGGGATACATCGCGTTACAGGATTACAGATGGGGTGGCTCTTATGAGGTTCAAAAATATGACGGTCGCTATTGGATCTCCTACCTGGGAGGTAAATCGGCCGGTTATGAAGCAGGCATCTTAAAAACGGGAATAGCCTATACAGAGGATATAACAAGAACAGAGGAATGGAAAAGAGTGCCACAGCCGGTTCTTTCACCGGAAGAGAGTGACGCCCGCTGGTATGACAACCAGACAATATATAAAAGTACAATCATATGGGATAGGGAAAACTCAACGGGATATCCTTTTGTAATGTTCTACAATGCCAAGGGAAGAAGCAGAACCGATGCCGAGGCAGAAAGGATAGCGATGGCCGTGTCGACCGATATGGTAAACTGGAAACGCTTCGGCCGGAGACCGGTAATCGATCATGGCTCCGGCATATCAGGCGACGCTTTTATTACAAAAATTGACAACATCTGGGTGATGTTCTATTTTGGAGCTTTCTGGAAACCGGGAGCTTTCGACCGATTTGCCTGTTCTTACGATTTGATAAACTGGACCTGCTGGAAGGGAGAGGATCTTGTTAAACCTTCCGAGGACTTTGACAACCGTTATGCACACAAACCTTATGTTATAAAATACAATGGGGTTGTATATCATTTTTATTGTGCCGTGGATAGAAATGACAACAGGGGAATTGCTGTTGCAACATCCATTGATATGGGAAAAAGCAAACTGCTTTTCAACTGAGTATCGACACGGGTGCACTACCTCTCTCTCAACAGGAAGAGATGGAGTTTTTCAAATAAATTTCAGTTTTTAAGAGATATCCTCCATTTGTCTCTATTTTTGTGTATATTTGTTGTGAAAAACTAACGTAATTCTAAACAGTCTGATCATTATATATTCAAACTCCAGAAATCAACTGAAGTGTATACGTAGTGATGTGCTAACCCCATAGTGAAAAACAAAATATTGTTGTCAAAATTGCACCATCTTGATTAGCCGGAACCGCCTTGGAGAGTCTCACATTTTTGGCCCCGATGTACAAGATGTCGCCCTTAATGCTTGCTGTGTCATTGCCGAACAAAATATCAGGCCCATTTTCTTCGGTTCATCTATAAAAAATCTACTCTATGCGGGGAGACTTGAATTGAACTGGATGAGGGATAAAGGATATGAATGAAAAGGATGCAATATATGAGAACCTGTTTCGAAAAGCAGCTTTTCAGGACGACGAAGAGGCTTTCAGGCAACTCTTCCTCGAATTCTATCCGGCCCTCTGTGTATTTGCCATGCGATCTGTTTATCATGAAGAGGAGGCCCGGGACATTGTTCAGGATGTTTTCTTCAAAATCTGGAAAAACCGTAAAAGTATAAATATAAATACCTCTTTTCGGAACTTTCTAATTACATCGGTACGTAACGGTTGTACCGATTACCTTCGAAGACAGGATATCGAAAACCAGTATATGGGAAAAAAGAGGCTGTTCTCCATCCACACATCCCCCGAAGAGCTATACACATTAAAAGAGTTGGAGAGTGCCATTGCCGAAGTGCTGGCAGAAATGCCGAACAACGTGCGTGAAGCGTTCGAGATGAGTCGCTTTAAGGGAATGACCTATACCTCCATCGCCGAAAAGATGCAGGTATCACCAAAGAGTATCGAAGTCTATATCAGCAAAGCCCTGAAAATTTTACGTGAAAAATTACAAGATTACCTCCCCTTATTGTTACTCTTGTAACCAACACTTTTGTTAAAATCAAAGTTTTTCATAAAATATTTCACTTTTTTAATAGGGTGAATCGGGTTCTGTACGTCAAGTAAATAAACGTGAAACAAGATGAGTGAAAAGAAAACTGCCGACTCTTTGGAATTTTTACTGGGGGACTATGAAAAAATGGATAAAATAGATTCTGCCGCTGATTGGGAACGTGTACGAAGACGTATTGCCATTGACCGGAACAGACGGCTGCTATTTAACTTCTTGAGAAATACGGCTGCCGTTCTTTTTCCTCTCTTGTTGATCTATCAGTTTGTATTTGCTCCGATAAGTAGCAAAAGTAATGAGGTAATAGAGACAATCACAATTACCTCAGCCCCAGGGATGGTGACCAAAACAATTCTCCCGGACGGTAGTGAGGTATGGCTGAACGCGATGAGCTCACTTACCTATCCGCTGCGTTTTACAAAAAAGGAGCGCACGGTTCAACTTTCAGGGGAGGCCTATTTCAAGGTTGTTTCCGACGAGAGACATCGTTTCAATGTGAAAACGCCACAAGAGATGGTCGTGAGCGCTTATGGAACAGAGTTTAACCCACATTGCAGCACGATTATAAATAGAAGTTAAACTTACCCTCTATTTACGTTAAATCCGCTTGTTTTACGTCTGTTTGCTGACCATAAATTTTTGTATCAGGCTGATATTCAATGT
>Ga0116191_1001183_pt1 | contig 21473 bp, 38 predicted proteins | sample AD_UKC111_MetaG_FD_89897 | JGI IMG/M metagenome (GOLD analysis project Ga0116191, IMG submission 89897) | Active sludge microbial communities of municipal wastewater-treating anaerobic digesters from Hong Kong - AD_UKC111_MetaG | ecosystem: Engineered > Bioreactor > Anaerobic > Digestate... | reverse complement strand
GATGTGATCGTTTAAATGGTTTCTTAGGTCTTGCCCCTTTAGGTCTTTTTAAAGGTGGTGTATCAACATAACTCCACATCTTACCTATATCATGTAGAAAAGCTCCTGTAACTAAAACATCCATATTTATTGGATCTTTTTCAAGAACTATTCCTTGAGCATATAATTCATTATGTTTCTCTGCTAATGCTATTGCTATTCGTACTACTTCCATTGTATGGTCTTTTAATCCACCGATATAGTTATGATGATTAGTACTACTACCTACCATTCTTAAAAATTTATATTTATATTTATTGAGAAATTTAGATATAAGCTTTCTACAAGCATCATCTTTAATATATTCAAAAAGTTCTTGAACAATCAAAGACGCTTGTATATCATAATTAGCCATATCTTCATCGGTTAATGGATCTACAAGTCTTTCATATTCAACTTTAATTTCACTCATATTTTACACCATCTATTAAATACATCACACCATTTCTGAGCTTCTGATTCAGTATCAAAACCGAAACCGACATATATATCATCTGATTCATAGTCGCATATTAGCCAATCGCCTTCAATATACTTTACAACAATATTTGGATGTACTTCAAATCTATTCATTTTTATCCCTCACTATAACATACGATAATTATTTGGTAACATTTTTAATACCGTACCCTATCCTTAAATTCTGCTTGTTTAGAAGGATTCCAACCAGATACTTTTTGCATATATCCAGTAATCCTATCATATACTTCTAATTCATTAGAACCACAATTATAACAAATATCTACATCATTACCGATTCTTGAACTACATTTACAACATAATGTAAATTTACCACTAAATGTATAAAACCCTACATCTGTCTTATCATATATCTTTTTGACTAAATTCTTAATTACTTCAGGATCAGTCCATGCTTCACCCATAAAACAATTAAGAATATTGCCACCTTGAGTATATTTATGGTAGGGTGTTTCTATTGCAATCTTCTCTGGAAGTAAATAGCTACTATTTACTGGAATATGTGTACCATTAGAATAATAGTAAGCACCAGTAGTACCATTTACATTAGCCCTATCTCCATATTTACGTCTATTAATTATAGCAAACTTACCAGCAGTAGATTCAGCAGGTGAAGCTATAACTGTCCAACGATACCCTGTTTCTTTTATACATTCTTGAGCATATTCATTAATACATTGTAAAATACCAGTAGCTATTCCACTATCATATTCACCATTACAAAGTATTTCTACTGTTTCATATAATCCTACAATACCAAACGATAATGTAGAATCTTCTATATTGTAATATGGTTTACCGTCTATATCTGGTTGAGTTAAAAATTTCAAATGATTTAGTTTATTTAAACAATATTCTCCATGTAAACGTCTTTTAATTAATATATTTTTAGCTATATTCATATTATCTCTAAGTATTTCAAAGAAATCACGTTTATCTTTAGTTCCTATACCTCTTAGAGCGTATAACGGTAAATTTAATGATATATATCCTAAATTACCTGTTCGTATTATATCACGTTCCCAATCTCCCGACCAATTAGTAGCTAATCTGGTTCTACAGCCCATAACAGTACTGTATTTACCGTATATTGCTTTATTGAAATACGGTAAACTATATTTAGCAGATAATTCAAATAAATCATTCCATTCATCATAATCCACTTTATCGTTTAACTGAAATACTGTATTAGGGAATAAATGTGGTTTACCGTTACCGTCACCTTCTAAGAGTACTTCAATTATCATATGAGCTATTCTTTTTGCTTCATCTTGATAATCGCCATATTCACCATATGTTTCACCATTAATCCAAGCCCTTTCACGTATTAAAAAATCAGGCATCTCTAAATCAACATTAAAACTACTGAAAACGCTTTGTCCACCTCTTGACACATAACTCATATTTATATTAAAGATTAACATTTGAATAGCTTGTTTAAGTGTCTTATCATCTATATTAGAAGTGTAAGGTGCTAAAAATGTGTTAATAAATGGGATTGACTGTCCACCACTCATGTTTACTTGACCTGCACCTAAGATCTGTCCAATATGATTTACAAGTGTAAATATATTTTTAGCTGATTTTGCTGAACTTGTATGAAGTCCATCTCCATCGACTTTTAACCCATTGCGTATAAAGAAACGTAAATCATGCTGTAAACAATTTAATGGTCTAAATGCCATAAATTCAAGATCATGTATATGTCCATATCCATTTACATGAAATTCAGCTTCTTCTCCTGATAACATTCTGAGAAGAGCATAATTTTTAGTTGCTACATCTGCTGTGTATTTATGCATCATTTCTGGATTTGGTTGCATATTAGCATTATCACGATTTCCTTCTAAAATAAGTTTATCTATGTATCCTAAATTAGCTCCAACGCTAATATCGTTCCATATACTTGGTTTATTAAAATCCATTGATTATCACCTATTTATTGATATTTTTATAAGATATGCTAAAGCTATTATTATTAATATAAGCAAAATAATAGTCATAATATTTAATTCTGTTTGTGTGAATGTTATTGTGTTATTAAAACTTATTGAAGATTTAGTTGGCGTATATTTAGGTAAAGCTCCAATAATCATACTGTTTCACCCTTCTTAAATTCTTCTAATTCTGACATATTTATCACTACTCCTATATTACTATAAATATTTGGTAACAATTATTTTAATAAAAAGAGATATTATTAAATTTTTATATCTCTAAAAATACCATTAATATTCTTATAATTTGATAAAAAAACGATAAAATTATTGATATACATAAAATCATTATCATAATGTTTTTATTTAATTGTTTATGTGATTCTGGTATGGTACAAGTTTTAAAAGACATTAATCCACAGTTACTACATTCATATACATGAAATGGTATTTCTCCTTTAGTAATGGTTTTTAATTCAAAATTATGTCCTAAAACCATACATTGAAATTTACTACTAAATCTAAATATAAAATTATTATTAAAATATTTATTAAATCCTTTATTCGCTAATTTCATCTTTTATACCCCTTAATAATTTATTTTTTAGATATTATTCCAGTAATTTAATATATTTACTAGGAATTGTGTTTGGTTTTAAAATAAAACACCTGTCAGGGTTTCTTAATCTATAGTTAGTTCCATAATATGGTTCGCATAGAACAATTTTATAATTATTATTTTCATTATTTATAACTTTCGTATTTTCCATTATTTGTATTACAATTGTTTGTGGATTAAGCTTTACTACTCTGCCGAATTTTAATATTGGCGATCCATTGGCGTTAATTGGAAATACTACAAAATCATTAATATGTATTTCTTTGTCGTCTAAATCATATAATTTTGTATTATTTGTCATTTTTTTTCACTTCCATATTTTTTATTCTTCACTATAACATATGATAATTATTTGGTAACGTTTTATAAATAATACTTTTAATAATATAATGTATTATTAACTTGTAAAAAAATAGGTCTTTCTTTCCCATAAATAGTTAAACTGGAGGATACAGAAAACCCAAAAATGGAAAACTTTATATAATTTATTGCCAGTTTATTATATATGCGACCAAAATATACCCCAAATGAAAGGAATGATATAGACGTAAAAGATGAATTAGCGTTTAAAGACTTTTGTGAAGACAGGGAATTAGCAGATCGCACAATACAACTATATAGAATGCATTTAAATAAATACTGTAATTTCATAGGTAAAACGCTGGAAGAATTATTAGACGAAGCAGAAGAAGAGCAAGAAAACAACGTAAGAATGCGAAAACGTAAAATAAATAGATATTTAAAAGATTATAGACGATATCTAACCGAAGCAGGATATAAAGAAAGTACAATTAAAATGCGAATGATAGATGTAATGGCGTTTTTTGGACATTATGATATAATAATGGCTAAACCAAAACGTAAACTCTCAAGAAAAGCTAAAATTCCTAAAAACATTCAAGATATAAAAAGTATACCAACATTAGAAGAAATACAAAGATTTATGGAATGTTTAAATGAAGTATACAGAGTAGTTCTATTATTCGGTGTTAGTTCAGGGATGGGAAGCTCAGAAATAGGAAGTTTAACCTATAAAGATTTATATGAAGCTTGTGAACTATATCCATATCCTAAAACACTTCCAGAACTCATAGAAAAATTAAAAAATAAAGGTCATTTTATACCAACATGGCGTATAACAAGAGTTAAAACAGGAGTAAAATACTTTACATTCACTTCTCCAGAGCTTATGAAACATTTAATCATATATTTAGAACTATATAATAAAAAATATCCAAATTTCATCCCTAAACCAGAAAATCACCTATTAAGAAGCTTAAAAAGAGTAGGTGTAGGTAAAAGTTATCCAATAGTTCCACAAGTAATAGCTAAAAGATTCTGGTACACTAATGAAAAACATGGTTTTAGAAAATATAAAGGTAAATATGTTTTAGTTAGTCATGGATTTCGTAAATACTTTGCAACTACCTTAGAAAAAAGTAAAATGCCACATCTAATAATCAGAAAACTATTAGCACATAACATAGATAACACTACTGGAGCATACTTTAAAATAGATGAAAAAACAGCAAAAAAAGAATATATAGAGGTTGTAAATGAATTATCAACAGATAAAGTAGAAGTACAACAAATAAATATCTATGAAGATATAGAAAATATTAAATTAGATATGGTTAAACTGAAAAAGAAGATAGGTTAATATTTAATTAACCATTTTTCTTTTTAAATATTTGTTGTATCTTTAATTGTTATTGTAATAGAACCATTTTCTGCTACAATTGTTATATATACATCATCATCAATATATTCAATATTATTAGTTTCACCATAATATATTATGCGATAAAACTCGTTTATAAGATCTAATTTCTTTTTAAACAACTTGTTATCTTTAGCTATAACTCCCATCTATATCATATCCCTTTTCTTTTTATTTTCAACAGTATCTAACCACTTTCCACCTAATAATAATGTATGGCATTCTCCAGTAGCATATTCTTTGGCATGATGTCTATATATTTTACCGAATCTTTTTGCTAACAATGGAAGTCTTAAAACATCATTAGCTGAACCTGCACTTGATATAAACCATTGACCGTCTTGATAAATAATATCAACATTGATGTCAATAGGATTGTTAGGATTACAATCTTTATGTTTAGCAACATCTAATATTGCTAATGCTTGTTGAATACCATCCCATTTAGCATGATGATTTTCTATTTCAACTATAACACGAATACGATCAAAAAACCATCCTATCATTAATTCCAATTGATCTGGATTTTCTGGAAAATCAAAAGGATTTCCCCTTCGATATTTATCTGCATCAAAATCCATAAAGACCACCTCAGATATATGAGGGGTCTTTTATGATTTCTTTTATTTCAGGAGAAATCTTATTCATCTTATCTAACGCATTATAAGATGTTGGTTTAATACCTAATTGTGCTTGGAGTAAAGCTATTGTGTTTGTTTGTTTCTGTATAATGTCTAATTGATCATTATATACCATTTCCATATATTCACCAAGAGAATATTCTCTTTTATCTTTTTCTTCATCAACAGCTTTACATTCCATTAAATAATCATATAAATCTTTAGATAATTCAATACAAACATCAACCACTTTAACTTCAATAGTCTTAGTTCTAACGGTTGGAACATCATTCATCATTAAATCTCCTTATATTATTTTTAATTTCTTGATTTTTAATTAATATCTTTAAAGAATCTGCAATAGATTCTAAAGCTATTACTTGTCTTTTCTTTAAATTATCAGATTCTTTCAAATTCATTCAATCTCCCTTGAATCTTTAATTTTAATCCATGTAACAATTTCTTTATAGTCAAAATCAGGATAAACAGCTTCCATAGCCTTACTTATTTCATTTAAAGCAAATATCTTAGGTGTATACATATCAGAAGCACATCCTTCTTGAAAATTATAATTAAGATCTTTCCATGTTAAATCCATAAAACGTTTAACTTTAACTCCTGTAACTTTCCCAATACGTGTTACACCATCCATAATTAATATCCTTTCCCCAATCTGAAGATCAGCCCATTTAATACCACGTCTAATAGTAGTAAATTCATTATCTTCATTTTTATTAACAATAGGATTAACAAAGTCCATCTTACGATAACGAAACTTACAAGTATCCATTAATCCATTATTAATATCACAATTACCACTAATCATTAAATCACCTTTCTTGTAATTTAATAATTATATTAGCCTCTAAAATAGGATCAAATAAAGGTATAAATTCTATAATATTCTGATTACATGATAAAATACAAGTACCGTCCATTAAATAATACATAATCCATTTAAACGATTTATTATAATGATCTATACCCTCTTCAATCTTAATTCCTATACATTCATTCCTTATTATTTCTTTGAATCTATATGCTTCAGTCATTATTCACCTTCAAATTAATCTTTAATTTACCTTTTTCAAAATATAATTTATCAAAATTATTTATATCAATCTCTAATACATCGTTATCAATAAAGAAATATGAATCTTTCTTATTTTCCATATTATCACTTTCTTCCCAATCATTACAAGATTCAGATTCTTTTTTAATACCATAAAGCAAACAAAGACCTGAATCATAACATTCATCATTACTAAACCAGTAACAATTCTTACAAATCCGATCTTTATCCATTAACATCACTCAACTTTTTGAGTAATTGCTTATAAATGAACATTCAAGTTTATGAGTAATTAAAAAAATTACCCTATAAACTCATAATCATCAATTGCATCACTAGGATGTGGTAGATTAGATAAACAATAATCACAAAGAAGAGGATACATTCCCTTCTTCTTTGTTTCCCAATGAGCATGAGATCCACAAACAATACATTTCTTATCATGTTCAGGAAGTTTCTTAGGTTTAATAATATTATTAGACTTTTTAGTCCTTTTTCTTGCCATATTAACTCCTCATAAATGTTCCAGTACACATATCTTGTAATTGACTGCCTGTAATTGGACTACATAAAAATCGTATCATACTCCTTTCTGTAAATTCTTCAAATTCTTTTGGATCACATCTACTAAAATCTGCAAGTAATGAACCAACTTCTGATAAACAGAATAAAGTTCTTTTAGGGAATTTACCAACAAGCATTTCACCCATTTTAATAAACATTTTAAGTTCAATTTGTTCACGCCTTTTTGATATAACAGATTCTAAAGCTCTAATATTTCTTTTTCTTATTGTTAATTTGGTTTCATCTTTTCTTTTTTGCATATTCCAGTAACATTTCTTCATTATTTAACCCCACATTTTAACAACTATAACCATCTTTAAGTGTCTTAAAATCTTCTACATCAGCAAATCTACATAAAACATTTCTAATACTGTTCAAATTATCTTGTTTCTGTGATAATTCGATCATTTCTTTTAATTCTTCCAATGATTTACCATCAAAAAAATGATCTAATCCTCCTGTATCTTTGATAATTAATCCACCACGTCTATGTACGCCAAATTCTAAATCATCACCAAATACTTCTTCAACAACCTTTCTTTTAATTATGTGTGCTTCTATCATATCATCACTTACCATTTCTTTAATAACTCTAATAACAAAAACATTTTCACATACAGGACACTTATTCCTGATTAAAGTGTCTACATCCATACCATAACGGATAATTTTAGCATTAACACTACTAACTTTATCCTTATCACAATATGGACATCTATAATTATCTAAACAATAATCTTTTAACGTCACATCTACCTGAATAATATCATCATTTTGATTCATTTTAATCACCCTCAATATAACATACGATAATTATTTGGTAACGTTTTAATGAAAATGAAAATTCCAACATTCATAAACCAAAAATTTCACATATCCAAGCCGACATTAAACAAGCTCCTTTACAAAAAACAAGACCATACAAACCTTCTACAAAAAGCCCTCAGAACGCTCTAAACAACCAAAAAAAGTTTCACAACACATTACCAAAAATCACAAAAACCAACCAAAAAAAGAAAAAACAAACAAGAAAAACAAGAAAAACAAGAAAAAAATAGAAAAACAAGGAAAAAAGAGAACATAGGCGACAATGAGAAAAAAATAAGTATATAATATAGTATCTTGGAAGGCGAAAATACAAAGGATGTATTTGGGATTTTTTTGGTCGTGGTGTTTATTTCGTTATATCTATGTATAACGAACTAAGAATATATTGATTTTAAGGGATTTATTAGTAAAAATAAGAATTCTAAGAGTGTTTTATATGTTTCGTTATTGAAGTTAAAATTATAATGCGAAGTTAATATATGTTGATAGACTTCAGAATAAAAAAATATTTTGAGTATATTTAAAAAGCGTGGAATCTTAAATTATTCAGGTTTTATATTTTTATTTATTCTCTCTCTTTTTTCTTCTTTTTTCTTTTTTCTTTTTCTTTTTTCTCTTTTTCTTTTTCTTTTTATTCTTTTCTTTGTTTTGTTTGTTTGTTGTTATATTGTTTGTTTGTTTGTTGTTTTATAGTGTCTTTGTTTGTTGTTTTTGTTTTTAGTTCTTATTGTTTGTTTGTATTGTTGTTTGTGTTGTTATATTGTTTGTTTGTATTGTTTATATTGTGAAAGTGTGTATATTTCAAGACGTTGAGAATTAGTATTTATTTTTTTTTACAGGTTGGTAGTGTAGTCTTGAAAAAAAAGGAAATATAAAAGGAATAGGTTTTATAATTTTTTTATGTATTCGTCTAATATTTCAAACATATCTTTATAAATCTCTGCTTTATATTCTAATAGTGTTTCTTTATCTTCAAGAGATAAATTATCTATTGAAACAATATAATCATACTGTTTGAAATCTATGTTTCTGTTTATGTATGGTTCATAGTCATCATAGCTTTCTTCACTTGTAAAATATAATAGTTCTGCTAAGTTTCTATTATCATATAGAAAATCATCATCGTTTATAGCATCTTCAAATAGTCTAAGTGGTGCTTCTATTTCATCTAAAAATCTTTTATTAATATCTTTTTTCTTAGACTCTTTTTTTGTTTTAATATCTTTTTGATATTTTTCAATAGTGTTTAATATTTCTGTTAATGTCATTGATTCTATTAATTTTATTTTTTCTTTTTCTCTTTCTTTTAATTCTTGTTCTTCTTTCTTTTTCTGTTCTTCTTTCTCTTTTTGTTCTTGCAATTCTTTTTGTCTTTCTTTTTCTTTTAGTTGTTTTTCTATCTCTTTTCTTGTTTCTATTTCGTTTAATGTTTCTTTTATCTTTTTATTCAAGCCATCACCTTGTACATTTAATTTTTTTGAGTAATCTAAATCATTAAATTTAATTATCTTGTAAGTTTTAATTAGATACTCTTTTTCTGAGTGCTCTGTACTAATTATTACTCTAATATCTGATAAATCTATATATTTTTTATTTATATTTGTTATAATGAAAGTAACATATTCTTTTATTTCATTTTTATCATATCCTTTTTCTATAAACTCGTTTTTTATTTTTTCTATTGATTCAATGTCTTTTGATGTTATTTCTTTATTTATTACTTCTTTTAAGAAGTTGTTTATTTCTACATCGTATTTTTCAAATTCTTTTACATTTTTTTCATATTCTATTTTTAAGTTCATATTTTCACCTCATTTTTTTACTTTTGATTTAGTTTATTTCTTTTAAAAAAAATAAAAAATATTAAGTTTATTTATTTAACAATAAATTTTTTGCTTTTTGTATATTAAATCTTAATTGTATGCTTACTGTTGAATCTAATTCTATTTTTTGTCTTATTTCTTCAGCTAATTGTATTTCTGTTTCTATTTCTTCAATAGTTATACTTGATATACTATTATCATATTCTTTTTCGTTTTTTGCTTGATTTATCAAACTATCAAGTGTATTGTTTATTTTAATTGCTTTTTCTTCATATTTTACATCTATTTCTTTACAATTTCCATTATTTTTTAATATTTTTTCTTTTAAGTTCATATTTTCACCTCATTTTATTAAATCTTTATAATTTATTCCTTTTTCTTCAAGATAAGGAATAAACACTTCTTTTAAATAATAATCTTGTTCATCTGGACTTATTAACTTTTTAATGTTATATTCATCTGTATTATACATTGAATAGTACAGTTTAAATGATATCATGATTTTATCAAGTATTTTTATTGTATCTGTATCATCTGTATTGTATCGTAGTTTTATCCATGCATAAGCAGTTCCCCTGTCATGTCTTACACTTATGAGGTTATATTTTAAGTTGTATTCTTTTAATTTTGTTCTTATTGCTTTTCTTATTATTTTAGTAGCATCGTTTGTATAAATCATATTTTCACCCGTTTTTATTCTTCATTTTCTAAATAGTCAAGATGTATGTATTCAGTTAGTAAACTATCAAATACATATCCTTTATTTTCTAATTTTTCAGTCAGTTTATTTATTAAATCATAAAAATATACATATTCATCTTTTAATTCTTTTAATATTTCTTTAACTAATCTTGTTGGTGCATTTGTTTTAAAATTTAATTCTTCTCCTGAATCGTTATATATTTGTAATAAATAATGGTTCATGTTATCATTCCTTTTAAATTTGAATTATTCTGTAATTAAATATGTTAGATTCTTTTATTTCCTTAAAGATGTCTGCTTTGTTGTTAAATATTTTTGGTGTACCGTCTTCATTGCTTATATATCCTATTATGTTATATACATCGTCTAAGTTTATTATAATGTATTCATTTATCATATTTTTCACCTTTTGGTATTTTTATTTGGTAATAGAAAAAAAGAAATTAATATAGTATTCTAAACAATTCTTTATCTAACAGTTTAAAGCTTAAAATATTAAATTTCAAGTCTTTAACTTTTAAAATCTTAAATATTCCTATTTTAAATCCTATTGCGTCTTCTTTTTTCTTTAAATTCATCTTTTCACCTCATTTTTAATATTCTTCATCATTTAAATTTAAAAATTCGTCTAAATAATCTAAAAATTCGTCTTTTGTAAGTTTATCAAATGTATTTATTCTTTTTCGTTCTAAATAATAATCAAACATTGTTATATCCATTTTTTTACCTCATTTTAAAATCTATTTCTTTTTAATTTTTGTATTTCTTCATATTCTTTTTTAAAATCTTCAGATGTTTTGTATAAACTTTTACTTGTATTTTCATTTGTAGTTCCTTTTTTAATGTTATATCTCATTTTTTTTAATTTTCTGTAATATTCTTCATGTGCTTTATGTATTGATTCTTTTAAGTTTGCTTCTTTGCATTTTTTTGAGCAAAAAAGCTTTATTTTATCCCCTCTTTTTCTGTAAAAAATCGCATTACAATTTGGATTATTGCATATAGTTTCTATTAGTTTATTATGTCTATGATAATTTACCCTGCAATTATTAGAGCAGTATAATTTATTTTTTCGCTTTGCTTTAAATTCTTTTTTACAGAAAAGACATTTTTTAATATATTCTGTGATTTTATCACATCCTTTTTGATTTTTTTTCTATATTCATTCATTTTTTTAAAATTATATAAATCTTGTCTAACTACTTTTATTATATATCGTCTAAGTTTTAAATATTGTTTCCATTCGTGAGGCATTGCTTTTCTGAGTATCGCATGACTTATATTTAAGTCTATTGTTAAATTATAGTCTTTATTTATCCTTTTTTGCTGTGTCACAGTCAAATAAGGATAAATATCCTTTTTAACGCCCATAAAGTTTATAATTGCTTTTGGTTCTTTTTCATAGTCGATATTTACTTTAAACATCATTTATTTCACCATTTTTGTTTTTAATTTCGGAAAAATTTGAATTTAAGTTAAAAAAATTTAAAAAGTATATTTTTTTGGTTACATTAATGTTTTAAAACATATATTGTCTGATGTGCTTTTATCATACATTGTTTGCAATTAGTACAGTTAGCTATACAAACTTTTGAATATCTATTTAAGTTTTTTAAGTCATCTTTAAAAATAACTCTAAACTCATTATCTAACATGAAGTTAGAACCATTTACAATTAGATTTTTGGGTTTTTTCATGTTTTTTATTTCATCTGCTAAGTCATATCTTGCAGTATATAAATATATTATTAGTTCTTGAAATTCTTCAGCTATTTTAATTATTTTTTTAATATCTTCTTTTTTAATATCTCCTGATTCATTAATCCTTAAATATTTAGGTTTTTTTCTTTTATTCTTGTAATATTCTTTAAAATCTTTTATAATTTGACTTATTTGGGTATTATACCAATATTTATTTTGTCGTCTTCTATAAGATAATACTTGTTTATACTGTCGTTCTGATTTCATTGCATAGCAAAAATTTTTATTTTTACATAATCCTTTTTTTTTACTTATACAATCAGTGGCAGAAGATAAATTAAAAGTTACAGTTTGTTTACCTAATTTTTTGTTATATTCCCTTAATAGTTCTTTTTTCATATTATCACTTCAAAAAGTATTTTTATTTAGTAATAGTTTTATTCTATTAAAAAATTTAAAGTACATTCTATGTGGTCTACATTTGAATAAATATAATTTAATTTTTCTTTTTCTTCATCTGTTAGTTTTATTGATATGTTATTTTCAATTTCATTAACTAAGTTAAAAGCTTTTTTAATTAAATCATCTAATAATTCTATTTGTTCCATTTAATCACCGTTATTTAGCTATTATTCTTTTTATGTTCCTCATTCTATCTTTTATTGTTTTTTCAAGAGGTATATAATTAATTTCGACTTTTTTAAAGCTTAAATCGGTTTTATAATCACATATAAACTGGGTTTTAAGATTCATAATAACACCTATTTTTTAGTATTTTTATTTAGTAACATAAAAAAATTAAAAATTATATTTAATTTCAAACTGTATTAATTCTACTATTCTAAAAACTAAATAGTTTTTAATCATTAAAAAGTTTATTACATCCTGACTATTGAAATAAAAAGGATGTGAAACTATAAAATCATAAAATTTGTTTATATCGTCTAATTCTTTTTTAAAACTTTTTTTAACCTTATTATAGTCTAAAAAGTTTTTAGCTATTGTTTTTTGTGTTTTTAATATCATATTATTTGTTTTAATATTTTTCTTATCCATTTTTTCACCCTTTTTAGTATTTTTAAGTTTTATTAAACGTCTTCATCGTTAAAGTCAAGGTTTTAACCCCTAAAAGTGTAAAATAAAAGCTTCAAGCTGATAACATAGCAATCATAAGCTTTTATAACTGGCTTTTAAGAGTTACTTACTTGCAAACTCATAAGGGATTCATCAGCTTTTACCTCATCCCTGTTATTATTAAGTTCGTGATAGTATATAAATGTTTCGTTTTTTGTATCTTTTTTTGGTAACAATATAAAAATATACTATCTCTATATTATACAAGCACCACAAATTTTTACAATATTTTTAGAAATTTTTGCAAAAATAAATTAAAAAAAAATAAGACTTCAGGAGATAATATAAAAAAATAAATTTAAAAACTAAAAAAACTTTTAAAATAATCTCTTTTATGTATATCAAGTATACAATTATCTATAATTTTAAACATTATTTCTTTTAAATAACTATCTTTTATTCTAAATCTTGATATAATACAATTATTTTTAATATCAGCTATTATAAAATGCTTACAATTATAATGACTATCATTTATATCTTTATTTGATATATTAAACTTGTATTGTTCTTTAAATATACTTGATAATAGTTTTTTGATATTTGTATATTTTAAAATTTCTAAACTTATATGATATAATAATAGTAAAATAACTATTATATTATCTATATTTTTGATGTTAGCTTTAAATTTATGTTGTATTGCTATATAATCTATCAATATATCATAATTATTATATATATCACATATAAAACGTGCTGAATTAACTTCATCTGTTTTTAATTCTTTTAATGTTTTATCATTATATAATAATGTTTTATTTTTTACTTTTATAATTTCTTTTCTTGAATACATACATTTTTCATACTTCATATTTTCACCTGCTAAAAATTAAAAATATGTTCTTCACTTATACAGTTGATATTTTTTTAGTAACGTTTTATAATTATATAATAGTTGCATATGCAACAGTTGTTTATACAACAGTTTTTACCTTGTGATGAAAAATCAAGCCAGATTTTCCATGTCGGAAAAATTTCGTGGCAAAACCTTCCCTATTTAAAGGGGGGGGGTGACCCCTTCGGCGAAAAAAAATTTTTTGTGATGGTTTTTCCTATTTAAGGGGGTTAGCGACCTTTATTTTTTAAGTGTTTAACTTTTTTGTAAATTGTTGTTATTTTGTTTAGATTTTGTTTGTTTTGTTTGTTGATTTGTTCAATTTTGTTGAGTTATTACTTTTTTTGTGATTTTCTATGGTTTTGTAATACTTTTTACAAAAATGAGGTGGGGTTACTACACATTTTTTCTTTATAGCTTAAAAGAAGAAAAAATTTATGACTAATCAAGATTTGACCTATTTAGTCATTACTCTTTTTTAGATTAATCTCATTTTTTCTTTTAAAATCGTTTCGTTTTATGACTTTTGGGTAAAAATCTCAATTCGTCATAAAATTTATTTGATTTTTTTAATATAAAGTTCTGAGAATGCCCGAAAAATTTTATGACTAAAAATTTTTTCAATTTTCTAATTTCACCAAACTTGTAAAGTAGGGGTATGGTAATTTTTTGGTATTTTGTTAGTTTGTTCAATTTTCATATTTTTAATATCAATATTTTTAATTATTATATTTTTTATATATAATATTCATTTCTTTAGTTATATTATAATCATGTAATTCTTTTAGTTTAGCTGGTTCAAATTCATTAAATTTAAATCTGCTTATCATTAAAAACCATTTAAATACTCATATTTTATTCATATTATTATTCTTCTTATAAATGGGTGGTAGTAGGGTAGTGGTAGGTGGTAGTACGGTGGTAGTACGGTGGTAGTACGGTAGTGATATGGTAGTAGTTAAAAAATTATTTATGCTTGTAATACCCATAATTCTTTTATTTGTTCATGTGGTTCTGCTTTTTTGTCAAATTTAATTCTCACAATATCTGCAATTAACAGTTTATTATATTCGTTTCTTCTAACATAGAAATCAAATGATTCGGTTTTCTTGGATCTTCTACGTTTAACTGTTATAACTTTATAATAATTATCCATTGGATATATGTCAGTTACTTGTCCTTTAATTAACATTTATATTTACACCTTTTTTAAACAATTTTTACATCCATGTACTTGTCCTATAAGGTTATCTACTTTATTTGAATAATAAATAACAGGTTTAACTATTATTTCTTCTTCAGGAAATTCATTTCCACATCTGGTACATCTAAATAAACCTTCCATTATATCACCATATTAATAATGATTATCTAAATTTATTTTCATAATACAAGCCCATATATGTCCACAAATTTTATTTTTTTCTATATAATCATTACATTCACAAGTCCATTTATTATCTTGAAATAAAGTTACTGTATAAATAGACTTATCTTCATATACTCTAAATTGTTTATCTATTAAAGTTATTTCAGTTACTCCACCACTTTGAAGTATATCTATACCAGTTTTTATTTTATCATAATCATCCATTATTATCACCTTTCATTTTTTGTGAGAATTTTTTATCCTCACTATATACATCTGATATTTTTTTGGTAACGTTTTATATTATTAAAAAAACAAAATAAAAATAAAAAATTTAAGCTCCTGCAAGTATTGATAAACTAATTATAGATACTATAATCCACCAAATTACTGTAAAAGCCAATAATTTAAATGCTCCTTTTCTATGCTGTATTGCAAATATTACACTAGCTATAAGTCCTATTAATGGTATAAAGAAAGCAACAACATACCATTTTTTACTTACTTTATTATCTATACCTATTAAAAATTCGTTTTGATTACTTCCACATTTTGCACAAAAATTTGCACTACCTTCTAATTCACTTCCACATATTCTACAATATACCATAATACATCATCTCCTTATAATGAAATTTACTTTCATTATATACGGTTGATAAATATTTGGTAACAGTTTAGATAATAAAAAAAGAAAAAGAAAATTAGGTTAATCTTTGTATAGGTAATTTATTAATGTGTGATTTATATTTAAACATTAATTCTTTTCTTGGATCTGGTTTAGGTACAATAATAAGCTTTGGTTTAGGTTTATATCTTTTTAAATAACCTTTAGGATTTTTACTATGTTCTGTACCATGAACAAGACAATAATCACTATCACATCGAGTACAATACCACATCCCTTCAGGATTATGCATACCTGACCCAATTTCATAGCTTAAAACGCCTCTATGTTTGCAGATTGGACAATAGTTTATAAATGTTTCGTTTTTATGGTAATAATAACCATCAGAATATATACAAGTACAACGAGCATAATCTACATGAACATAGTCTTTTGTAATTTCTACTCCATATGCACCAACATATCTACCTTCAGCAGTACCAATTAATGAGAAAAATATTAAAGCACCTATTAAAATTCTTGTTACTGCTTGTATATTAATACTTGGATCTTCACTATCCGTAATTTTAACACCTTCCTTTAACTACATTATATACATACGAGAAATATTTGGTAACGTTTTAATTAACATAAATAAAAAAATGCCCTATTAGCCTATGGCAAAGCTAATAAGGCAAAAAGAAGGAGAAAAATGATATATTATGTTCTACCATCGTCTGACATGAGCCATTCATCATCCCATGACTCTATTTTACCATTAGAACACCAATATTGACCTATTTTGTATTTACTTCCAACTGAAGCCATAGAAGCTAAATCAACTACAACCCAGTTAGAACCAAGTTCTTTACCTTTCACATAAAGAACTATATGACCTCCACCAGATTTACATCTAATATGAGCATATTTAACATCATATCCAAGTGTTTTAGCCACATAATAACCTATCTGAGAGAAGTCAGCACAATTAAGACCTAGCCCCTTTCTAAGTCTTTCAATAGCGTCTGCTTGTGTATAAATATCATTATTATATTTTGAATAAATTTCATTTTTACCTAAAATATTAGCAAATTCAGTAAAATTATTGAATTTACCACCAATAGCAATAGCAATTCTAGATAAAACATCATTTTTATCACTTGCTACTATTGTAGGTTGTTTTGCAGGATTTGGAGTTACTTTAGGGAATAATTTATTCCATGTTTGATCTCCAACACATCCATCTACTATTAATTTGTTTCTTCTTTGGTATTTAATTACAGCTTCTTTTGTGTAAACACCATAATCTCCATCTACTTTTCTTGTGTAATATCCTAGTAACCTTAATCGATCTTGAAGTATTCTTACTTTTTCACCTTTACTTCCCATTTTTAAAAAACATGACATTTTTTCACCTCTTGATCTATATATATTAATATATTTTTTTGGTAACATTCAATACCATTAAAATAATTAAAAGTTCATCCATTTAAAATAAAAACAAAAAATAAAAGTACTATAATTATGACATCTCTATTCAATATCTATAGCACTTTCAAACTCAGCACCACCAGTATACTCAACTTGTGGTAATAGTGATTTTCTCAATGCCACAATATTTTTTTGAGCTTTAATTTCATCACTCAAATCATCCAAACCAAGTTCAGTATAAACCTTTTTACTTTCATGCTTGAAAATACACTTAATAGACTTAATAGTTTTAATTCCATTAAGCACACTCCTATCAAGCACACATGGAACTAATCTACCAATTCTTGCAGATTCAGGTAAACCTAAAATAGTTGCAGTATAACTCCAATCACACAATTCGCTGTTCTCTAAATCAATTAATGCTTGATACTTAGCATTATATTCACCAACTTCATCACTAAGCACTTCTAAATCCTCATAAGTACCAAAATGACCAATACTATAAGGATCTACCTTTCTAACAGCATTATAAGTACCACTAGTATTTTTATAAACCTTACAAACACTATTTTTAAGATTATCAGCAGGAGCATACTTAATATTAGACGTATCAATTAAATTATCTGACTTAATTATTTCAAAATCACATACTACACTATTATCATTTTCAATATGTAACATATCATTTCTTCTTTCAGTAGCAGGTTTAACTATTGCATTTAATTTAAGCTTATTTAATAGTTCTTCAACCATACTAAGTTGTGATTTACCTGAAGCTTTTAAAATTTCTGGAATTACAGCAGTTCCAGATCTAAATCCAAAACGTTTAAACATCATTTTATAAGATTGTCTAACTTCTTCAGTATTTTTAGGATCATATAACTGCTGTGGTGGTGTTTGTGTTTTCAATGTAATTTTACGTATATAATATGCTGTTTGAGGATCTGTATTATTTAATACAGATACAACATCAAATTCACCCATTTTCCATTGATTTTCTTCAATTATAGGGGTAATAGCACCTAATTTATTGCTTGTGGTATTAGAAGTAAAATCTATATTAACCGTTTTAATTGTACTAGTTGGAGTATCTGAATATTGGATTTCTATCCACGCTAAAAACTCTTTATCTAAATCAAAACCACCATAAACTACTTTCTCTTTAACTTTTTTAGTTGTTGTTTTAATTTTCCCAGATTTAAGCTTCTTTTTAACAGTTACAGTTTTAGTAATTGTTTTTGTTTGTGGTGCTTTATTACCCATTCCATATTCTATATAAAATACTCCAGCATTCTTAATATTAGGTGGAGATGAAGCTACAATTTTTTTACTTGTATCCAATATTACAACAGATTGAGTTTGATTAGCAGATGAACCATTTTGAAATTGAACAACAGTACCTTTAACTGGATCGCTAATAACCTGTTTACTAATATTAGAAGTTACAAATTTACTGTTTACAGCAGATAATCCCATATCTACATTTAAAGCATTTTTAACAGGAGCTAAACCATTGATTATATCTTGAAGATTGTTAGCACCTAAAGGCAATTCCATACTTTCAAGTAAATATCTAAAAGCATCGTATAAATTATTTGTTTTATATACTAAACCAGATTGAGTAGGTGTAGCTCCACCTATAGTAATTTCTTTCTTTATTGGAACTTTATCCATATCTGCTAATCTACCAACACCTTTTAAAGATATTGTTAATTCATCTTTAGATAATTCTGGTAATGTAATATATCCACCGAAACTATGAGTTAATTTACGTCTTGATTCTCCCATTTTAATGTTAATGGCATCGCCTAATTCAAATACAAGCCCTGATTTATGGTAATCACTAGCGTTAGGATCATTAAAATCTTTATGAGATAATATTTCCATTTCAAATGTATCTAAAGCAGTAAAACCATTATTTGTGAAATTAACATCTTGAAGTTTTAATACACCTTCATTATCTGAATTACCATAATAACGTCTTATTTTTTTAAAAGACACAATTGATATTGAAGTATAACTTCCACCAATAATTTCTAATGTGTTGTTTCCTTCTTTAAGCCATACTGTACCGAAATCAAAACATCTGTTAAATTCATCTAATGACTTAATAGATTTTTTACCTAAACTTTTATTGTTTATTTTCACTTCTATTGTTTGATCATAAGTAGCACTTGTTAATCCAAAAATTAAAATTCTATATTCCCCATTTTCTTCTGCTGTTACTGTTTTAGTTATTGTATAACTGCTTGATTTATTATTAGCTGTTAAGTATTCAAGATCATATTGATAAAAGGCTTTAGTGTTAGTTATTGTGGCATTAGGTGAAGTTAAATCTGGTTTTAAAAAGATTTGGGTGAGGTCATGATCATAAGCCTCTATTTCGACTTCACAAAAACCTTTATTATATCGTTGTTTAGTTATTTTATTTCTTCCTTTAATATAAACCATTCTAATCACCCTAAATATACATATATGTCTTGATTACTTTTTGCAAGATATTCTAACGCTCTTTCATAATGTCTTTCATTTTCTCCTGCTAATTTGTTATACCATCCTATACCAGTTTCTTCGCTTTTTGTTATTGTTTTAACGCTTAAATTGTCTAATTTAGGTCTAAATATTTGCATTCCTAAATTATCTGTTTCTTTATAGATATTTGCATAAAATAATGTATTTACGTTCAATGGTTCTGTAGAACTTTCAATTTCTTTAACTACACCAACACCATTTCCATTGTCATGCCAATAATGAGTAAAGTTATCTACTATTCCTAAATCATCATATGGATGATATATTTCTACAAACGGTTTACCACGTCTTAATAACCACTTGGTTTCTCCAACTTGAATATGTACCATATCAAAAGTAACTTGAATGGGTTTAATGTGGAACATATTAGCCAAACTTAATGTAGCTACTTGTATCCATCCATATAAGAAACCATAAATTTTAATTTGATTATTAGGAATGTCAAAAATAACTTTAATTATACTGTTATCTATTGTAATCTCTGATTGATTATTTATAACCATATCTGTAGTTAATATTCTAGTACCTGTATTATCAATGAGTTTTACACTTGTATCAAAATAATTAGCTGGATTAAGAGTAAATAAAATATCTCTTGAAGGATTTAAATAACAATATAGATCTCCTTCTTGTGTTTGTCTAATAAAATCAGCAGGAATATTTACTCCTATTGGTTCTGGAATATGTATAATATTTCTAATTGTTGTATCTATGTTATCAGAGAATAACTTTTTAGTTATACCCATTTCTATTAAATCAACAGTATTAGTAGTAGTTCCAGATACATAATATACATTTAAACTAGCTTTCATAGATACAGGAGAGCCTAAACTACCAGTAGCTGTATATTCTGTGATTGTAGAACCATCATTAACTGTTATTATCACATTAGCTGTATTATTTACATCTATTTTAAATTCAACAGTATAAGTAGCAGTTGTAGGTATTGTAGTTGTTAAATTATTTGTATTTCCGTTTAATGTAACTGAAATATCATTATCTGTAATATTTACTATTCCTAATATCGCTCCAGTAGAAGCGTTTGTTATCATTGGTCTTATATATAAATCATTGGTTGATGATTTAGTTCTAGTAAATTGAGTTATGAAATTACTAGCACCATTAAAACTTTCTTTACTTGTAAAAGTAACTTCTTGACCGTTTCCTACTTCTATAGTTACTTTATCATCTGCTTTTGTTATTGTAGGTGTACCTACTGTAATTTTATTAGTAACGTCTTCAATATTTTTGATAGTATCAGATTCTAAATAAAATATAGAATCTTCAGTATTTGTAATTATGTTAGCATCCAATGGTGGAGTAGTTTTAACAAGATAATCAACAGTTAATGGTGTTTTAAGATTTTTTGTTACATATTCAACATCTATATCACATTCGGATACTAAATCATTAACTCTTTTATGTTTAACACCATGTATTATTCCATATCCTTTATGT
>Ga0116191_1001181_pt1 | contig 21483 bp, 13 predicted proteins | sample AD_UKC111_MetaG_FD_89897 | JGI IMG/M metagenome (GOLD analysis project Ga0116191, IMG submission 89897) | Active sludge microbial communities of municipal wastewater-treating anaerobic digesters from Hong Kong - AD_UKC111_MetaG | ecosystem: Engineered > Bioreactor > Anaerobic > Digestate... | reverse complement strand
TGACAACTTTTTTATTGCCAGCTTTGATACTTTTAAGCATGTTATATGCTCATACATGGACAAGAGTAGTAAAACTCACTACACCAAAAAACATTGTATTACTCATTCTAGGATTATTGTGGTTACTTTTTTCATATCCTCTTATTGAATGGTTATATTCTGTAAACAAAGCCATTCCCATGCCCGATTGGATGATAGGTATGGAAGAATCTACCAATCAATTAGTTGTTAATTTATTAAGTTCTCAAGATATTGGATTATTGTTTTTGAATATTATAGTTATGGCGGTGCTACCAGCTCTTGGAGAAGAAATGGTTTTTAGAGGAATAGTTCAGCCAAACTTTATTAAATTATTCAAAAATTACCATATTGCAATTTGGATTACAGCATTGATATTCAGTGCGATTCACATGCAATTTCAAGGATTTATACCAAGGTTTGTCTTGGGTGCTATGTTGGGTTATTTGAGCTTTTGGACCAACAATCTTTGGTATCCAATCATTGCCCATTTTGTCAATAATTCTATTCAAGTATTAGTCATATATTATGTAAAGAAAAATAGAATTGATATTGATTTGAATAATAATTTGGAATTTCCTACTAATATTTTAATTATTTCAGTATTTTTATTTTTGGGTTTGGGGTGGTACTTTTATAATAATTTTTTAAGAAACACTAAAAATGAAACAGAATAACTAGCTTATGCAAGAAGGTTTAGTCAAAAGGGCTGGTACAGGCGTAATCTTCGTTTTTGTAATGCTCTTTGGTCTATATGGGGGGAGATATTCTTTTGTTGCACTATTTACCGTTGTGACTAGCCTTTGTCTATGGGAATTTCTGAGTCTTTGCCTTCATAATGAAACAAAAATTGATTTTTATAGAAAAATTATAGGAGTCATTTTTGGAATTTTGCCATTTGCTTTAGTCTCAATTTTGCAACTACAAACTTCTAGTGAACATATAAAATTCGGTATAGTCCTACTTTTCCCAATCATATTTCTGACTTTTATTTTTGAATTATTTGCCGACTCGAAAAACCCTTTTTTAAATATAGCTATCTTAATATTAGGTGCAATATATATCGGTACCCCATTTTCTTTGCTGTGTTATATTGCCTTTTATGAAGAATATTTTTATGCCAATACAGTATTCGGACTTTTGGTGCTGACTTGGGCAAATGACACTGGTGCTTATTTGGCTGGGTCAAAATTTGGAAAACATAAACTTTTTCCAAGAATTTCTCCCAAAAAATCGTGGGAAGGAACTATCGGTGGCTTTATTGTTACCTTGCTAATTGCTTGGCTAATAAGCTATTACTTCAGAGAACTCAATTGGTGGAACTGGACTGTAATAGCTGTTTTGGTTTCCGTTTTTGGTCCTATTGGCGACTTAGTTGAATCGATGCTCAAAAGAAGTATTCATGTGAAAGACTCTGGAAATTTGTTGCCAGGGCATGGTGGTTTCTTAGATCGTTTTGATGCTTTTATTTTCATGATGCCTTATGTTGCAGCTTACATTATTTGGGTGAGGGGTTAAAAATATAATTATGAAGACGATTGCTAATTATCCAGCTCATAAATATAAATCTACTGATATTCAGCAGATTATGGATAATCTGGTAGTCGAAGAATCATTGTTGATCTATATCAATGGAGATCCTTTCACCATGACGATGAGAACTCCTGGTTTCGAACAAGAGCTAACTATAGGTTTGCTATTCACTGAAAAAATATTAGATCAATTTACCCCTTATGAATTTATTATAGTGGAAAAAAGAAATGGAGTGACCACCGCTGTAAATGTTCTAATTGAGAAAAAATATTTAAAAACTGAATATTTAGACAAAAGAAATTTGCTATCTGTTTCATCTTGTGGCATTTGTGGAAAATTAGAAAAGGAGCAAATTCGAGATTGCAATCAACCCATTATTTCAAATCTTAAAATATCTAATGCTCAGTTGCTTACTTTTTTTGATGAAATGAAAAAAAAACAATCCATTTTTTCACAAACTAGTGGCTGTCATGCTGCTGCTATTTTCAATCAAGAGGGTAAATGTTTGTCCGTAATGGAGGATATTGGAAGGCACAATGCAGTGGATAAGGTTATTGGAGATTTATTAATTCGAGAAATTGAAAAAAAAGATTTAATTTTACTGGTAAGTGGAAGAATTTCTTATGAAATTGTCACCAAAGCTTTTGTAGCAGGCATTCCAATATTAGCTGCCATATCTGCTTCCTCTTCATTAGCAGTTGATCTTGCTGATGAAATGGGAATAACATTAGTCGGATTTTGCAGAGAGGATAGAGCAACTTGCTATACTCATAATGATAAAATAACCAATTAGTTATGTCAAAGAATTTAAGTGAATTGTCAGGAAGAAAAGGGTTGGTGGACAACCTTTTTGAGAAAATAGGAACTTTATCGAAAGAAACTGGTACGCCCTCAACAGCAGATTTGGAGCAACTTGCGAATGAATTCCTGATTGGCAAAGCCAATACTTTTGGAACTTCCTCATTCTATGATTTCACCAAACCTGAGAATAAAGGCAAGAAAGCTTATATATGCAATGGTTCGGCATGCCTTTGTGCTGGCAAACAATCATTGGTAAAAGAGCAAATGCTTCAATATTTCAATGATAATGAGATTGGACATATGACTTGTTTGGGCAGATGCCACGAAAATGCTGCTTTCAATTTGAATGGTCACAATTATTCCGGCGAAGATTATTTGCAAATTCAAAATTTGCTCGATCATTCGAAAGCCACCAAAGAAAAATATAATGTCGGAGGGAATATTCAATTATTAACTACACCAGAAAAAGGATTAGACCATTTTGTTGGTTTATTAAAGAAAGCATTACAAACTCCTAGAACTGAATTATTAGCAGATCTGAAATTATCAGACTTGAGAGGTAGAGGTGGTGCAGGATTCCCAATGGGATTGAAATGGGAATTTTGTATGAAAGAAGAGAATGAGACAAAATTCATCATTTGTAATGCCGATGAAGGCGACCCAGGTGCTTATTCAGATAGATATTTGCTAGAACAACGACCATTCTCAGTGCTTTTCGGAATGATGGTTGGAGGATATATAATTGGTGCAAAGTGGGGTGTACTATACATTCGAGCAGAGTATCCAGAAGCAATTGAAATAATTGAAGAATCCATTCATAAATTAAAGGATTTGAAATTGTTGGGTGAAAACATCCTTGGATCGGACTTCTATTTCGAATTCAAAGTCATCAAAGCTCAAGGTGCTTACATCTGTGGCGAGGAATCAGCATTGTTGAATTCTATCGAAGGGCAAAGACCAGAGGTTCGTACTCGTCCTCCCTTCCCAGCACAGAAAGGGTTGTTCAACAAGCCTACAGTTGTGAATAATGTTGAGACTTTTGCAGCAGTTCGATGGATTATAGAAAATGGCGGTGCTGCATATCAGAAACTGGGAACTGAAAAATCAAGTGGATCGAAATTGGTTTCTCTGGATTCTTTTTTCAATAATCCTGGCATTTATGAAGTAGTGATGGGCACTTCCTTATCATCTGTAATACATGAATTAGGAGGTGGATTTAAGGAACCAGTGAAGGCAATTCATATAGGAGGTCCACTTGGAGGGCTTGTTCCAATTAGTTTTGTCGATAAATTAACAATTGATTTTGAGTCATTTGCAAGTAATGGGTTTATGCTTGGTCATGCTTCTATGGTGAGTATCCCCGAAAAATTTCCAATGATCGAATATCTCGAACATCTCATGGAGTTTGCAGCTTATGAGAGCTGTGGCAAATGCTTCCCTTGCCGATTAGGTACCACTAGAGGTCATGAATTATTTAGCAAAGCAAAAAATGAAGGCTATAAAATCAATAAAGAACTATTATTTGATCTTTTAGACACTTTGCAAAAAGGATCATTATGTGCACACGGTGGCGGCATTCCATTGCCAGTTAAAAATGCTTTTCAGTATTTTGGGGATGAGTTGGAGAGGTATTTGGAATTAAATTAAAACAAATTAAGTTGAAAGTGAGTAGATAAAAATCTCACTTTCAACAAAATAAATTCACTTTAATGTATGATTAATTTCCCTTGAGTTAATGGCTTGTTTTTTGATGTAATTTTGAAAAAGTATATTCCACTTTGCAGTAGATTTCTTTTGAAATTCAATCGATTGCCATTAAATTGCTCAATTCTAATTTGCCTTCCAAATAGATCATATAATTCGAATATTTTTTCTGTATTGTCATTATCAAGCTCAATAATTGCTTCTTGAGCAAACGGATTAGGATAAATTTTCATGCTAGATAGCTCTATTTCAAACGTTTCTGTTATCGTGATGAAGTTTTTACCAACTGTATGCAAGGTGCTATTTGTTACGATTGGGCTATTATAGTCAAAATAGATCAGCGCATTGTTTTTAATTTCTGAGCCAATTGGCAAATCTTTTTTCTGCGAAATCGTAAATTTTACAAAACCAATACTTTTTGCATTATTCACATTGCTATCGGGCAAGGCAATTGGGTCGAACAAGAATTCCACAATTCCATTCCCAAATATTCGATAGGAATATGGATGACTACTAGCTCCAGGAATTAAGGAGGTTGGATCGAGGTAGTTCGACAAAGTATCTTGAATCCTTACGGTAAAAGCAGTGTCACTGCCCGTATTTTGAAATCGGATGAGGTATTCAATCGACTGATTTTGTTCAATAAAATGATTTTTCCCATATCCAAAAGGATAACCCTGTTTGTCATTTGGGTCATAACTTCCTCTATTTTGTTGACAATCAATGTCTATGAAAGGGTCAGCATCGTCTTGATAGAATTGATTGACGAAGCCCAAGCTAACGGGTCCAGTACCACAATTTTCTACAGTAACTGTAGGTTTGCTGCTGCCTGGATGCCCAATGCTTTGTTCCGCTTCAAGCCGATAGGTTCTTCCAAATACCGGAATATTGATTTTCAAAGCTTCATTAGCTCCTAATTGAAAAGGCTTTTTAGACATTATGATCTCATCTTCCACTACGATATAATTGCTTTGTTGCATCATTGGGCTATTGCTCGCATTTTTGATTTCAAATCGAATAGTATCTCCCAAACATTGCCCACTCACTCGGATTCGACTGCCATCCCATCCAGTTGTTGGCAAACAGAGTGAATCTGGAAAAATATGAGCATTCGTACAATGCGTTTGCCCTAAAATTGTCGAATCGCAATTGAGATAGGTAAGTATTTGAAAATCACCACATTCGCCAATAGGCAAGTTGCCAATATCAAAAGTTAATAGATTTCCTTGTTGATTTTTCAATGGAATTGAACTGGATTTATAGGACAACCACTTATCCAACTCTACTTCGATATAGACACCATTTGCATCTGCTGTTCCTTGATTGCAATAATGTACAGAATAGGTATTGTCAAAACATCTCCTCAAAATAGGAGTTGATATATCGACCTCCAAATAAGGACATATAACGATTGGCTTCAATGGAATTTCTATTCGAACCGTGTCATAAAATTTGTTGTGTGCAAAAGTGATGGAGTCTTCACACAATTGGTAATATACTGGAGCAATCGGGTGGATAACGTAAGAGCCTGTGTCTAAGTCGATTAATAAAGAATCGATATTTGAATTATAATAATTATCTTGTAAATATTTATCTTTAATATTGATATATTTATTTTTTAATAATCTCTCATTATTATTTTTAATACAGTTTTTGTTATCATCTAGAAAGTATTTGATATTAAGTTCATTTGAAAATAAATTTCCAAATTGATTTAATTTTACTAAAATTCCACTTGCTGTATTAAAAGGAAATCCAACATCAGTATATCCACATATAATAAAATTATTATTATCTATTATAACATCTAATACCTTTTCAATATTTTTTAGAATTGTTCTACTAAAATTTAATTCATTTAATTCTTTATCGAAAATTTTGAATTCATCAATTGAATTTGTAAAACTACCATTATCATAAGATTGAATAAAAAAAATTTCGTTAGAATATATTTTAGAATATTTTATTAGATCTGATTTTTTTAATAAAATTGAATCTCCATTTGAATTAAATTTATATAAAAATTTGTCAGAAGAATCATTTTTCATTATTAAATAGTTATCGTTTATAATATTAGTTGAAAAATTTATTAGATCTAAATTTTTAATATCATTTGGCAAATTTTTTTTCCAAACAAATAAGTTTTTATTAGTAAATTTATATATTGAATCATAGCCAATTAAAATTTTATTATTATTGTTGTCAATATATATAGAATGGAATTTTGTGTTTTTTTCTAAAATTAAGCTATCAATTATCAATTCATTTGTATTAATTTGATAAACAAATTTTGAATCTCTATTGTCATTAATTAAAGATATAAAACTATTTATTGAATTGGTTTGATAGAAAAAATTATTATTAAAAGTTACAGTATTTTTATAAATTCCATTAGAGTCAAATTCTAACTTTTTTTCAATTAGATTATTGGAATAATAAATATGTATATTATTTTTAGAATCAACTGCAAATTTTCTAATGTTAAATGTGTCAAATTTTGTAGTAGAAAATAGTTCAAGATTTTTTAATAGATACCCATTTTTATTATATCTATAATATTTGTAAGTAATAATTTTATTATTTAGTATTTCATTACCTATAATATCTATCGAATTATTGTATATATTATTAAATAATATGTTAAATGATATTTTTTCATTTGGCTTACTAATTTTTCTAACCCACCCTTGCCCAAATAAACTACAAGAGCCTATTAGCCAAATGCTTATGACAAAAAGAAATAGTCTGATCCATCTAAAATTTAATAAATAATTTTTCATTTTCTAAGTGTTTAATTACAAATTAATTGAATTTATTTCAAAGTTAGGTTCGTAACTCAATCAGAACAACAACAAAAATTGCCATTTGTCGAAAATAAATATTAGATATTGTAGTATAAATAACATAAAATCAATTAACTATAATATATATTTGCCAAATAAAATGAGAAATTATTTTTTATAAAAATGTTTGATTAATGTATTTTTGTATTTAATAATTGATTTTTTCATAAATACCTATCCATTGGATGAAAAACAGCCAGTTAATCTTACTTTTTAATGCCTTATCAAAGGAGGAAATCAAAGACCTTGCAAAATGGCTCGACTCACCCATTCACAATCAAAGAAAAGATGTCGTTCAATTATTTTCTTTTTTAAGAAAACATAGCCATTCGAACACCAAATTAAAGCCAAATATAATTTGGTCTTCAATCTCGCCAAATGTACCTTATGATAACAAGCTTTTGCGTTACACTATGTCGTTTTTGCAACAGCAAATATTGGATTTCCTAGCCTACAATCATTGGGCAAAAGATGATCTAAGACGAAATCTAGATTTGATAAAGTCCCTTAGAGAACATCGATCAAACAAACACTTCTATAAATATTTTAATTTGGCTAGTGATATGATTGAAAATCAGAACCTTAGAGATGCATCTTTTTTCTATCATTCTTATCATCTTAATTACGAAAAATATGAATATGAAATTAGTCAAAATAGAAATACTGCACAGGAGTTTTCAAAATTTTCAACTCAATTGACCTTATATTTCGTCATTAGTTTGCTGAAACAGCGTTGTGCTGTGTTTTCGCATAAAGCAATGACCACAAAAGAGGATAACAAAGATATTCCAGATGATATTCTAGAATCTTTGGCTACAAAATATATGCAAACTTCACCAGTAGTCTTGCTTTATTTTTCAATATATAATTTGCTAAAGAATTTTGATGAAAAGGTTTATAACGATGTTAAAACTAACCTTCCCTTTCAATTGAATTATTTTCCAGCTAATGAACAAAGGGATTTGATTTTGTTGACCATCAATTTTTGTATCAGATTATGGAATAATGGTCGATCCGACTTTTTGAAAGAAGCAGTAGATTGGTACCAAATTGGATTGGACACTAAAGCTTTGTTCGAAAATGGTGTTTTATCCCGTTTTACTTTCAAAAATGTTATAGTTGCGGCAATTGTCATGCAAGATTTTAAGAAAGCTGAGCAATTTGTAAATATTTATCAGCCATTTCTTGAAGAAAAGTTTCGTGAAAACACAGTAAATTATTGTTTGTCATTAATTTATTTTAGGCAATCGGATTATAGCAAAGCCATGAAGTTGCTTCAGAAATCAGATTTTGACGATGTTTTACATAATTTGGATGCTCGACGAATGTTACTCCGAATTTATTACGATTTAGAGGAGATAGATGCCTTATTGTCACATATTGATAGCTTTAAAATTTATTTGAAGCGACAAAAAAACATTGGTTATCATGGAGTTAACTACCAGAATTTGATAAAATTTACTTCAAAAATCATTCAGCAAAATAAAAACAAAAAAAACCTTGAAAAAATCAAATGTGAAATAATTGCGGAAAAAAATGTGGCAGAAAAAGAATGGCTATTAGAAATTTGTTAATTATCTAATAGCATCTTTTCAATTTATTTGAACAAACCAAATAATGCGTTATAATCTTCAAATAATTGAGGATGTAAAGTTCTAAACCGCTCTGGAAAAACAAAATAATAGGTTGCTAATATTGCCTCATTGTCCAGATTTTGCAAGCCAATTGTATGCTCTATTTGTGCTTTTGAGAATCCACTAATTTGTTCTCCCAGCTTCATATCCTCTTCATTCACAGTCGGATATATATCGAATTGGTTCGATATTTTGAAAACTTTGTAATATTCATACAAGACTGGATTGAAGTAATTATTGGGTTCGAATGTGCTTTTTAAAATAATAGTGGCATCAAATAATAAGCAACCATCTTCTTCAAACAGTTCGCTGGAATGAAATTGAGTAGGATATTGTGGGCTAGGAAATCGCTGCTGATAAACGATAATTTTTTCAAACTTTGGAAACAAAAAAGTGTCCTTATTCAAAGTGAATAGAGTGGCATGAGAGCTAAGGCAGAATTTTATATCTTCAGGGATATTTTCTTCGAATCCTGCCATTCCAGTAAAATCATTACCGATCATAAAAAGGTAAATTCTTTTACGATAAAGCGTTTTTATGTTAGTTAATAAATTATCATATATTGGCGATTTGCTGATTAATATTTTTCTGAATTGCTCTGAAAGTTCTGGTGTGTTTCTATTATAATACCACCAATCTATTTGTGGACTCAAAATATACGTTACAACTATTCCTACGACACCTGGGATGATATAAAGTGCATATTTTTCATCAATTTCCCATGTCAAATAAATGAAAACAATACAAATCAAAACAAAAAAAACCAAGGCGATTCTGGAAGGCAAGGACATATTCATTTTTAAAATATCACTTTAAAATTAATTGTTAGAACGAATAAATGGAAAATTTTATTTTTTTGATAAATATCAACTATTTATTTCAATATTTTAACATTTTCTTAAGAGTATCAATTTTTGCAAACAAAATAAAATCGTATATTTGCAGGTCAATTCAAATAATAATATTATATTTTATAGTGATATTATGATTTTATATTGGTAAATTACTCTAAAAAATATTTTAATATTATTTCACAACTACTGTTAATTTACCATTTTTTCATTCATTTTTTAATATCTATGAAACGTAGGTTTTTTTTACAAATTATTAGTGTTTTCTTAATCACTTTTGGTTCTTTCAGTCTGTTTGGACAAAATAGCAACAAACCATTAGCGAAGAAATTATATGAAGTAAAACAACAATCGAGAAGCTTCAGTAATTACAAACAATTATTCCAAGAGTCTGTACAAAATTCGAGAGCATCGTCTATTGCATCGATTGTTGATAATGCCCAATTATTGACAATCAACAAAGATCAATTGGCTCAATTGATACAGAATAATTCAGATGTTATTGAGTTAACAATCCCTTACAATGGAAGACCTGTAACGGTAGAAATGTTCCAAAAATCTGTTTTATCTAACGGATTCATTGCTAAAACAAGTAGCACCTATGACAAACCAGTTGCTTATGATCAAGGTAAATATTATCGTGGTATCATCAAGGGCAACGATAACGCAGTTGTCGCAATTAGCTTCTTTAAAGATGAAGTAATTGGTATGGTATCCAATAGTGATGGCAACTTCGTTTTAGGAAAATTGTTGGAAGCAGGCAATCAATCTGATTATATTTTCTACAATGATAAGGATTTAAAAATTACAAATTCTTCAGAATGTCATTCAGATGATTTGATTGAGAATCAACAAAAAATGAATGAATATGAAGATAACATTAAAGAGGGAGCTGCAAGAGGTGATTTTTGTGTAGATATGTATTTAGAGTGCGATTATAAATTGTATCAAAATAAAGGAAATAGTGTTTCTAATACTATAAATTGGATTACTGCTGCTTTCAATAATGTAGGTACTTTATATACTAATGAAACTATAGAAACTGCAATTCAAGAAATTTATGTTTGGACAACTCAAGATAATTATTCTACAACAAGTTCAAATACAGCTTTGAATCAATTTAAAGCTTTAAGACCATCTATCAATGGCGATTTAGGACAGCTTTGTGCTTTAGCTGGAAGTAGCTTAGGTGGTATTGCTTTTTTAAGTGGACTATGTAACACTAATAAATATTCGTATGCTGGTATAAATTCGGGTTTTAGTAATGTTCCTACCTATTCATGGACAGTTATGGTAATGACACATGAGATTGGGCATAACTTAAGTTCGAATCATACACATTGGTGCGGTTGGACTGGTGGTGCTATTGACAATTGTTATACTACTGAAGGAGGATGTTCACCTGGTCCACCCCCTACAAATGGTGGTACAATAATGAGCTATTGCCACCTAACTTCTTATGGTATAAATTTAGCAAATGGATTTGGTCCTCAACCTGGTAATAAAATTCGTTCTTACACAAATTCAAGAACATGTTTAGGCCCATGTTCGGGTGGAGCAGGTCAAGATCCTTGTGATCCGCCAACAAGCATAACTGCAACGAATATTACTTCTTCATCGGCATTAATTTCTTGGACTGCACCTCCGGGTTCAAGTGTTACTGATTATACCCTTGAATATAAATTAAATGCTGCTACTACTTGGAATGTTATTTCAGGAATTACTGCTACTTCATATACAATTACTGGACTTTCTCCGAACAATGTGTATAATTATAGATTAAAAACACAGTGTACAAATAGCGATTTTTCAGCATATTCAACTACTAAAAACTTTACTACATTAAATAATTGCGGGGTGCCACAAAGCTCTACTGCAAATATAATCAATGCTTTCACTGTATATTTACAATGGGAAGCAATACCTGGAATTACTTATTATACACTACAATATAGAAAAACATCAGTAGGAACGTGGACAGATGTTGGACCATTGACATTGCCAGAATATACATTAACTAACTTGTCTCCTTTGACGAACTATGTGTATAGAATAAAAGTTACATGCCCTAATGCAAATCCAGGAGTTTCACAAGACTTTTTCTTTACCACTCCTGACGGTTGTGCACCACCAAATAATTTGACAATAACTAATGTAACAGCTTCTTCTGCTCTAGCAAGTTGGTCTTTAATTCCTTCTGCTTCATTATATAGGTTCCAGTACAGACAAACTTCAAGTACTACATGGTTTACAATTAATCAAGTAGCGAATTCATATAATATGACTGGATTATCATCTAGTACAGAATATGAAACAAGAGTTCAAAGTATATGTGGTCAGGATACTTCTGGATATGGACCTGTAGTAAAATTTACCACAATAAATGCAAATGGTTGCGGAACTCCTACTGATGTGGTTGTAAGTAATATTACGGCTACCTCTGCATCAGTTTCTTGGGCAGCTGTTTCGAATGCAAATTCTTATGAGGTGCATTACAAGATTAGCACAGATGCTAATTGGACAATTGTAACCTCTAATTCGACAAATGTTGATTTGACAAACCTTGCTGGTAATACTTTATATAATGTGAAAGTTAGAGCAGTTTGTAACTCTGGTAATTCTGACTTCAGCAACCAAGTAGATTTCACTACTTTGAACAATTTGCCATGTTCTATACCATCTAATCTTACGGCTACTAACATTACTGCAAATTCTGCAATTGTAAACTGGGGTGTTGTGCCAGGAGCTTTGTCATATAAATTACAATACAGACCTGAAACTTCAAATAATTGGATTACAATTTCAAATATTACAGGTAATTCACAACAATTGAGTTCTTTACAAGGTGGAATGACTTACTATTATAAAGTGAGATCAATTTGTTTAACAGATAGTTCTGATTATTCAAATGAAGCTGTGTTTACTACAAATGGAAGTGTTGTATGTGGAACTCCAGGTAACCTATCTGCCACAAATATTACTACAACAACAGCTCAATTGAATTGGACAGGAAATGCTCCATCTTACAAAATTCAATATAGAAAGTCTGGAACTGTTATTTGGACTTTTGTAACTACTAATACTTTGAATATTACTGTTAATAATTTAACTCCTGCAACTGAATACGAATATAGAGTTCAAGCAATATGTGTATTTGGAGCTTCTAATTATAGTGCTATTTCGAAGTTTACAACTCTAAATGACGACAATGCTACTTGTGACAAACCAATAAATTTAGCTGCTTCGAATCAAACAAATAATAGTGCTAAAATTACATGGAATGCAGTATCTGGAGCCAATGCTTACAAAGTAAGTTATGTAGGAATAAATAACGATATACAACTTAAAACTGTAAATTCAAATACCAATAGTGTGAGTTTGACTAATTTAGTGGTTGCAACAAATTATAAATTGTGGATCAATACAGTTTGTGGAAATAAATTAAGCCAAACATCTGATACCTTATTTTTTAGTACTATAAATCCTTGTGGTCCAGTTACAGGATTGAAGAATGTTGTAATTTCTTCTACCAAAGCAATATTATCTTGGGATTCTATTTCTGGTTCACCAGTTAAGGAATGGACTGTTAGATATAAATTAAAAAGCGATACTGTGTGGACTAAGTCAAGTCCTGTAAAAGTAAATACAATATTATTGACTGGCTTAACAGCTGATAGCACTTATTATTGGCAAGTAAGATCAGATTGTAATGAAGGAAGCTCTGATTATAAGGATACTTTATCCTTTAAGTTAAATAGTAAATGTGAGGCACCAACTTCATTAAAAGTAGATAATATCACAACGACAAGTGCAGTTCTTTCATGGATTGGTGGTTCTTCAAATATTTTATTACAATATAAGAAATCTTCAGATATAAGTTGGATAAGTATAAGCACAAGTGGAAATAGTTACCAATTAAGTGGATTATCTCAAGGAGTTTCTTATGATGCAAGAGTTCAATCTATTTGCGTAATTGATTCTACTGCTTTTGCTGGTCCAGTTTCGTTCACTACTTTAGTAGAGTCAGATTGTCAACCACCAACAACAGTGACCGTTACTAAAATTGGAACATCTTCAGCATTTGTAAGTTGGACAAAAATGGCAAAAGCTTCTTTCTATAACATCCAATACAGAAAAGTTGGGAATACAAATTGGATTACAAATTTAGCATTTACTAATAGTTATACATTGTCAGGGTTGGCACAAAGCACTGAATATGAGGTGAGAGTAAATTCAATCTGTACAGGAAATAAAACTTCTGCTTACACAAGTATTGTGAATTTCACTACATTAGGTAGCCTACCTTATAGTAATAATGCCTCATGGGTAGTTCAACCAAATCCTACAACTGGTATCACATTAATAGAATTACAAAATGCACCAGATGTAAATTCTGCAACAATTGATGTAATGGATTTAAGTGGAAAACTAATTAGTCATAATCAAATGTTGAATAATCAAAGATCATTGACATTGGATTTGTCCAATCTTACTTCTGGAATGTATTTGATTAGAACTATTTACAATGAAAAAGTTCAAACAATTAAATTGATAAAAGAATAGGAAATTATTAAAATATTAAAAAGCCGCAATCATGATTTATGATTGTGGCTTTTTTTTATTATGACAATAATATTTATATTTAATCTAAATAAACAACCTTTTTTACAACATTTTACAAAAATAATAGTTAATTTTGCATGGCAATTTAGATGCAATATAAATAAATGAAAAATAAACTAATATATTTGGATAATAACGCTACAACTCCTTGCGATCCTAGAGTTGTAGATACAATGGTACCTTATTTTTACGAAAAATTTGGAAATTCTGCAAGTAGAAGCCATCATTTTGGTTGGGAAGCTGAGGAAGCAGTTGATTACGCTAGAGAACAAATCTCTACTTTAATTCATGCTGATTCTAAAGAAATTATTTTCACATCTGGTGCTACAGAAGCAAATAATTTGGCTCTAAAAGGTGTTTTTGATATGTATTCATCAAAAGGGAATCATATCATCACAGTAACTACTGAACATAAAGCTATTTTGGATACATGTAAACATCTTGAAAAACAAGGTGCTGAAGTTACTTATCTACAAGTAAACAATGATGGGCTTATAGACTTGAATGAACTAGAAAATGCTATAAAGCCTACCACTATTTTAGTATCAGTAATGTGGGCGAATAATGAAACTGGAGTAATTCAGGATATGGCATCTATTGGAGCCATCTGTGCTAAGAAAGGAGTTCTTTTCCATAGCGATGCTACTCAAGCTGTAGGAAAAATAAAAACTTATCCTAGAGAAGTGGGTATCCACCTGATGTCATTCTCAGCTCATAAAATGTATGGACCAAAAGGAGTTGGTGCGCTATATGTTAGTAGAAAAAATCCAAGAGTGAAAGTAACAGCTCAAATGGATGGTGGTGGACATGAAAGAGGAATGCGGTCTGGAACGATCAACGTTCCAGGAATTGTCGGTTTTGGAAAAGCAGCAGAAATAGCTCGTTTAGAAATGGATCAAGATGCAAATAGGTTGTCAAAATTGAGAGATAAGCTACAAAAAGGGCTATGCCAATTGGAAGAAACTTATGTCAATGGAAATCAAGAGCATAGAATGCCTCATGTAACCAATATTTCGTTCAAACATGTGGAAGGAGAAGGGTTAATGATGACTTTCAATCAAAATATTGCTGTTTCCTCTGGGTCAGCTTGTACTTCTGCGTCGTTAGAGCCATCGTATGTTTTGGTAGCTTTGGGTTTGGGTGATGATTTAGCACATTCTTCAATCCGTTTTAGCTTAGGTAGATTCACTACTGAATCCGAAATAGATGATGCTATTGCATTAGTATCTAAGGGAGTGAACCACATGAGAGATTTGAGCCCAATCTGGGAAATGTATAAAGAGGGTATTGACTTATCCACTGTAGTTTGGTCCGAACATTAATAAATTATTAAAATTAAAGAAAATGGCATATTCTGAAAAAGTGTTAGATCACTTTCAAAATCCTAAGAACGTTGGAACTTTAGATAAATCTAAAAGAAATGTTGGTACAGGTTTGGTTGGTGCCCCTGAATGTGGTGATGTAATGCGTTTACAAATTGAAGTTGATGAATCTACACAAACAATAATTGACGCTAAGTTCAAAACATTTGGTTGTGGATCAGCTATCGCATCATCATCTTTGGCAACAGAGTGGCTAAAAGGGAAAAATTTAGACCAAGCTTTGGCTATTGACAATATGGAAATTGTGGAAGAATTATCATTACCACCAGTAAAAATACACTGTTCTGTTTTGGCTGAAGATGCTATCAAAGCTGCAATTCTTGATTATCAGAACAAACAAGATAAATTATAATCTATTGTAATATAGAATATTATGATAAAAGTAGATGAGTCTGCAAAAGAAAGAATCTTAGAAATAAAGTCAGCTGAAAACTTTTCTGATGACTATTTTGTGAGAGTAAGTGTCGTTAGTGGAGGGTGTTCAGGACTTTCTTATAAAATGGACTTTGACAATGAGTCAAAACCCAATGATCAAGTATTTGAAGATAATGGTGTGAAAGTAGTTACTGATTTAAAAAGTTTTTTATACTTATTCAATACTACTTTAGAATTTTCTGGAGGCTTGAACGGAAAGGGGTTTGTTTTTAATAATCCAAATGCTAGTCGTACTTGTGGGTGTGGAGAAAGTTTTGCTGTATAATAGAAAATTAGCGTTTTCTTTCTCCAATTTGTTGTCGCCACATTGCATAATACAGACCCTTTTCTTGTATTAAATCTTCATGTGATCCAGTTTCAATAATTTCTCCTCTTTCTAATACAAAAATGGTGTCGGCATGCATTATCGTACTTAACCTATGTGCAATTAAAATAGTTATTTGATCACCAATTTTAGAAATATCTTTTATCGTATTGGTAATTTCTTCTTCTGTTATACTATCTAATGCTGAAGTTGCTTCATCAAAAATTAACAACTTTGGTTTTCTCAATAAAGCCCTAGCTATGGATAATCTTTGTTTTTCACCACCAGATAACTTCAATCCACCTTCTCCAATAAGTGAATTCAGCCCATTGTCTGCCTTTCTCAGAATATTATAGCATGCAGCTTTTTCTAAAACATTATTCATTTCTTCATCCGTAGCTGATGGGTTCACGAAGGCAAGATTTTCTCGAATAGTTCCTGCAAAAAGTTGAGTATCTTGAGTGACAAATCCAATCTGATTTCTTAATTTTTCAAAATTAATATCATTTTCTGACACATTATTGAAGAAAATATTACCTTTTTGAGGTTGATACAATCCTACTAATAGTTTCACTAAGGTCGTTTTGCCTGACCCAGATGGTCCTACAAAAGCTATTGTTTTCCCTTTTACTACATTAAAACTTATATCATTCAGTGCATTATATTGTGCAGATTGATGTTTGAATGTAACATTTTGAAATTCTAATTTTTCTAATAACCCAAAATCAATTGGATGTTCTGGTTTTGGTTCTGGCTTCTTTTGCATCAATTTATGAAAATTTTGCAACGAAGCCTCTGCTTCTCGATAGGAAATGATAATATTTCCAATTTCTTGCAGAGGTCCAAAGATGAAAAAAGAGAAAAATTGCAAAGTTATCAGTTCTTTCACAGCTACAAATTTCCCAAATACCAGATACATTAATGTGAAAAGGATAACTTGCCTTAAAAAATTTACAAATGTTCCTTGAATAAAACTTAGTGTTCTGATGCTTTTTACTTTTCTTAATTCTAACCCAAGAATTTTGTATGTATTTGAATTTAAACGATTTATTTCTTGGGTAGTCAACCCAAGGCTTTTGATTAATTCAATATTTCGTAGTGATTCTGTTGTGGATCCTGCCAATTCAGTTGTTTCTTTTACAATGCTCTTTTGAATTAATTTAATCCTTTTGCTCAAAACATTTGTCAACCAACTCAATAGAAAAATCCCAATAATATATGTTGGAACGATTGCCCAATGTTTGCTAAAAGCATAAATAGAAACGAAAACTACACCTACTAAAATACCAAAGACTACATTGATAAATGCACTAATAAATTTTTCAGTATCTGTTCTCACTTTTGTTAAAATACTCAATGTCTCGCCACTTCGTTGGTCTTCAAATTCGCTGAATGGTAATTTCATTGAATGCTCAAGACCATCTGTGAATATTTTAGCACCAAATTTTTGAATGATCACATTGGTAAAATAGTCCTGAAATGCTTTTGCAATTCTACTTACCATTGCTACTCCTATACTCAGTGATAACCAATAAAGCGTATTTGTAAGAAATGAATTGAGTTGATATTGATCTCTTCTATATGCAAGGTCTATTATATTTCCGAATATAATAGGATCCATCAAGGAAAAAACTTGATTGATAGCGGCTAAACAAAGTGCTAATAATACGAGGTATTTGTATGGTTGTAGGTATTGTAATAGTAATCTCATAACTGTTCGGCATCAAAAAAGACCTAAATTATAGGTCTCAAACTACAAAGAACAATAGAATTATTATTATGTTTTTCTATTTTTCTTTTTTGCAGCTGGAAATAAAATATTATTTAAAATTAGGCGGTAGCCTGGAGAGTTGGGATGAAGAACTAAATCAGTTGGAGGATCACCTACGTAATGACGGTAGTCCTCGGGATCATGCCCACCATAAAATGAAAACATTCCTTGACCATAAGTGCCATGCAAATATCTGATTTCGCCAAATGGTTTGTTTTCGCCCAAAATCAGAACTGATGGTTTCACATAATCTTTTATAAATGCAGTTGCTTGCCCCATAAAACCCTTTACTGTTCGAGTATGGCATTGTGTTAGCATCGTAGGAATTGGGTCCCATTTTGCTGAAAAATCGAATAAGGTGAAATGGTCTTGTAAAGGAGTGTTGGGTCTTTTAAAATTATTGTCAATTGAGGAATGTTCGTATATCATAGGGTCTTTTATGATAGTAAAATTCTGAAAAGCGAGGCATTTTGAAAAATCTAACTTACTTTGAGCGGCTGGATCTGATGGATCCCCATCTATAACAGATTCGCAAATATCTATTCCGTCTGCCGCCAGTGCAATATCATAAGTGTCTGTAGCAGAACACATTGCAAACATGAATCCACCACCACCAACAAACTCTTTGATACGTTTTGCAACAGCCAACTTCATTTGAGATACTTTGTTGAATCCCAACTTCTTTGCTCTAGCTTCTTCTTTTTTCTGGTTATCTCTATACCAAGGAGCATTATGATAATTGGCGTAGAACTTGCCGTATTGACCCGTAAAATCTTCATGATGCAAATGAACCCAATCGTACTTGGAGATTTTATCATCTAACACTTCTTCATCATAAATCTTATCATAAGGTATTTCTGCATAAGTTAATACCATCGTTACAGCATCATCCCAAGGCTGAACCGTTTCTCCTTTTTCGTTGACATCTGGGGTATATACAGCTATTAATGGTGCTTTTTCAAGTTTGATATCATCCATATTAACTTCGGGGTTAGCTATTTCATTCTGAATATTTGCAAAAGCTGCATCTGGGATTACTTCATAAGTCACTCCTCTTACTTGGCATTCTTTCTCAAATACCTTTGAATAAGGAAATGCAAAACTACCGCCTCGATAATTTAAGAGCCAATGAGCATCTATTACATTTTGTTTTAATACCCAATATGTTATGCCATAGGCTTTTAGATGGTCTTTTTGCTTTTCATCCATTGGCAATAGAATAAATGTAGCCATAGATGTTTTTGCAAATAAGAAAAGTAGAAAAACTAAATATATAAATTTTTTCATGTTAATTATCTCAATTAATCTTTTACTAAACGTAAAACTTGACTAAATAGTTATTTCCTCAAATCTTAATGTTGACTTAAATGTAATATTAACGACTAAACTAAAGTTTAAAGTGTAATATTTTAAAAAAGTATTTTAATTTTGGATTCTTAAAACATCAATTTATGATAAGAATAATATTTATACATTTTTTATTTATATCTACATTCCAATTAGTCGCTCAAAACATAGCTGATGATAAAATTATTCCTAATCAATTAATTGTTCAGTTCAGAGATGATAAGAATACAAAGATTTGGTTTGAAAATCAATCTGTTTTAAACCAAAATATACATTTGCTAAAAACTTTATCAAAGTCATTAAACATATATTTGTTTGAATGTGAAAATCAATCAATTGCACTTAAACAATTTGAAGATTCACCAACGGTTTCAAATGTTCAATATAATCATTACATTCATGAAAGAGTACCATTAAATCCGAATGATTCGCTTTTTAATTTGCAGAGTTATCTGAAATTGGTGAAAGCAAACGAGGTATGGTCAACAACAACTGGTGGTACTACAGCATGTGGAGATGAAATAGTTATAGCTGTCAGTGAAGGAAATTGTTTGGATTACCAGCATCCTGATTTATATGATAATTTATATATCAATAAAAAAGAGATTCCAGATGATGGAGTAGATAACGATTTGAATGGTTACATTGACGATTTTTATGGTATCAATATCAATTCTGGAAATGGTAGTATTGCCTGTTCACCCAATCTTCATGCCACAAAAGTATGCGGAATTATAGGTGCAAAAGGAAATAATACGAAAGGTGTTACTGGTGTAAATTGGAATATTAAAATTTTATTCCTCAAAGATTCTGGCGTGGAATCTAATGTAATTGAATCTTATGAATACATAAGAATGTTGAGAAAGAAATATAATGACTCTAATGGTAAGGATGGTGCTTTTATTTGTGCAACAAATTTTTCTGCTGGGTTGGATAATCAATTTCCAAGTGCACATAAAATATGGTGTTCGATGTATGATTCTCTTGGGAAAGTTGGAATTGTGAATGTTTCGGCAGCATCTAATGATTTGGTAGATGTGGAAACAAGTGGAGATATTCCGAGTCTTTGCACTAGTGAATTTTTATTAGCAATAACTAATACTAATTTGAGTGATATCGTTCAAGCATCAACGGGATTTATTTCTATTGATCTGAGTGCTCCAGGTCAACAAAATTTTAATATTTTACCCAATAATTTGTATGGCACATCTTCCTCTGGCACATCATTTTCCTCTCCTGTAGTAGCTGGTGCGGTAGCATTACTTTTTAGTGCACCTTACGATAGATTTTGTAAACTCATCAAAGACAATCCAATAGGAGCTGGAAGAGAAGTAATTAATGCAATTAAAACGGGTGTAGATCAAGTGAATGACCTAAAGAATGTTACAGTAACTGGTGGCAGGCTTAACATTCAGAAAGCATTCGATATCATTACGAACAAGTATGCGGATGGAATTATATTACCACCAAATATTAAAAATTTGTATCCAAATCCAACTTTGGATATATTAAATTTAACCTCCGATTTTCTTGAAAATGATCCTTACACTATCAATATTTATGATGAAGTTGGGAGGATAGTTTATTCAGAAGATAGAGTTGCTACAAAAACAAATCAAATGATTGAAGTGTCAACCTTAGTTTCCGGTTTATATTTCATGAAAATTTCTAATCAAAAAGGGTCTCAACTTGTGAAGTTTATAAAAATATAATTTCTAATTTTTTTCCCAAACCACAATATTTTTTTCACCAGTTGGCTTGTAAGTTAATGCTGCTGCATCCCATACATATTTAGTTGGTGCATTATTTTTGATGTCTGCAAACCCAACTGGATGGTAGTTTTTCATCACATAACTATTATACCAATCAAAAATGGGTTGACGAGCATCTTTCACTAACCATGAATACGGATGATTGACAAAAACCATATATTTAGGATTAGTTTTAGTAAAATCTGTGATCATCTCTTGCTGAAAACCAGGACCTCTTAGTGCATCAGACATGAAAAATCCTGGGAATACATGTCTTGTTGGGCTTTTCTTATTCAAATACATAAATAATTGAGGTTCAGAGCCTAATACGCCAACTTCGTCAGTATTATTCATTTTCTTTTGTAGGTATTTACCTATGGCATCCATCTCTGGGAAAGGGTTGTCACCATAAGTAGCATGAAGCACTCTAGTATAATTTGGATTGAAATAATATTCTTTTCTTTGATTTAATGAGAATATGAAAAG
>Ga0116191_1001179_pt1 | contig 21497 bp, 19 predicted proteins | sample AD_UKC111_MetaG_FD_89897 | JGI IMG/M metagenome (GOLD analysis project Ga0116191, IMG submission 89897) | Active sludge microbial communities of municipal wastewater-treating anaerobic digesters from Hong Kong - AD_UKC111_MetaG | ecosystem: Engineered > Bioreactor > Anaerobic > Digestate... | reverse complement strand
TTGGACAGCAGGCGGCCATGGGGAACGGGAACCTGATTCGGAGGCAGCGTGGAATCTGCACAGGAAGTGCTTTGGACTCAGTCCGTCCAAGGGGAGGAATTGGCTAAGTCGGACAGCATTGGAGGCAGACACTTCAATGCGTATAAGTTCCGCACAATGTACGTGGATGGAGACACAATCCTCCAACGCTCACCTGAATTGGCCGCGGAACTGCGGAGCAATCACAAACTTAAAAGAGACCCGCGGGTCACGAGAGTTGGCCGGTGGCTTCGCCGGTACAGCCTGGACGAGCTGCCACAACTGTTTAATGTGCTGCTGGGGCAGATGGCCCTTGTCGGTCCACGGATGATTAGCCCGCAAGAGGCGGAGAAGTACGGCCGGCACAAGCTTAATCTCCTCAGTGTTAAACCCGGTATCACAGGTCTGTGGCAGGTGAACGGCCGATCCGAACTCTCTTATGAGGAGCGGGTCAAACTGGATATGTATTACATCCGAAACTACAGTGTCTGGCTCGATCTGCAGATTCTTCTGGTACAGACGCTACCGGCAGTAATTAGAGGACAAGGCGCTTACTAAATCTCATGCGGATTCTCCTCGATCCTGGCGTGTACGATCTCCGGAACAACGGCGATGTTACCCTGTTGCAGGTTGCTACAAGGCGGCTGACCCAATTCTGGCCGGACGCTCGCATCGAGGTATTGACTTCCGCACCACACCTGTTGAGGCTCTACTGTCCCAACGCATTCCCCGTCAGTCCCGATCAGTTCTATGACTGGACGTTCAAGGCCGGCAAGCTGGATCGCCTGCTGCGCAGTCTGCTTTTAAAGATGCTGCGAATCCGTCTCGAGTTGCGCGATGAGACGAGGCATTCCGTGACGGCTGGAGGCCGCTCGCCCCGGGCGGCGGTGCCCGGCAGACGATGCGAAGCGGCAAGAACCCCGATGACTCCGGCTGACGCCTCAGATCCGCTTGAGGCACAACCCACGGGGGGAGAGAGACAGGACCAGAATGCCGGCCGCAGAATGTTGCAGGGGGTAAACCTGTATGTCGCAACAAGCTCCCCATGCATGCCCGGCTCGTGCCCCGAAAACGCGTTGCGTGTGCTTGACCGACTGGAGACTGCCGCGGGACTCGGCATCACAACAGTGATGGTGAGCCAAGGCCTTCACCCCTTGAATGACGCCCAACTTCGTCCACGCGCGTGCGCGGTCCTTCCTCTTGTAGATCTCATCTTTACGCGGGATCTTGAGGCCGAGCTTCCTTTGCTGCGCTCGATGGGTGTTGCTCCATCCCGGGTGGTGTTCACGGGGGATAACGGGATCGAACTTGCATACGAAGGGCGAGCGCCGATCCGTGGAACGGGAATCGGCATCGGACAACAAACAGGTGACTATGCGGGAGAGGCGGACGCTCACGTGGAGACGATATGGCGGGTCGTTCAGGAGGCCGCGAAGAGGCATAACGCGAAACTGATTTCCCTTCCCGTTTCGTCGACTTCACATGAACAGGACCGCCGAAGACTCCGGTTACTGACAGGCAGTCAATGGCATGGGCATTGCCGGCTTTGGAGACTCGATCCCCCAATCCGCCTTGTTGAAACGATCCAGTGCTGCCGTGTGGTGGTCACGGGCGCCTTTCATCCAGCCGTATTCGCTCTTGCCCAAGGGATTCCCGCCGTCTGCCTGGCAACATCTCCTGTAAATCAGGATATGTTCACGGGGCTAGCTGGGCAATTTGGTCCAGGCTGCCAAGTTGTTTGCCTGGATGGCGAGTCGTCACCTCAGGCGCTCGTCAAAGCCATCGACACAGCGTGGCATGCGGCATACGAGGTTCGCTCGGCACTCTTATCGTCAGCGGTCCGTCACATCAGGATGGGGCGTTCTGCTTATAGGCAACTCTACGAATTGATCGAGTCAAGACAGCAGGAGATCAAGACTGTTGCAGAAACAACGGCAAGATAGCGTTCGGGTGAGGATCGGGCTCCCGGTTCTCAACGGTGGAAGATATCGAGCCGGGGTTCTGGACTCAAGCCGCCCACAGACTTACCCGGGATACCAGCTCATAGTGTCCGATGGCGCTTCAACTTACCGTACGCAGGTGATCCGGGCATCGTACGGAGCCAGAGCCAGCCGCATTCACTTGCCGGAGTCACGCGCCGCTCAGTAGTGGTTCCGTGAACCCGCGACGACACACATATCGGTAGGAGACCAAATGAAACCCGATCTTAACGGAGGCTCGATGAGTACAGCTTTGGAAACAGCACAGGATATCGTGGCGCGCGATCTGGATTATATCTGCTCGCGTTCAAGCACAGAGTTGTCGCGAATGGCTGGAAAGCACGTGCTGATTACGGGCGGGGCGGGCTTTCTGGGGTACTACCTTACACAAGCGATTGTGCAATGGAACCGGAGCGTCAAGAGCGATCAACTGATCCGCCTCACGGTGTATGAGAATTTCATGCGCGGGGCTCCGGCCTGGTTTCTGTCGCTCGCGGACTCCGGTGAGATCCACGCGGTAAAGCACAACATCATGGAGCCGCTGCCGCCAAATCCTGAGCCGTTTCATTTCATCATCCACGCGGCCGGCATCGCCTCTCCAATCTACTATCGCGCTCATCCCATTGAAACCATGGATGCGAACGTCGGTGGATTGCGCCGGTTGCTGGATTACTGCAGGCACCAAAAAGGCTCGGGGCACGATGTGGAGGGATTTCTCTTTTTCTCCAGCAGCGAAGTCTACGGCGATCCGGCGCCGGAATGGATACCGACTCCGGAGACATACCGGGGTTACGTTTCCTGCACGGGTCCCCGCGCCTGTTACGACGAATCGAAAAGATTCGGGGAAACGCTCTGCGTTACATTTGCGCAGCAGTTCGATCTGCCGGTACGGATCGCGCGTCCTTTCAATAACTATGGACCGGGCCTCAAGATCACGGATCGACGCGTGATTCCCGATTTCGCGCGCGACGTCTTCGCGGGTCGTGACATTGTCCTGTTTTCCGATGGCCTGCCGACCCGAACCTTCTGTTACGTGGCCGACGCCGTGGTGGGGTACTTGAAGCTTCTGGTGAAAGGACGCGGCGGCGAGGCCTACAACATTGGCACGGACGGTCCCGAGGTTTCGATGTTCGAACTCGCCCGGATGATTGCGAGCCAAGCCGCGGACCTGTTTGGTTATCACGGAACGGTCGTGCGGAAGGAGGTCCCGACGCAAGACTACCTCGCAGACAACCCCAACCGCCGGTGTCCGGTGATCGACAAGGCGCGGACGGAGTTGGGATACGATCCGCGCATCACTCTTGAGGATGGACTGCGGCGCACAATGATCTGGTACTCCGGGAACCTCGACGCCGAGGAAGCCTGATGCGAGTCTCAATCGTCGGAACGGGGTATGTCGGCCTGGTGACCGGCGCATGCCTGGCGGAGAAGGGGTGCCGCGTGGTTTGCGTGGATATCGATCCCGAAAGAGTCGCCAGGGTGAATCGCGGCGAATCGCCGGTGCACGAGGATGGGTTGCCCGAATTGCTCAGGAGAAATGTGGACGTTCGATTGACGGCGACCGCCGACTGGCAGAGCGCGATCATGGAAACGGACGTCACTTTTATCGCGGTAGGTACCCCGCTCTGTGGAGATGGGATCGACTTGACGGCTGTCGAATCGGCATCCACAGCGATCGGTGAGGCACTGCGGGAGAAAGACTCCTATCATGCGGTGATCGTGAAGAGCACCGTGGTGCCTGGGACCACCGACAGCGTTGTGCGGCCGATACTGGAGCGGGCTTCTGGCAAGAAGGTGGGGCGAGACATCGGCCTCGGCGCAAATCCTGAATTCCTAACGGAAGGCACGGCAGTGGATGACTTCCTGCATCCGGACCGAATCGTTCTGGGGGGCAACGATGACAGGACGTTGGACCTCCTAGAGGACTTGTACCAAAACTTCGAAGCGCCGAAGCTGCGGGTTAACAACCGGACGGCGGAGATGATCAAGTACGCTTCGAACGCCCTGCTAGCCACGATGATCTCCTTCGCAAATGAGATTGGCAATCTTTGTTCGGCTACGGGAGGTGTTGACGCCGTCGATGTCATGCGGGGCGTCCACCTGAGCCGCTATCTGAGCGCAGTGTCGCCCAACGGCAATCGTTTCGTAGCACCTATAACCAGTTTCCTGGAGGCCGGATGCGGGTTCGGCGGGAGTTGCCTTCCGAAGGACGTCGGTGCACTGGTCGCATACGGGCGCAGTGCTAATGAGCCCATGCGACTGCTGGAATCAGTGCTCCAGGTGAACAAGTCACAGCACCGACAAGTGCTTTCCCTGCTTGACAGGCACTTTCCTTCTTTGACTGGTGTCCGGATCGCGGTTCTTGGTCTGGCGTTCAAGCCCGACACGGACGACGTGAGGGAGTCCCCGGCTATTCCGGTTATTCGCGAGTTACTCGCACGCGGCGCGCGCGTGAGCCTCCATGACCCGGTGGCGAGCGGCGAAAGCCGCCGGCTGTTCGGCGGAGATGTTCAGGTTTGCGATGAGCTGAAGGACGCTGTCCGGCACGCAGAGGCGGTCGTGCTGATCACGCGATGGAAAGAATACGAAGAACTTCCGGCGCTTTTGGCGGAGCTGAAACGGGAGCCAGTTTTCGTTGATGGGCGCCGCATGATCGAGAAGCACAAACTTGCACACTACGAAGGCATCGGACTGGGTACACTCCCGGCCCCGTCCGGCCAGAAAGCGAGCCTCTGATGAATTGCAGCGGGACTACATGCGATAGTACAGCCGCCAGCGGTCCGCAGGCCTCCAGCGTGTTGCGCCAGCCAGGCGGGGACGGCGGCGCCCGGCAGCCGTGTTGCCGCTTCTGCGGTGCCGTACTGCGGCACACCTTCATCGATCTAGGCATGTCGCCGCTGTGTGAAAGCTACGTCAGCGCAGAGCGGCAGGATTGTATGGAGCCCTTCTACCCTCTCCACGTACGCGTATGCGAACAGTGCTTGCTGGTTCAGTTACCCGAGTATGTTCGCGCGGCTGAGATTTACACGGAATATGCCTACTTTTCTTCATACTCCACCAGTTGGGTCGACCACGCCCGCCGCTATGTGGATATGGTTACGGAACGCTTCGGCTTGAATGACAAAAGCCAAGTCGTGGAATTGGCGAGCAACGACGGCTACCTTCTCCAACACTTTGTGGCGAAGGGCATCCCGGTGCTAGGGATTGAGCCGGCCGTCAACATAGCGGAGGCCGCTCTGAAGAAGGGGATACCGACAGTGGCCAGGTTTTTCGGGCAGGAAACCGCGAAGGAACTGGCGTCTCGCTGCCGCCCGAACTTGCTGCTGGGCAACAACGTTCTGGCGCATGTTCCCGACATCAACGATTTCGTAGAAGGTATGCGGATTCTTCTGCCGCCGGAAGGCATCATCACGATGGAATTCCAACATCTGATGAGGCTCATGGATGGAAACCAATTCGACACGATCTACCATGAACACTACTCTTACCTGTCGTTTCTGGTGGTGGAACGGATCTTTTCCGCACATGGGCTCACGATCTTCGACGTGGAAGAACTGGGCACGCACGGAGGTTCGCTGCGGATCTTTGCCTGCCACGACGGCCAAAGGCCTGTAGGCGACTCTGTGCGCGCGATCCGGCAGATGGAAGAGCAAGCGGGATTCACGAACCTCGCGCATTACTTCACCTTCGCAGAACAGGTCAAACAGGCCAAATGGGCGTTGCTTGAGTTTCTGATTGCGGCCAGGCGCGCCGGCAAGACGGTGGCCGGCTACGGCGCCCCGGGGAAGGGAAACACATTGCTGAACTACTGCGGCGTTCGCACCGACCTGCTTGAATACACGGTGGACCGCAATCCTTACAAACACGGAAAGTTTCTTCCGGGGACCCGTATACCCATCTTTGCGCCGGAGCGAATCCAGGAAACGCGACCGGACTATCTGCTGATCCTTCCATGGAATCTCAAAGACGAAATCATGTCTCAAATGCGGAGCGTGCGCGAATGGGGCGGGCGCTTCGTCGTCCCGATCCCGCGTGTGGAGGTCTTCGATTAACCGGTGGAATGCCACCGAGGGAGGTCACCCTATGAAAGTCGTCCTCTTTTGCGGGGGGCTTGGAACGCGGCTCTCGGATTATTCCCAGACTTTGCCCAAGGCCATGGTCGAAATCGGCTATCGCCCGATCCTGTGGCACCTGATGAAATACTATGCCCACTACGGCATTACCGAATTCATCTTGTGTCTCGGGTACCGCGGAGACTGCATCAAGAACTACTTCCGGCACTATGACGAATGTTTGTCCAACGACTTCGTTCTTACGCGCGGCGGCCGTAAGGTCGCCTTGCGGAATCGAGACATCGACAAGTGGACCATTACGTTCGCGGACACTGGCTTGCAGAGCAATCTTGCGCAGCGGTTGCGTTGCGTCGAGAAGTATTTGGGTGACGACGACGTGTTCCTGGCCAACTATTCCGACGGTCTGACCGACCTGCCGCTTCCGGGCTATCTGGAGGAGTTCTACCGGTCGGGGAAAGTGGCAAGTTTTGTTGCCGTGCGCCCGTCTCAAACGTTCCATCTCGTAACCATCGATGAAGAGGGGACGGTGCGGAATATCAGGCCGGCGACGGAATCGGATGTATGGATCAACGGCGGCTTCTTTGCATTCAGACGGGAGATATTCAACTACCTTCGCGACGGGGAAGACCTGGTGGACGGAGCCCTGCAGAGGTTGCTTGTCGAACGGCAGCTTTACGCACATCGTTACCGAGGATTCTGGTCCTGCATGGACACGTTCAAAGAAAAGAGAGTGTTTGACGCCCTTTACGAATCGGGCCAGATGCCTTGGGCAGTGTGGGAAAGCGCAGAGCAGAATGGCTGCGATCTGCCGGCCAAGCCATTGGGGTGGCGCAAGAGTGCCGCGAGCAGTCATCCGGCAATACGGCCGGATAGAGGCGCCAAAGCCGCGGTAAGCGAGTCTCGAACCCGAACTCTGAGCGCCTGACGACGATGCTCCACCTGCCGATTCAGAATGGGACACGCGAACCGCTGAAGGTCTTGTGCCTAGGCGCCCACAGCGACGACATCGAGATCGGGTGCGCTGGGACGATCATAAATCTTGTCCGGAGTCATCCTGGGATATGCGTCGACTGGGTGGTGTTTGGCGCCAAATCGCCGGAACGGGCAAAGGAAGCCCGAACCAGTGCCGAGGTCCTGCTGAAGAATGTGAAGCAGTCTCGCGTCGTCATCAAACGATTCCGTGACAGCCACTTTCCGAATGCCACGGACAAGATAAAGGCTTACTTTGAGACGCTGAAGAGCACGGATCCCGACGTGATCTTTACGCATCAACGGAACGACTTGCACCAGGATCACCGGACGATCTCCGACATAACCTGGCAGACATTCAGAGACCACCTGATTTTGGAGTACGAGATTCCCAAATATGACGGGGACCTGGGCGCACCGAACATCTTTGTTCATCTCTCCGAATCCGTCTTTGAACGCAAGGCGGCTCACATCCTCAACCACTTCGACACCCAGACCGAACGCCATTGGTTCGGCAAGGAGACGTTTTCATCTATTGCGCGCCTGCGTGCGATTGAATCACGAGCTCCCAGCGGATACGCGGAAGCGTTCTATTGCCGCAAGCTCGTTCTTGATGTAAAGACTTAACGGCCGAGCGTGACTGTCTGCGCACTGTATCGGTAAGCAGCAGGACAACAAGCCATGATATGTACAACCATTATTCCCACCATCAATCGGCCGACTCTGGAACGAACAGTCAGGAGTGCTGTCGAACAGAGTCTGGATCCAACGCAACACGAGATACTGGTGTTTAACAACAGCGATGCGCCGTTGCCCGAGGTGAGCTGGCTTCGCGCCCCGAAAATCAGAGTGATTGACTTGCATTCCAACGTAATCGAGGCGTCAAACAACGGCGCGGCCATGGCGCGAAGTAAGTATATAAATTTTCTACACGACGACGATTACCTGCTGCCTGACGCACTCTCTACTCTCATAGAGGCGGCCGAGGCATCGGATTGCTGCTGTGCCTATGGCGCTTACGAGCTTGTTGATGACAGTGGTCGGCGAGTATGTGTCATACCTGCGGCTACGAAGGGGAATATGTTTGCGTGGTTCATTAGTGGGGAAGTTCTGCACTTTGCGTGTTCGTTGATCCGAAGAGATATATACCTTCTCGTCGGGGGACTGGACCGTCAGTTCACAGTAAGGCCTGACTTGGATTTGCTTTGTCAGATGGCACTTCATGGTGATTTTCAGTTCACAAGCCAGGTGGTTGCGGTGGTCAGACGTTCTGGAGGGCCGAAGTCATGTATCAACTTTGACGGCATGTCAAGGGACCACCGTGAGTTGCGTGAGAAAGCACTTAACTCGCCGTTAGCGTTTTGCCGAATGCGGGACTCGATCGGACAGGGAGTTGTCCTTCGTGGCCGGGCATGTAGGGCCTATCTGGCGTCCTGCATCCTGAATCTGTTATCGGCACGTGTTGTTGTGGCATGGTCTCGTCTTGTTCAGTTCCTGCATTTGGCCGGGTGTTCTCTGTATCGGTTGCGGTTCTGGCATGTTGTCCTCCGGTGGCCTCGAGTGGGTCTTGAATGGTGAAGTGCGCTCTCGAATTCATTGGGCAGGTGGTGACAATAAGATGAAGATATTAGTGACCGGCGGGGCTGGTTTTATTGGCTCGCACATCGTCGACGCGTACTTGGCCGCTGGCCATGAAGTGTGTGTCGTGGACGACTTGTCTTCGGGTTTCCGGCACAACATTCCCGCGGGCGTGCGACTGCATGAAGTAGACATCCGCACTTCTCGATTGGCTGAGGTCTTTGAAGCCGAGCGGCCAGATGTGGTGAACCATCAGGCGGCGCGGGCGAACGTTCGCGAGTCTCTGGAGAAACCTCTGCTGTATGCCGACGTGAACGTTCTGGGTTCCGTGAACGTACTGGAGTGCTGCCGGAGATACAACGTCAGAAAGGTGATCTACGCATCGACGGGCGGGGCTGTTTATGGTGAGCCGGAGTACCTGCCGGTGACGGAAGCGCATCCCGTCAATCCACTGGACCCGTACGGCGCAAGCAAGCACCACGTGGAGCACTACCTACATCTCTATAACCTCAATTTCGGCGTGACGTTCACAGCCCTCCGCTATCCGAACGTGTACGGACCGCGACAGGATCCTCACGGCGAGGCAGGGGTGGTCGCCATCTTTCTTGGGCAGATGCTGGGTGGAGGCGAGCCCGTCATTCATGGGAGCGGGGAACAGCAACGCGACTTTGTCCACGTGTCGGACGTAGCGCGGGCAAGTGTGCTTGCGCTGCAGCGCGGGGACGGCGAGATCCTGAACATTGGCAGTGGTGTTGGCACGTCGGTGAACACGATATTCTCCATCCTTGCCGAACTTACGCACTTTCGTGGGTCGGCGAAGCATGGACCGGCAAAGGCTGGGGAGGTGTCCAGGATCTACCTCGACGCCAGCCGTGCGGCAAAGAGTTTGGGGTGGCAGCCTCAACTAGCCCTGGAGGAGGGTCTGGCCCAAACGATGCAGCATTTCCTGCGGGTGCGTTAGGAAGAAGTGGCTGTTGGATAACGACGCCTCATCGCGCCGCAACTGCTTCCACTGGAGACCGAAATGCTATGAGTAACATCCTTGTAACCGGTGGCGCGGGCTTCATCGGGTCCCATGTCGCCGACCATCTCGTGCGGAACGGACACGATGTGGTAGTACTCGACGACATGAGCGGTGGGTTCATCGAAAACGTTCCACCAGGAGCAAGCGTCGTCCCGGGTAGTATCAACGATGTCGCGTTGATCGAATCGCTGTTTGAACGGAAACGGTTCGATTATGTCTACCATCTTGCTGCCTATGCGGCCGAAGGGCTCAGCCACTTCATCAAACGCTTCAACTACACCAATAACCTGGTGGGGACCGTCAACCTGATCAACGCTGCAATCAACACGAACGTGCGCTGCTTCGTCTTCACCTCGTCGATCGCGGTATACGGCGCATGTGAGGATCTCCCCATGACGGAGGAATCGCCGGCGGTACCCGAAGATCCGTACGGCATCGCGAAACTGGCTGTCGAGCGGGAGCTGCAGGTGTGCAAACGAATGTTCGACCTGAACTACGTGATCTTCCGGCCCCACAACGTATACGGGGAACGCCAGAACATTGGCGACAGGTACCGCAATGTGGTCGGGATCTTCATGAACCAGATTCTTCAGGATCGTCCTATGACCGTGTTCGGCGACGGAAGCCAGGTCCGTGCGTTCAGTTACATAGATGACGTGGCTCCGGTTATTGCTGCCGCCTGCGAGACTCCTGAGGCTTATAACCAAGTCTTCAATATCGGCGCCGACCAACCCTACACTGTCGCCGCACTGGCGCGGGCGGTCGCGAACGCGATGGGTGTTGATCCCAGGATTGCGCATCTGCCGGAAAGGAATGAAGTCCGGAACGCCTTTTCGTCGCACGAAAAAGTACGGCGCGTGTTCGGAGGGCAGCCGCCGGTAAACCTGGAGACCGGCTTGGCGAGGATGGCGAGTTGGGTCAGGCGCCATGGCGCCCGGAGCAGCCAGCCATTCAGGAATATAGAAATTGCCAAGAACTTGCCCGAGGCTTGGCTGGACCGGATCCACGAATCGGCCGTCGGTGCTTGAGGCGATCCGGTTTTTCTATTCATTAATGGTTGTCATGACATGCTGGAACCACGCGTCGCCGCGCTGATACTAAACACCAACCGCCGGGAGGACACGCTCGCCTGCCTGGGTTCATTGGTTGCCGGCACATACAAGAACCTCAGGATCATTCTGCTTGATAACGGCTCAACCGACGGTACGGTGGCGGCAGTCGCGGAGCGCTTCCCAACCGTGGATATCCTCAGGCTGAAGGACAACCGCGGTTATGCCGGCAACAACAACGTCGGCATCAAGGCCGCCATAGACAGCGGCGCAGACTGGCTGTTTGTGTTGAATGAAGACACGGTTGTTGATCCGGATTGCGTAGGTTGCCTCGTTGCCGCAGGCGAAAGTAACGCGCGCGTCGGCATTGTCGGGCCAACCGTGTATCACTACGACGAGCCCAACATCATTCAGTCCGCCGGTGGAACCATCGGACGTTACTGGGAGTCGCTGCATCTGAATAAGGACGAGCCGGACCTAAGCCACAAATCGGAACCTCGCCCGGTGGATTGGATTTCCGGATGCGGGATCATGGTTCGCCGCCAGGTCGTCGAGGATGTCGGCGCGATTGACGAGAGGTATTTCTATTACTGGGAAGAAACGGAGTGGTGCATGCGCGCCCGGAGGGCGGGTTGGCGCATCCTACATGTGCCGGCCGCGAAACTCTGGCACAAAGGGGTCCAGCGCGACTACCGGCCACCTGCCTCCGTCACTTACTATGCGACACGGAACCGGCTGTTGACGTTGGCGAAACATCACGCACCCCTAACCGTCTGGATGGGAGCCGGGGCTCAAATCGTTCGGACATTGATGAGTTGGGCGATCCGGCCGCGATGGAAAGGCATGGGCGCCCACAGACATGCCATGTGGCGCGGCGTCGTGGATTTCGTGTTCCGGCGCTGGGGCGGGCCAGTTCAACTGTAAAGATGGCCTCTTCCCCCAAGGTGTCTATGCAATGAGAGTGTGCATGGTATTGCACGATCCGCAACCATTTGGCGGCCTGGAGGAGTATGCCGTCACGCTTGCCCTCTGCCTGCAGCAAAAAGGAAACAGCGTTAGCGTACTGTCGACAACGTGGGTGCCGCCCGAGAATCAGTACATCAAACGTCTCCGGGACGCCCGTATCCCGTGTATGCAGGTGCCACGGTGGCTTTCCCGTCCTGCCTCGCACTGGCCCACCAAGATGCGCCTTCTAGCCGCGGCTCTAAAAACGCTCACGCCCCTCACGTGCGTCCTGGCAGCGGCGCTGTGTCTTCTCAGACACACTTCCTGGAAGCTCGCGCGCGCAAGCGCCGGGAATCGATTGAGCCAGTTGCTACTTGCAAAGATAGTTGCCCATAACTATTACAGGCCATTATCGCGTGTGCTTCTTGAGTACTGGCGCATGCGCTGGCGACCCGACGTCATTCACGTTCAGGGCTATACGACCAATCTGCTGTTTGTCGTACGATGGGCGCACTCAAGGCGGATCCCCGTTGTGTACGAAGAGCACCAGACTCCCGACTCAAAATACGATTGGTGGCGCGGGTTCGACAAGGTTATAAACGAGGCGACGACGATCATCGCCGTTTCGGAAAAAAGTGCCGAAGGTCTCCGCAGCATTTGCGGCGTGACGCGGCCGGTAGCCGTCGTGAATCGGCCCTTGACGGACCCCCGCAGAGGGATGCCAGCGAATGAGGAATATGAGAACAAAGGGCACACCCCACTCCGGGTGACAACCGTCGCCAGGCTGGCTGAAGCAAAAGGACTGAAACACCTGATTGATGCGATTTCAGCGGTTACGGCAAAACATCCAACGACGCTGTTTCAGGTTCACGGAGACGGTCCCCTCCGCGGAGAGTTGCTGCGCTATGCACACGAGCGTGGTCTGAACGGGGCCGAGATCTTTGTCGGACCGTTTCACAGCCGGGACGAGTTGGACCGCATTATGGGCGCGACAGACGTGTTTGTCCTGCCCTCGCTTCTCGAGGGGCAGCCTCTGGCGCTTGTGGAGGCTATGGCCTACGGCTGTCCGATAGTGGCAACGGCGGTGGGCGGCATTCCGGAGTTGATTCAAGACGGGATCAACGGCCTGTTGTGCGGTCCCGGCGACAGCAAATCCCTGGCAGCGTGTATCTCAAGACTACTTGAGAACCCTGCCTTGCGCACCCGGTTCGGCAGAGCGGCCCGTCAGTCCTTCGAAAGCGGCCCGTTTTCTCCGGAGTCCGTCTGCACCGCCGTCACGTCCATATATCATGTTGCGTTGGCGGCCTGTCATTTGTCCGTACCTTCTGAAGTAACTTAGTGGCGAATAGATAAGATGGCGGCTAGAGACCGCAGGGAAAATAGTGGAGCTGGGCGACCGTTGAAGATCGTCATATCATTGCCTGACCTGCAGCAGATGCAGATGGTGAAGCGCGGCACAACGGCCGATGCGACTTACATCATTCAGAACTATATTGCAAAGGGGCTCGAAGCTCGCGCTCACAGTGTCATGTTCTTTGGGCCTTTTCCTCCCCTGCCGGCTGTATTTACCCGGGACCTAGAGGATCCAACGGCGGCAAGGCGAACCTGGAGCGGCACGCCCGCCTTCAACGCCGCCGGCGCTCTCTTCTGGCGTTGCCAGCGGGCTCTGGGCGTGCCATACCTCAATGTGTTCGCTAACCTTCGCCTTCTCGACGGCGGCCTGCAGTGTTTCCCTGAATGCGATTTGGTTTATGAACGGAACGGTCTGTACAGGAATGGCGCCGCGAGGGCGTGCAAACGACTGGGCATTCCGTACATTCTATATTGCGAGGCTGATGACATCTTTGAACATGACATGATGGGCAAGCCGATCAAGGGGCTCCTGAGGTGGCGTGCAAGAGCGACAGCGGAATACAACCTGCGGGCGGCGGACCGTGTTGTGTGTGTGTCGGAGCAGCTTCGACGGCGTCTCATCAGTGAGTGGGGCGTGCGCGCCGACCGGGTCGTCGTGCTGCCCAATGCCGCAGACGTGAGTCTATTCAAACCAGACCCTGCTCTGAGGGTACGAGTCAGGACGTCGCTGGGCATTGCGGAGAGTCCTCTGATTGTCTTTGTTGGTAACTTCTATGTCTGGCATGATGTTTCAACGCTGTTGAGAGCGTTCGCGGATGTGTTGAAGGCTCATCCGAACGCCCGCCTCTTGCTTGTCGGAGATGGGGCAACACGAACAGCAATGATGGATCAGGCGAAGATCCTTGGCATAGCGGGGGCTGTTGTGTTCACGGGCATGGTGGCGCATTCCGACGTGCCTGGCGTTCTGGCAGCGGCGGACATCGCCGTTGTGCCCTATCCTGCTCTGGAGCAGGATGTCTGGCTGTCTCCAATGAAATTGTTTGAATACATGGCAAGTGGTACTGCAATTGTTGCGTCAAGGGTGGGACAAGTTGCGGAGGTATTAAGCGACGGCGAGACGGGCCTGCTCGTTGAGCCCGGTGACAGTGCGGCTATGGGGAGGGCCCTGATACGTCTGCTGAAGGACGACGCCCAGCGCCTGCACTGCGGACAGATGGCGCGACGGAGAGCCGTCGAAAGGCACTCGTGGGATCAGTACTGCTCGCGCCTGGAGAGAATAATGCTGTCGCTGGTGGTTCGAGAGCAGCCTCGCGACATGGCTGCTGTGGTTTAGGAGTGTGCGATTGTTGTGTCGGGTATGGTAAGCAGTCATGAGGCGGAAGAAGTCCTATACGGTTATTTGTGAGGCATGGAAGTGCCGGCAGGCTTTACGTCGTCGATGGGCTTTGGAACTCGGGGTTGACGGTTAAGGCGGGCTAATAGACGTGAGAATCCTCTTCTTGTCGCGCTGGTACCCCTTTCCGCCCGATAACGGATCCAAGATCCGTGTACACAATTTGCTGCAAGGGTTGTCGGAGCGGCATGCGGTTACGCTTGTTAGTTTCGTCAGCCCGGGTGCCGCCCCGGCGGGCACTCCTGTGCCGGGCGCTGCTGTAAGTGATATCAAGTTGTGCGAGTACCACGAATTCCGGCCTGACAGCCCGCGGGCTCTGCTGGGCTACCTCAGCAGAACCCCGCGCTCCCTGATCGACACGTACCAGCCTACGATGGCCACGCTCATCCGGCAGACATGCGAGAACAGCCCGTACGATCTCGTGATTGCCTCAGAGACTTCCATGGCGGCCTACCAATGCTCGTTTGCAAAGACTCCGGCGATTTTCGAGGGAGTCGAACTAGGCCTTTTCAAGCCCGACGACGGACAGGAATTGAATAGCCGGGGTGCGTTGCGGCGGCGCTTGACGTGGGCGAAGCACCGGCGGTACATTGCGCGGCTCGTCGAGAAGTTCCGCGCCTGCACTGTTGTTTCCGAGCAGGAACGCAGCCTCTTGTCAGAGATCGCCCCGGACTACCGTCCGGTTCATGTCATCCCGAACTGCATTTATGTCAACGCCCACGATGGGGCGGCAGGCGGACGCGTTGCGGGCGCTATGGTCTTTGCCGGCTCCTTGTCATACGAGCCCAACCATTGCGCCATGCGGTGGTTCCTCACCGATATCTACCCTTCAATCCGGGCCGAAGTGCCGGACGCAACCATCACGATTACAGGGGATCCGGGGGCGCGGCCTGTCCCGACGGGCCCCGGCGTCACGTATACCGGTGTGGTCCCCGACGTTCAACGAGTGATAGCCTCCTCCTCTGTCAGTGTCGTGCCGGTGCGCAGTGGCGGCGGGACCAGGTTGAAGATCCTCGAGTCTTTCGCGCTCCGGACGCCTGTGGTGTCCACGTCGAAGGGGGCCGAGGGCCTGGATGTGCGAACCGGTGAACACCTTCTGATCGCAGATACCCCTGGTGAGTTTGCACGAGCCGTAATCAGGCTGCTTCTTGATCCGGAACATGCCCGCGGCCTTGCCGAAAACGGTTTCAGGTTGGTCCGTGAACGGTACAGTTCCGACGCGGTTCTGCCCAAGTTCCTGCACCTGGTCAATGAAGTTGCACGCATTCCCTAATGTTGCGGTTATGTTGCGCTCGGCCATCATTCCGGCAACCGAACACCCCGCACTGTTCCGGGGAGTGAGAAGTATGCCGAATCATGTCCGGCCAAGGATTCAATGAGGATCGGCATTGATGCCCGGTTCTTGACCCACCCGCAGTGCGGTGGATTCAAGACCTACACGGAGTGTCTGGTGGCTGCGCTCGCAATCGTGGACGCCGACAACAGGTACATCCTGTATGTTGATCGCCCGCCGGATGAGGATGCGGCCGTCCCAAGGGCTGAGAATTTCGAGGTGCGGATAGTGCCGGGTGCGCTACCCATGATCGGAATGCTGCTGAGGGAGCAGGTCCGCCTGCCGCGCCAGATTGCCCGCGACCGTTTGGATCTGTTCCACTCGCCAGTACTCACGGCGCCACTGCACATTGGTTGCCCACTGGTCCTGACCCTCCACGACATGATCTGGCGTTTCCCGGGGGGTTACAATGATCGCCGTCCGCGTCCCCTTAGGCGCAGGTTGATGGACGCGTACTATCGCAGTATTCCCGAGCGCGCTGCGCGGAAAGCTGCGATCATACTTGCCGTCTCGCAGGCCTCCAAATCCGACATTGTCAGGATCCTGGGAATGGCGGAGGAAAAGGTCATTGTGACCCACGAGGCTGCCCGCGGGGTTTTCCAACCGCTGAAAGACCAAAGGCAACTCGAAGCCGTCAGAACGCGATTCAATCTTCCGCCCGAGTTCATCATGGGCATCTGCGCATCCGATCCTCGAAAGAACCTGGACACGCTGGTGGAGGCGTACGCGGTTTTGCCGTCAGACCTCCGTAAGAAATTCCCGTTGGTCGTCATGTGGGGACACGACCGGCTGACGGGCGCCTTGGCCAAGCGCATTACCGGGTTGGGCTTGGACGGTCAGGTGTTGTTCCGCCGGCTGGGGCCGAAAGCCGAAGAGATGGCGCTGCTCTATAACGCCGCAACGCTCTTCGTATTCCCATCTCTCTATGAGGGCTTTGGGTTGCCTCCACTGGAGGCGATGGCCTGCGGTACCCCTGTTGTGGCTGCCGACAACTCCTCCATTCCGGAAGTTGTTGGAGACGCGGCCGTGCTTGTGGACGCGAGTGATGCAGGGAACCTGGCTAGTGGAATCGCGGAGGTGCTTGCCGATGAGACTCGTCGCGCCGAACTGAGCACAAAAGGCATGGCGCGGGCTGCTGTCTTTTCCTGGGAACGATGCGCCCGCGAGACGGTCGAGGCGTATGGGATTGCCCTCGGAGAGCAGCTTCGTCGAAAGAATACTCAAGTCACTTACTCGTGCTCAAACTGATTTGGCAATGACAGCCGTACAATTCATCAACGTTTCCAAGCAGTACCGTCTTGGTGTGACGAGGGTGAGCCTTCCGTCGATGATCACCGACCGCATCAAGCGGCTTCGCTCCCCGGATATCGAGCACGCCGCCCAAGCTCAGAGACTCTGGGCTTTGCAAGATGTATCCTTCGACCTGCCTCCTGGTGAATGCCTTGCCTTGATAGGACCGAACGGAGCGGGTAAAACTACCATTCTCAGGCTGCTTTCGAACATTAGTAAACCCTCCAAGGGTACGGTTGTCACGCGGGGCCGAATGTCGGCACTGCTCGAACTCGGCGCAGGATTTCATCCCGACCTCACCGGGAGAGAAAACATCTACCTGAACGCCGCCATCCTCGGACTCCGCAAACAATACGTCAATCGACGATTCGACGAAATCGTGGATTTCTCCGGGCTTGAAGAGTTTATCGATACCCCGATCAAGCGATATTCGTCCGGCATGGTCGTACGGTTGGGTTTTTCGGTTGCCGCCTGCATTCAACCTGACATCCTTCTGGTCGATGAGGTATTAGCAGTTGGCGACGCCGCCTTCCAACAACAATGTCTGAGCCGGATTGACCAGCTCGTGAAAAGCGGCACGGGAATCATTTTTGTCTCACACAACTTGTACATGGTTCAGGCCATTTGTACTCGTGCCCTATATCTACAGCATGGCCGTGTGCAGGCGCTAGGAGGGGTGAGGGAAGCCATTGACATCTACGAGAGAGATGTACACATACAGCGAGCCCTGAATGCGAAACACGCCACTCAGAAAGAGACTGCTGGTGACGGCGAGGTCGCGATCACCGCTGTGACGGTATCCGGAACAAGTCCGACGGCGGAAGGTGGCGTGCTATTGAGCGACGCTCCCGCCACTATAACAGTCCACTACAACTCCGCCAGTGAGACGGGGCCGATCAATGCCTCCATCTTTATCAAACGGTCCGACGGCCTGACCTGCTGCATGATTCGCACCAGTTCGAACGGGCATCGAGTATTCCTGCGCCGGGGAACAGGGGTTCTTTCCGTGTACCTTGACCGCCTGCAACTGATCACCGGGAGTTATGAAGTGCACGCTTACTTTCTCAACGAGAGCGATTCTCTTCCGTTGACCCCGACAGCCGCACGCTCGGAGTGGTTTGTTGTCAAAGGCAGCACGCTCGGGTCTCCTGATAATAGCGGAGTATATGAGCCCCTCGCAAAGTGGATCAGCGAATAACATCAGTGGAGTGCTGTGCGGAGCAAATGCCCGTTAGGCAAGGACTCGCGATGATCGATGACCTCAAGCGCCTGATTGACTCAAGAGAACTACTCTGGGCATGGACTGGGCGTAACATTAAAGCGCGCTACCAGCAATCTGTTCTTGGCTGGCTATGGGCGATACTACAACCGGCTGCGCAAGTCGTCATATTTACAGTGATCTTCACGCTGTTTGTTCCGGTCAATACCGGTAAGACACCATACATTTTGTTTTCATATGCGGCCCTTGCTCCGTGGGCATTCCTGTCTTCGGCGATCGTAGATATGTCGACCTCGGTCGTAGGAAACATGAGTTTGGTTACGAAGATCTATTTCCCACGTGAGGTGCTGCCCGTCTCGGCGATGCTGGCCCGTCTTATGGATCTCGGCGTGGCTACGGGTCTGTTGATTGTGATAATGGTTTACGTCAAGGTTCCCCCATACCCGCTCGGTTGGCTGTTCCTTCCGTTGGTTCTCATAACGCAGATTCTGCTCGTCCTGGGAATCGGGCTGGCGAGTGCAGCCGCGAGTGTGTTCTACCGGGACGTCCAGTCGGTGTTATCGCTCGTAGTTCAGCTATGGTTCTATGCGAGCCCGATCATCTACCCGGTCAGCGCAGTCCCGGAGCGTTTCCGCGCCCCGTATTTCCTGAATCCCATGGCTGGGATCTTGGAGGCGTACCGCGATGTGCTGTTGTACGGAAGGCTGCCGGGGACTACGTTCGGTGTCGCGTCCGCCATATCCGTATGTGTTTTCCTTGTCGGGTACTGGTTCTTTAAGAGGACCGAGTTTGTGTTCGCAGACATCGTGTAGCAGGACACAGCGATGGACCAACCGCTAGTCAGCGTCGTTATTCCGGCTTTCAATGGAGCCCGATGGATAGGCGAGGCCATCCGCAGTGTGCTGAACCAGACCTACCGGAATCTTGAAGTGATCGTTGTCGACAACAACTCCTGCGACGACACCCTTGAGGTTGCCCGTGCATTTGCCGACCCAAGGCTCCTGGTAATTTCGCACGTCGCAAACCGGGGCGCCGATTTCGCACGAAGAGCAGGAGTCCAACGAGCCAGGGGGGAGATTATTGCGTACCTGGACCAGGACGATTATTTCCACCCGGATAAGCTGAAGCGCCACGCGGAGTTCTTGTCCGTGCATCCGGATGTCGGCTTCACCTATAACGCACACTTTGTCGTGAGCTGCCCTGAGGGTGCGGTGCAGGGAATCTACCGCCCTCCCGCCGACATCGCTCTGGAGGATGTCGTATTGGGTTTTCCCATTGCACCGAGCGCGTGGGTGATGCGTCGCGAGTGGGCGTTGCGAGAAGAGATCTGGGGCGAGGACATGTCACTTAGGGGGAGAGAGATCGTGATCTGCGGCCGCTTGTTGCTCTCCGGCTGCAAGTTCTCGCCAGTGGTTGGGGCGCTCAATTACCGCCGGTTACACGCCGGGAGGACCGTCAGGAACCTAGCTGAGTGTTATGAGGCGGAACGGCAGTGTCAGGAAATCATCTTTTCTGATGCGCGATGCCCGGCGCCTGTGTTGGCGCAGCGCGGTAGGGCGGTGATGAACATGGCCCTGAGTTGGGGCTGTGTCGCGCTTCACCAGGGCGAATCGGAGTTAGCTTGCCGGTTGTTGCGGGAGGCGCTGGGGATTGAACCGAACCTGGTCATCGGTGATCCTTGTGAATTGGTCAAAGTGCTGATGCACAGCGCTACGACAAACGGTGGCGAGGACCACGAAAAGCTCTTGGAGGCCATCTTTAGCCGCTTGCCGGCAGAGCTGGCGAACATTTCCAGTCAGCTCGGATGGGCTGTGGCGCACGGGTACCTCTTGCGCGCGGCGCGGTGCTTTTTGTGGGACCGCGCGGCAGAAGGCCGCGCTTTGCTAGCGGAAGCGGTTAGCCATGGCGTGGTGCCGGGTATCTGGGACGCGGCGACGATTGTTCACGAGCTCTTAAGCTACGAGATGGAATTCGGGGGCAACAGCACGAGAGCAGCCCGAGCAATGTTGACGGACCAACTGGGGCGTCTTGGGCACAAATCAGGCGCGCGGGAAATCAAGGCCTGCTATCACTTCAACCGCGGCCTCCAATCGTTCTGGAACGGTCGCCGCCGTGAGGCCATGTGGCAACTGACTCAAGCAGTCGTCACTCGTCCTCATTACGCCTCGAACCGCGGAGCCATTGCCACGATGTTGCGCAGCCTTACTGGCATCAGTTGTCGGCGGGCAGTCAATGCCACGCCTGCGTGAGTCTGTTCGTGAAGGATACGATTCTGCGATCGTCATGGTGACAGGCTCCATGATCCGAGCCGGCGGCAAGCCGGCCTTGGGAGGGCTGGTTGTATGAGCTTTCGTGTTGGATTCTGCATTTCCGGAGCTGGCAGGCTGGCACGTACCGCCATTCAACACTCGGCCGCCCTGGGAATAGAGCCGGCCGTACTTCTGGTCACGAATCGAGCCATGGCCGACCTGGAGAAACTCGGAGCCTCCTTTGGAATCCCCACGGTTCGGATCGATTATACAGACCGCAAGGCTGCTGATGAGGAGTTGACAAACGCAAGTATCGGCGCACGCCTGGATCTCCTCTGTCTCACATACGACAAGATCATTCCGGCGCCGCTCATTGAGCATTACGAAGGGAAGATCTTCAATGTGCATCCGGCCCTGTTGCCAGCATTTCGTGGGATGAACGCTGTGCGGCAGGCTCTTTGCGCTCGACCATGTTTCTCTGGAGTTACCATCCATGAGGTCGACAAGGAAGTAGACCACGGTTCCGTCATCTGCCAGGGGGTAGAACCCATCCTGGAAAGCGATACAGAAGAAGCCCTGGCTTGCCGGCTCTACAACCTGATGCGGCCAATGTACTTACAGGTCATAAGTTGGTACCGCGAAGGCCGGGTTCTGAGGAATTCCGGAGGGATTCGGATTCAGGGGGCGAGGTACGGCAGTCTCCCCATCTCCCCGGCCATAGAACGCGCGTTCCCATAGCCGGCTGCGGTAATCAACTCACACTTCGGCATAATCCTCGGTCCGTTGGTTAGAGCGTGAACACATGAGTACTCCGGCGTCATCACATGACGATTGCGTGAACGTGACTAAGACTCATGACGAAGCGCGTCCACGCGGCGAAGGTGGGCTGGCCGCGCCCTGCGGGCGGCGCAAGGTCGGCGTCATTCAGTCCAACTACATTCCCTGGAAAGGGTACTTCGACATCATCCATTCCGTCGACATGTTTGTCTTCTATGACGACGTCCAGTACACCAAGAATGATTGGC
>Ga0116191_1001168_pt1 | contig 21616 bp, 16 predicted proteins | sample AD_UKC111_MetaG_FD_89897 | JGI IMG/M metagenome (GOLD analysis project Ga0116191, IMG submission 89897) | Active sludge microbial communities of municipal wastewater-treating anaerobic digesters from Hong Kong - AD_UKC111_MetaG | ecosystem: Engineered > Bioreactor > Anaerobic > Digestate... | reverse complement strand
GCCCGCGTGGTCGGCATCACCGGATCCAATGGCAAGACCACCGTCAAGACCCTGACCGCCGCGGTCCTGCAGCGCCACGGTCGTACCCACGTGACCGTCGGCAATCTCAACAACGAGATCGGCCTGCCCCTGACCGTACTGGCCCTGCCCGAGGACGCCGAATTCGCCGTGCTGGAGATGGGCGCAGGCAAGCCCGGCGACATCGCCTATCTCGCCGCCATCGGCCGGCCCGAGGTCAGCCTCGTCAACAACATCGGACCGGCGCATCTGGAGCGCATGGGCAGCCTCGACGGCATCGCGCAGACCAAGGGGGCCATCTACAGCGCCCTGCCGCCCGATGGCGTGGCCGTGATCAATGCCGACGACGCCTATGCGGACTATTTCACAGGGCTGGCCGGAGCGCGGCGCACGCTGCGCTTCGGCCTCCATTCCGCCGCGGCGGTGCGCGCGGAGGGCCTCACCCTTGACGCCACCACCTCGCGTTTCGACCTCGTCACGCCGGCCGGCGCCATCGGTGTGACCCTGCCGCTGGCGGGCGAGCACAACGTCCTCAATGCCCTCGCGGCGAGCGCCATCGCTGTGGCCCTGGACGTGCCGCTGCCGACGATTAAAGGCGGGCTGGAGGGCGCCGAACACGTCAAGGGACGCCTGCTGCGCCACGACCTGGCCGCCGGCTGGAGCGTCATCGACGACAGCTACAACGCCAACCCGGGTTCCGCGGCCGCCGCCATCGCGACGCTGGCGCTGGAGAACGGCGAAGCCTGGCTGGTGCTGGGCGACATGAAAGAACTCGGCCCCGAGGCGGCGCGCCTGCACACAGACATCGGCGCGCTGGCCAAGGCGCGCGGCATTGCCCGGCTGTACAGCGTGGGACCACTGGCCCAGGCCGCGAGCGCGGCCTTCGGTGCGGGTGCGCGGCATTTTTCCGACCAGACCGCACTGATCGAGGCGCTGCGCGCCGAGCTGCACGCGGGCGTGTGCTGCCTGGTCAAGGGATCGCGCTCCTCGGCCATGGAGCGTGTGGTGGCGGCCCTGTTGGGCAAGAACGGCGGAGGCGACGCCCATGCTGCTTGAACTCGCGCAGTGGCTGGCGCCGCACATCAGCGCCTTCCACCTGTTCCAGTACCTGACCTTCCGCGCCATCATGGCCACGCTGACCGCGCTGGCCGTGTCGCTGCTGCTGGGGCCGGGCATGATCCGGCGTCTGGCCGCGCTGAAGGCCGGCCAGGTGATCCGTCAGGACGGCCCGCAGTCGCACCTGTCCAAGGCCGGCACGCCGACCATGGGCGGCGCGCTGATCCTCGCCGCCATTGCCGTCACGACCCTGCTGTGGTCGGACCTGCACAACCGCTACGTCTGGCTGGTGCTGGTGCTCACCCTGGCCTTCGGCGCGATCGGCTTCGTCGACGACTACAAGAAGCTGGTGAAGAAGGACAGTCGCGGCCTCATCGCGCGCTGGAAATACTTCTGGCAGTCGGTGTTCGGGCTGGGCGCGGCGCTGTTCCTCTATTTCACCGCGGAGAACAGCGCGGCGACTGCGCTGTTCCTGCCCCTGTTCAAACAGGTGGCCCTGCCGCTCGGCGTGCTGTTCGTGCCCCTGGCCTATCTGATGATCGTGGGCTTCTCCAACGCCGTGAACCTCACCGATGGTCTGGATGGTCTGGCCATCCTGCCCAGTGTGATGGTGGCGGCGGCGCTGGGCGTGTTTGCCTACCTGGCGGGTAATGCGGTGTTCTCCCAGTACCTCGCCATCCCGGCGATCCCGGGCGCAGGCGAACTGGCCATCTTCACCGGCGCACTGGCCGGCGCGGGCCTGGGCTTCCTGTGGTTCAACACCTACCCGGCACAGGTCTTCATGGGCGACATCGGTGCGCTGGCGATCGGCGCGGCGCTGGGCAGCATCGCCGTGATCGTGCGCCAGGAGGTGGTGCTGCTGATCATGGGCGGCGTGTTCGTGATGGAAACGGCATCGGTCATGCTGCAGGTCGCCAGCTTCAAGCTCACCGGCCGGCGCATCTTCCGCATGGCGCCGATCCACCACCACTTCGAGCTCAAGGGCTGGCCGGAGCCGCGCGTGATCGTGCGCTTCTGGATCATCAGCGTGGTGCTGGTGCTGGTCGGTCTGGCCACGTTGAAGGTGCGCTGATGCTGCTGACCGCGCCCGCGCCGATGCCGAGCGGCCAGGCCCTGCGCCGCGAGGAGCTGCCCGGCCGCTTCGACCTCGGACTGCTGCTGGCTGCGCTGTCGCTCGCCAGTCTGGGCGTGATCATGGTCGCCTCCAGCTCGATCCCCATCGCCGACCCGCTGGCAAAGGGGCAGCACCTGGGGCCCTTCTACTACCTCACCCGCCACCTGGTGTTCCTCGGCGGCGGACTGCTGCTCGCCGCCCTCGCCATGCGCACCGAGCTGGAGCGGGTGGAGCGCACGAGCTTCCTGCTGCTGCTGTTGGCGCTCGTCCTGCTGCTGCTGGTGTTCGTGCCGGGACTGGGCGTGCGCATCAACGGCGCGCGGCGCTGGATCCATCTGGGCATCTCCGGCTTCCAGTCGGTCGAGGCGGTGAAGCTGCTGCTCATCGTCTACCTGGGGAGCTACCTCGTGCGCCAGCGCGAGAGCGTGCAGCGCCAGCTGTTCGGCGTGGTCAAGCCGGTGGGCGTGGCCGGCCTGGTGGTAGTGCTGCTGCTGGCGCAGCCGGACTTCGGATCGGCCACGCTGATCATCGCCACCACGGTCGGCATGGTCTGGCTGGGCGGCGCGCGCATGCGCAACCTGTTCCTGCTTGGCGCGCCCCTGCTGCCGGCCCTGGCCTGGGCGGCGCTGACGCAGGACTACCGCGTCAAGCGGCTCACCTCCTTCCTCGATCCGTGGAAGGATCCGTTCAACGACGGCTTCCAGTTGACCCAGGCGCTGATCGCGGTTGGCCGTGGCGAATGGACCGGCGTGGGCCTCGGCGGTTCGATCCAGAAGCTGTACTACCTGCCCGAGGCGCACAGCGATTTCATCCTTGCGGTGATCGCCGAGGAGCTCGGTCTGGCCGGCATCGTGCTGGTGCTGGCGTTGTTCGCCTGGCTGTGCGGGCGCGGCCTGCTGCTGGGTCTGCGCTGCGTGCAGCGCGGCCTGCATTTCCAGGGCAACGTCGCCTTCGGCATTTCCCTGTGCATTGCCCTGCAGGCGCTGGTGTCGGTGGGTGTGAACCTCGGCGTGCTGCCGACCAAGGGCCTGACCCTGCCGCTCATCTCCTCGGGCGGCTCCTCGGTGCTGATGACCTGCGCCATGGTCGGCGTGCTGCTTCGAGTCAGCTACGAGCTGTCCCGCGCCGAGGCGCGCGAGGCGCTGGCTGTGCGCGACGCGCAGGAGGCATACGCATGAGCGGCCGCGATGCGCCCGTGCTGATCATGGCCGGCGGCACCGGCGGGCACATCTTCCCCGGCATCGCCGTCGCCGACGAATTGCGCGCCCGCGGCGTGCCGGTGGCCTGGCTGGGCTCCCGCGGCCGCCTGGAGGAGCAACTGGTGCCGAAGGCGGGGATTGCGCTGCACACCCTCGCCATCGGTGCGGTGCGCGGCAAGGGCCTGCGCCAGCTGCTGCGCGCTCCGCTGGAACTGCTCGGGGCCGTACTGGCGGCGCGGCGCCTGCTCCAGGCCCTGCGGCCGCGCAGCGTGCTGTCGATGGGTGGCTTCGCCGCCGGTCCCGGCGGCCTCGCCGCGCGCTGGCTGGGGATACCGCTGGTGGTACACGAGCAGAACCGCGTGCCCGGCCTGACCAACAAGGTGCTGGCCCGCATTGCGCGGCGCGTGCTGGCCGGCTTCGCTGACGCCTTTGCGCCGGGGCGCGCACTGTGGGTCGGCAATCCCGTGCGGGCGGCCATCGCCGCGCTGCCGGCGCCGGACCACCGCCCGGCGCGCCCGACTGACCTGCGTCTGCTCGTCCTCGGTGGCAGCCAGGGCGCGGCAGTGTTGAACCGCACCGTGCCCGAAGCGCTCGGTCGCCTGGAGGCGGTATGCCGCCCCCAGGTTCGCCACCAGTGCGGTGCGGCCCACGCCGAGGCCGCGCGCAGCGCGTACGCGGCGGCCGGCGTGCCGGCCAGCGTCGAGCCCTTCATCGAGGACATGGCCTCCGCGTATGCCGAGGCCGATCTCGTGGTTGCCCGCGCCGGCGCCCTGACGCTGGCCGAGCTCGCCGCGGCCGGCCTCGGCGCCGTGCTGGTGCCCTTCGCGGCCGCGGTGGACGATCACCAGACGCGCAACGCGCAGGCCCTGGTCGAGGCCGGCGCCGCCGTGCTGGTCGCAGAGCGCGAGGCCAGTGCCATGCGCCTCGCCGCGGTGCTGGACGAGCTGCTGGCCGATCGGCCCCGCCTGGTGCGCATGGGCGCGGCGGCGCGCAGTTTGGCCAAGCCGGATGCCGCGGCGCGCATCGCCGACGTGTGCCTGGAGGTGGCCGCATGACGCCGCGCCGCCTCGCCCCGCAGGACGACATCATGGCCGCCTTCCGTCGCGTGCACTTCATCGGCATCGGCGGGGTAGGCATGAGCGGCATCGCCGAAGTGCTGCAGACCCTGGGCTACGACGTGTCCGGCTCGGATCGCGCCGAATCGACCACGACGCGGCGCCTGGCCGGCCTCGGCGTGCGCATCGACCTCGGCCACGCCGCCGCGCACGTGGCGGACGCCGACGCGGTGGTGGTTTCCAGCGCCATCAAACCGGACAACCCCGAGCTCCTGGCCGCGCGGGCGCGCCGCATTCCGGTGGTGCCGCGTGCAGAGATGCTGGGTGAGCTGATGCGCTTCCGTCGCGGCATCGCCGTGGCCGGCACGCATGGCAAGACCACCACCACCAGCCTCACCGCCAGCGTGCTGGCCGAAGCCGGGCTCGATCCGACTTTCGTGATCGGCGGCCAGCTCACCGCCGCCGCCACCAATGCGCGCCTCGGCACGGGCGAGTACCTGGTGGCGGAAGCCGACGAGTCCGACGGCTCCTTCCTGCTGCTCTCGCCCGTGGTGGCGATTGTCACCAACATCGATGCCGATCACCTGGAGAACTACGACGGCGACTTTGGCAAGGTGAAAAGGGCCTTCGCCGACTTCCTGCACCGGCTGCCGTTCTACGGCCTTGCCGTGCTGTGCGTGGACGACGCGGAAGTGCGCGCCCTGGCCCAGAGCACGGTGCGCAGCACGCTCACCTACGGCATCGACAGCACCGATGCGGACGTGCGCGCCAGCAACGTGCGCCAGCGCGGCGCGCAGATGCTCTTCGACCTGCACCTGCCGACCGAGCCGGCACCGGGGCAGGGCGCCGCCTCCGGCCAAGCCGCGGTCGTGCGCGCCGTCACCCTGAACCTGCCGGGCCGGCACAACGTGCTCAACGCCCTGGCCGCGGCCGCGGTGGGCTGGCAGCTCGGCGTGGAGGCCGAGGCCATCGGCCGCGCGCTGGAGAAATTCCAGGGCGTGGGGCGGCGTTTCCACCAGCGCGGCGAGGTTGCGCTCAACCAGGGCTCGGTGCTGCTGGTGGACGACTACGGCCATCACCCGCGCGAGTTGGCGGCGGTGTTCGCCGCCGCGCGCGGGGGCTGGCCGCAGCGCCGCCTTGTCGTTGCGTTCCAGCCGCACCGCTACTCGCGCACACGCGATCTGCTGGACGACTTCGCCCAGGTGCTGGCCGATGTCGACGTGCTCGTGCTGACCGAGGTCTATCCGGCCGGCGAGGCACCCATCGCCAACGCCGACGGCCGCGCGCTGGCCCGTGCCGTGCGCGCGCGCGGCAAGGTCGATCCGGTGCTCGTTGCGCATCCGCGCGAGCTCCGCGCGGTGCTGCCGGCCCTGCTGCGCGACGGCGACTTGCTCCTCATCATGGGGGCCGGCGACATCGGCGCCGCGGCGATCGAGCTGGCGCAGCCCGGCGCCCTGCAATCCGGCGGAGATGCCTGATGGCCGCCGACCCGAACCTTCCCTCGTCAGTCCCCCCCCGCGGCAGCGCCATGCGCATTTCCGATCCCCAACTCTTCGGCCGCGTCGCGGTCGTCCTCGGCGGTAACTCGGCCGAACGCGAGGTCTCGCTCGACTCCGGCCGCAACGTGCTCGAGGCGCTGCGCGCTCGCGGCGTCGACGCGCACCCCGTGGACGGCATCCCCGCCCTGCTCGATGCGCTGCGCGCCGGGCACTTCGCCCGCGTGTTCAACATTCTGCACGGCCGCGGTGGCGAGGACGGTGTGCTGCAGGGCGCGCTGGAGTCGCTGCGCGTGCCCTATACCGGCTCGGGCGTGCTCGGCTCGGCCCTGACCATGGACAAGGTGCGCACCAAGCAGGTGTGGATCGCCCAAGGCCTGCCGACGCCGCGATTCGCCGCCTTCCGCCGCGGCGACGATTTGCGCGCGGCGGTGGCCTCGGTCGGATTCCCGGCCATCGTGAAGCCCTCGCACGAGGGCTCCAGCGTCGGTGTGACGCGCGTGTACTCCGATGCCGACCTGCCGGCCGCGATCGAACTGGCTGCCCGCTACGACGGCGAGCTGGTGATCGAACAGCTCATCGAAGGCGGCGAGTTCACCGTCGGCATCCTGCATGGGGAGGCCCTGCCCAGCATCCAGATCGTGCCCAAGGGCGAGTTCTACGATTACCACGCCAAGTACGTGGCCGAGGACACCCAGTACCTGTGCCCGGGCCTCGATGGCGAAGCGGAGACGGCATTGCGTGGGCTGGCACTGCGTGCCTTCCTTGCCGCCGACGCCTGGGGCTGGGGGCGCGTGGACGTGATGCGTGATCGCACCGGCGCCAACTGGCTGCTGGAAGTGAACACCACGCCCGGCATGACCAGCCACTCGCTGGTGCCCAAGGCCGCGCGTGCGGTGGGCATCGACTTCCCCGAGCTGTGCTGGCGCATTCTCGAAACCTCCTTCCGCGGGGAGGGCACCTGATGCGCGGTGCCCTGATCCTGCGCCTGACCGCCTGGGCCATCGCGCTCACCCTGGTGGCGCTGCCGCTGGTGGGTCTGCTCAACGGCTGGTTCGCCGCCGACCGCTGGCCGGTGCGGCAGCTGCAGATTGAGGCGGAGTTCGGCCACGTCGGCACTGAGCAGGTGCGCGCTGCGGCCGCGGGCGAGCTCGATGCGGGCTTCTTCGCCCTCGACCTGCCCGCGCTGCAGCGCCGCGTGGCCGAACTGCCCTGGGTGCAGAAGGTCGAAGCGCGCCGCCGCTGGCCCGACACGGTGGTGGTGCGCGTGTATGAGCAGCAACCCTATGCGCACTGGAGTGGCGGCCGCCTGATCGGGCGCGACGGCAGCCTGTTCCAGGTGCCCGGTGCCGACGCGCTGCAGGGATTGCCTCACCTTTCCGGACCGGACGAGCGCCTCGGTGAAATCCTCGCCTTCTATGCCGAGGTGCAACGTCTGCTGCGCGGCAGCCAGCTCGCCGTGGCCCGCGTCGACCTGTCGGGGCGCGGCGCGTGGACCCTCGGTCTGGACAACGGCGCCCAGCTTGTCCTCGGTGTCGGCGACGAGGTGCGCGCCCGGCTGAAGCGTTTTCTCGCCGTGTATCCGCGCCTGGCCGCCAGCCACGCCGGCAGCTTTCTCAGTGCCGACCTGCGCTACAGCAACGGCTTCGCCGTGAAATGGGCCCCGGCCGCGCCGGCGCCGAGCGCATCCCCAGTACCTGCCCCGCCGCCCGCCGCCGCGCCGGCCGGAGATGCCTGAGCCATGAACCGCAAGAGCGAAAAATCGCTGATCGTCGGCCTCGACATCGGCACCTCCAAGACGGTGGCCATCGTCGGCGAATACGCACCGGGAGAGCCGGTGGAGGTGATCGGCGTGGGCTCGCATGCCTCGCGCGGCCTCAAGCGCGGCGTGGTGGTGGATATCGAGTCCACCGTGCAGTCGATCCAGCGTGCGGTGGAGGAGGCCGAGCTCATGGCCGGCTGCGAGATCCGCTCGGTCTACGCCAGCATCTCCGGTTCGCACATCCGCGACGAGAACTCGCACGGCACGGCGCCGATCCGCGACAAGGAAGTGACCCAGGCCGACCTCGAAGCTGTGCTCAATGCCGCCAGCGCCCTGGCCATCCCGGGCGATCGCTGGGTGCTCTACAAGGAGCCGCAGGAGTACATGATCGACGGCCAGGAGGGCATCCGCCATCCGGTGGGCATGTCCGGCGTGCGCCTGGAAGCCAACGTGCACCTGGTCACCGGCGCCGCCAGCGCCGCGCAGAACATCAGCAAGTGCATCCAGCGCTGCGGTCTGGCCGTGGACGAGCTGGTGCCCTCCGCTGTGGCCTCGGCGCGCGCCATCCTGACCCAGGACGAGCGCGAGCTGGGCGTCTGCCTGGTCGACATCGGCGCCGGCACGACCGATCTGGCGATCTACACCCAGGGCGCCATCCGCCACACCGCCTCGCTGCCCGTGGGCGGCGACCAGGTCACCAACGACATCGCCCATCTGATGCGCACGCCCACGGCCAATGCCGAGGAGCTAAAAATCCGCTACGCCTGCGCGCTCGCCGACCTTGCCACCGCCGAAGAGACCATCCAGGTGCCCAGCGTCGGTGACCGCCCGCCGCGGCGACTGGCGCGGCAGAACCTCGCCGAGGCGGTGCAACCGCGCTACGAGGAACTGTTCGAGATGGTGCAGGCGGAATTGCGCCGGGCCGGGCTGGAGGAACTGGTGCGGGCCGGCATCGTGCTGACCGGCGGCGGGGCCAAGATGGAGGGTGTGGTGGAGCTCGCCGAAGAGCTGTTCCACATGCCCGTGCGCCTGGGCGTGCCGCAGCACGTGGGCGGACTGGTCGACGTCGTTTCCAACCAGATCCATGCCACCGGCGTGGGTCTGCTGCTGTACGGGGTCAGCCGTGACGTCGGGCGCCAGGGTGTCGCCGGCGGCAGCTCGCGCGCCGGCGGCCTGTGGGACCGGCTGATGGGCTGGTTCAAAGGCAACTTCTGACGGGGTGGACACGCCGTCGCCGGGATGGCGGCGGTGACCGGGCGAACGGCCCGGCAACCGGAACGCGGCGCCCCGTGTTCCGCTCGACGGCAGGGGCAGGAGCCCTCGCGCGGCGATACACACAACAAGATGGCTCGCAACGATCTACGGAGGTGGGAGATGTTCGAACTGGTCGAGAGGTTGGCACCCAACGCGGTGATCAAGGTGGTGGGCGTGGGCGGTGGCGGCGGCAATGCCGTGGCCCACATGGTGCAGCAGCACGTGGAGGGCGTGGACTTCATCTGCGCCAACACGGATGCGCAGGCGCTCAAGAGCAGCGGTGCCAAGTACACGCTGCAGCTGGGCGGCAACGTGACCAAGGGCCTGGGCGCCGGCGCCAATCCGGAGGTGGGTCGTCAGGCCGCCCTGGAGGACCGCGAGCGCATCGTGGAGATGCTCGGCGGAGCCGACATGGTGTTCATCACCGCCGGCATGGGCGGTGGCACCGGCACCGGCGCGGCGCCGGTGGTGGCCCAGCTGGCCAAGGAACTGGGCATCCTCACCGTGGCCATCGTCACCAAACCCTTCCCCTTCGAAGGCCGCCGCCGCATGCAGGTGGCGATGAAGGGCATCGAGGACCTGTCCCAGCACGTGGACTCCCTCATCACCGTGCCGAACGAGAAGCTGCTGACCGTGCTGGGCCGCGACGTGACCCTGCTCAGCGCCTTCCGCCAGGCCAACGACGTGTTGCACGGGGCGGTGCAGGGTATCGCCGACCTGATCACCCGGCCGGGCCTGATCAACGTCGACTTCGCCGACGTGCGCACCGTCATGAGCGAGATGGGCATGGCCATGATGGGCACGGGCACCGCCCGCGGCGATGACCGCGCCGTGGCGGCTGCCGAGGCCGCCATCAACAATCCGCTGCTGGAGGACGTCAACCTGTCCGGTGCCTGCGGCATCCTGGTGAACGTCACGGCCGGTCCGAATCTGACCATGCGCGAGTTCGACGAGATCGGTCAGGTCGTGCACGGCTTCGCCAGCGAGGACGCGACGGTGGTGATCGGAACGGCCCTGGATCCGGAACTGCAGGACGAGGTGCGGGTGACGGTGGTGGCGACCGGCCTCAACCGGGCCGCGGTACGCCAGCCGGTCCGGCGCGAGGAGCCGGCGCGGCAACCGCTGCGCGTGCTGCGCACCGGCACCGGCAACGAGGTGGTGGACTATGCCGCCCCGACGCCGACCCGTGCGCCGGGTCTGGGTCGTGCGATGGCTGCCGAGCCCGCAGCCGCGGCGCCCGAGGTTCCGGCCGACTATCTCGACATCCCGGCATTCCTGCGTCGCCAGGCCGACTGAGGCCGGCGACGCCCGGTCCAGCCTGAGCGCCGGCGCGTCCCCTGCGCGCCGGCCCGCACCGGTCGCGGCCACCCGTGACGGCCGCAGCGGTGTGCTCTCCCTCCCGGAACGGCAGCGGGCGCGCTGCCGTCTCCCGCGTCGATGACTTGTGCGCCGGGCTTGGTGCACTGCCTGCGCGCCGCCCTGACTGCGCCAGACTGTTGTTAGAAAACAACATTACTGTGGACGGAAAGCCGCGTTTTGCTTTCCCGTCATAAAACCCTGTGCTAGCATCCCGACCGTTTTGCCGAGCCCGGACGGACGCCACGGCTCTGTAGCAGTGCCCGGAACGGCTCCACCTCTGCCCCAGGGGATACATAAAAGAATGATCAGGCAACGCACGCTCAAGAACGTCATCAGGGCGACGGGCGTCGGCATCCACACCGGTGAAAAGGTCTACATGACCCTGCGCCCGGCGGCGGTGGACACGGGCATCGTGTTCCGCCGCGTCGACCTCGCCTCGCCCATCGACATCCTCGCCCGCGCCGAAAACGTCGGCGACACCAGCCTTTCCAGCACCCTCGTGCGCGACGGCGTGCGCGTCGCCACTGTCGAGCACCTGCTCTCGGCCATGGCCGGGCTGGGCATCGACAACGCCTATGTCGACCTGTCCGCGGCCGAGGTGCCCATCATGGACGGCAGCGCGGGGCCCTTCGTGTTCCTGCTGCAGTCGGCCGGCATCGAAGAGCAGGAAAAGGCCAAGCGCTTCATCCGCATCAAGAAGCCGGTGAAGGTCCAGGACGGCGACAAGTGGGCCCGTTTCGAGCCCTTCGACGGCTTCAAGGTCGGCTTCTCCATCGACTTCAACCATCCGATCTTCACCAAGAAGACCTCGACGGCCGAGATTGACTTCTCGACCACCTCCTTCGTGAAGGAGGTCAGCCGCGCACGAACCTTCGGCTTCATGCGCGACATCGAGATGCTGCGCGAGCGCAACCTCGTCCTCGGCGGCTCCATGGACAATGCCATCGTCCTCGACGATTACCGCGTGCTCAACGAGGACGGCTTGCGCTATGAAGACGAATTCGTGAAGCACAAGATCCTGGATGCCATCGGCGACCTGTACCTGCTGGGCCACAGCCTGATTGGCGCCTTCTTCGGACACAAGTCCGGCCACCAGCTCAACAACCTGTTGTTGCGCACCCTCCTGGCCGATGCGTCGGCGTGGGAAGAGGTGATCTTCAACGATCCGGCGCGGGCGCCGATTTCCTACGCCCACCCGGCGCAGGCGCTGTAATTCACCGGGACCGCTGCCGCGCCAGTCCCCACGGACCCGGCGCAGAGCGGACCACGGCCAGGAAACACTATTCGGCGAGGGACGCCAGTTTGAGGTAAAGGGCCCGGAGTTCCGGGTCCGAGAGGGACTTCGCCGCCGCCTTCAGATGTTCCGCGGCGGCGAGGGAAAGAGGCTTCCGCCTTGCCGGCTCCGGGGGAACGGGCGCAAGGTCTGCCACTTTCACGGCGAACGTCCGGAGGTCGGCCCCCAGCGCCTCGCGCGCATGGGAGAGGATCTGGCTCTGCAGGAGCCGGAGCTTGGCCGCCCACGCCGGACTGGACGCCAGAAAGACAACGCGGCCCGCCCGCACGTCCGCCAGACAGCACTGGTGACGCAGCGGCTCGGGCAGCGACAGGCGCAGTTGTCCATCCAACGCTGCCAGCATTCGCGCACGTTCCACCAGCGCGACGGGGGCGCTCTCACCGGCGGTTTTGGGGCCGTGCGGTGGGCGTCGCGATGGCGGCGGAGAGGGGGGCTGCATCGGCGGAAACCAGCTCGAGAAGAACAACAGGCATGAACATCATAATCGTCGCGAAACCCGGAGCGCTGCCCAAGACGATCAATCTCACGCACACGCGAACTCGCGTGATGTGCGGGTTGATCCTCGGTGCGGCCAGTCTGGGTTGCGGCTTGCTCGGTGTTGGCCTGGCGCTGGCATTCGCCAGTCCGCGCGACAGGGCGCTCGCCGAAGTGCACGCGCTGCGCGAACAGTTGGGCCAGCAGAAACAGGACCTGCTGCGCATCCGGGGCGACGCCCAGCGCGACGCCGACGCCCTGGCCGTCAAGCTGGGTGAACTGCAGGCCCAGGCGACCCGACTCAATGCCCTGGGTGAGAGGCTCACCCGCGTCGGCAAGCTGGCAGACGGCGAGTTCAATTTCAATGAGGCACCCGCGGTGGGCGGTCCGGAAGAGCCTGCCGCGCTGACCGCGCCGCCCGCACCCCTCGCGCTGGATCGGACGGTGGACGAGCTCAATCACCAGTTCGCGCGCCAGCAGGCGCAGCTGGAAGTGCTCGAGAACCTGCTGCTCGACCGCAAGATCGAATCCAGCCTGATGCCGGCCGGAATGCCGGTGGATGCCGGCTACATCGCCTCCTATTTCGGCGGTCGTCCCGACCCGTTCAATGGCGCCAGCGCCTTCCACAGCGGCATCGACGTGGACGCGCCGGCGGGGACCGACATCCACGCCGTGGCCGAGGGCGTGGTCACCTTCGACGGCCAGCGTCCGGGTTACGGAAATGTGATCGAAATCGATCACGGCAACGGCTACATGACGCGCTACGCGCACAACGCGCGCAACCTTGCCAAGGTGGGGGACCGCGTCCACGTCGGCCAGACGGTGGCCAAGGTCGGCTCCACCGGGCGCTCCACCGGTACCCACGTGCACTTCGAGGTGTGGCTCAACGGCCGCGCCCTGAACCCGATTGCCTTCGTGAAGAGCACCCGCGGCTGAGCCACCGCGGGCGGTGTACGTTCCCGCCCCTGCCTGCCGGCGCGCGCTTGAAAGGGTGGCGCCGGCCCCAAACTGCTTTGCGTAGCCCTTCGCTCGCCTTATCATCGGCGATTCTTCGGCGTGCCCGCCTCTGGCCCGGGCCGCCCGCCTCCTTTCCATCGACGTCGGACCACCATGCTCAATCGTCTCCTGACGGGCCTGTTCGGCAGCCGCAACGAGCGCGTGCTGAAACAGCTGCAAAAGAACGTGGCGCAGATCAATGCGCTGGAACCGAAATTCCAGGCCCTGTCCGACGCCGAACTGCGCGCCAAGACAGATGAGTACAAGCGCCGCCTCGCCGACGGCGCCAGCCTCGACCAGATCCTGCCCGAGGCCTTCGCCACCGTGCGCGAAGCGGCCGTTCGCGTGCTCGGCCTGCGCCACTACGATGTGCAGTTGATCGGCGGCATGGTGCTGCACTCCGGGCGTATCGCCGAGATGCGTACGGGCGAGGGCAAGACGCTGGTCGCGACCCTGGCGGTGTACCTCAACGCGCTCGAAGGCAAGGGCGTGCACGTGGTCACGGTGAACGACTACCTGGCCAAGCGCGACGCCGCACAGATGGGCAAGGTCTATGGGTTCCTCGGCCTGAGCACGGGCGTGGTCTGGCCGGGAATGAACCACGCCGACAAGCACGCGGCCTATGCCGCCGACATCACCTACGGCACCAACAACGAGTTCGGCTTCGACTATCTGCGCGACAACATGGCCGTACAGAAGGAGCAGCGCTACCAGCGGGGCCTGCACTACGCCATCGTCGACGAGGTGGACTCGATCCTGATCGACGAGGCGCGCACGCCGCTGATCATTTCCGGGCCGTCGGAGGAGTCGCCGCAGCTCTACGTCAAGATCAACCGTATCGTGCCTCGCCTCTCGCGCCAGGAGAAGGAAGACGCGGCGGGCGACTTCTGGGCCGACGAGAAGCAGAAGCAGGTGCACTTGTCCGAGGAGGGCATGGAGCACGCCGAGGAGCTGCTGCGCGCCGAAGGAGTCATCGGCGCCGATGAGGGACTCTACGATGCGCGCCACCTGGTGGTGGTGCACCATCTCAACGCGGCGCTGCGCGCGCACGCGCTTTACCAGCGCGACGTCGATTACATCGTGCGCGACGGCGAGGTCATCATCGTCGACGAGTTCACCGGCCGAACCCTGCCGGGTCGGCGCTGGTCGGACGGCCTGCACCAGGCGGTGGAGGCCAAGGAGGGCGTGCCGATCCAGCGGGAGAACCAGACGCTGGCCACAATCACCTTCCAGAACTACTTCCGCATGTACAAGAAGCTGGCCGGCATGACCGGTACGGCGGACACGGAAGCCTACGAATTCCAGCAGGTCTACGGCCTGGAAGTGGTCGTCATCCCGACGCACCGCCCGATGATCCGCAAGGACTCGCCGGATCTGGTCTTTCTCAAGCATGGGCCCAAATGGAAGGCCATCGTCGAGGACATCCGCAACTGCGTGCAGCGCGCCCAGCCGGTACTGGTGGGTACTGCCTCGATCGAAGCATCGGAATACCTGTCGGGCCTGCTGGCCAAGGAAAAGATCCCGCACGAGGTGCTGAACGCCAAGCAGCATGAGCGCGAGGCGCACATCGTGGCGCAGGCCGGTCGCCCGGCCGCCGTCACCATCGCCACGAACATGGCCGGCCGCGGCACCGACATCGTGCTCGGAGGCAGCCTGGACGCCGAGCTGGCGGCCATGCCGCCCGACGCATCGGATGTGGAGAAGGAGCGCATCCGCGCTGCCTGGCGTCAGCGCCACGAGGCGGTCATCTCCGCCGGCGGGCTGCACATCATCGGCACCGAGCGGCACGAGTCGCGCCGCATCGACAACCAGCTGCGCGGCCGCTCGGGTCGCCAGGGCGATCCGGGCTCTTCCCGCTTCTACCTGTCGCTGGAAGACAACCTCATGCGCATCTTCTCGCCCGACTGGGTGTCGAAGTGGATGCAAATCTTCGGCATGAAGGAGGACGATGCGCTGGAGGACCGCATGGTCAGCCGGCAAATCGAAAAGGTGCAGCGCAAGGTCGAGCAGCACAACTTCGACATCCGCAAGCACCTGCTGGAGTTCGACGACGTCGCCAACGACCAGCGCAAGGTGATCTACGAGCAGCGCAACGAGCTGCTCGAGCAGGACGATTTTGCCGACACCGCCGCCGCCGTGCGCCGGGACGTGTTCACGGACCTGGTGCGTCAATTCGTTCCGCAGCACAGCATCGACGAGCAGTGGCACGTGGACGAGCTGCAGCGTCGTCTCGTGGACGACTTCGGCGTGGAGGTCGACCTCAAGCACTGGCTGGAAAGCCAGACCGAGGCAGACGCCGACGACGTGCTGGCGCACGTGCTCGACGCGGCCGACCGGTATTTCCGTGAGCGCGAAGCCATGCTGGGTTCGGAGGTGATGCGCGCGCTGGAGAAGCACGTCATGCTCAACGTGCTGGACAACTGCTGGAAGGAGCACCTGGCCACCATGGATTACCTGCGGCAGGGCATCTATCTGCGGGGTTACGCGCAGAAGCAGCCCAAACAGGAATTCAAGCGCGAGGCCTTCGAGCTGTTCGAAGCCATGCTGGGACGGATCAAGGTCGAGGCCACCACGCTGCTGGCGCGCGTGCGCATCCGCAGCGAGGACGAAGTTGCGGCGCTCGAGGCGCAGCAGCGGCAGCAGCAGGAGCAGGCCGCGCTGCAGTTCCAGCACGCGCAGGCCTCCGGTTTTGCCAGCGAGGGCGAAGTTCTGGCGGCTACCGCCGCCGCGGCCGCACCGGTCGAAGCCAGCCTGCGTGAGGGGCCCAAGGTCGGGCGCAACGACCCGTGTCCCTGCGGCTCGGGCAAGAAGTACAAGCAGTGCCACGGCCGGCTCGCCTGAAACCCTAGCGCGCCGGCAGGCGATGGGCGAACACCGTGATCCACGTCGTCGCGGCCGCTCTGGTTGACCCGGAGCGCAGGGTGCTGCTCACACAGCGCCCGCCGGGACGCGATTTCGCCGGCTGCTGGGAGTTTCCCGGCGGCAAGCGGGAGGCGGGCGAGAGCCCGCTTGACGCGTTGGCGCGTGAACTGCACGAAGAACTGGGCATTGTGCCCCTGGCCGCCGCCCCCCTGATCCGGATTCCCTGCACCTATCCGGAAAAGCGGCTGGTGCTGGAGGTCTATCGCGTGGACGCCTACCGCGGCGAACTGCGCGGACGCGAGGGGCAGGCCCTGCGCTGGACCCCGATCAGCGCGCTGGACCGTAGCGAAATGCCTCCGGCGGACCACACGGCCGTGACGGCCCTGCAGTTGCCCGAGGCCTACCTCGTCACTCCCGAGCCCGGCCCGGTGCCCGACTTTCTGACCCGCCTGGACGCTGCGCTGGCGCGCGGTCTGCGTCTGGTGCAAGTGCGCGCAAAGACCGGATCTGACGCCGAATGGGTTCCGCTGTTGCGCTCGGCGCAGGCGCGGGTTCGCGCCCTCGGCGGACGCTTGCTGGTCAATGCCCGCATCGAACTCGCGCAGGCACTGGGTCTGGACGGGGTCCATCTGACGGCCCGCCAGGTGGCCGAGTTGTCCCGCCGCCCCCTGGCGCCAGGTGCATGGGTGGGCGCGTCCTGCCACGATGCCGCCGAACTTGCCCGGGCCGTTCGGCTCGGCGCCGACTTCGCCGTGCTGGGGCCGGTACGATCCACGCCCAGCCATCCCGGCGCGCCGTCCCTGGGCTGGGACCGCTTCGCCGCCCTGGTCGCCGACTGTCCCTTGCCAGTGTACGCGCTGGGCGGGCTGGGGCCGGCCGACCTGGCCACAGCGCAGGCTGCCGGGGCGCAAGGCGTGGCGGGCATCTCCGGGCTCTGGTGAGGGCGCGGGGAACCGCCGCTGGCTTCACCCGCCGCCGCGCTTGAGCGCCGCCAGATGGCGGTAGCGGACATCCAGGGCTCTCACCTGCGCCTCCAACTGCGCCAGTGTGCCCGCATTGTCGATGACGTCCTGGGCGATCGCCAGGCGCTGCGCACGGGACGCCTGCGCTGCCAGCATGGCGTCGGCAAGCGCCGGGCTGATGCCATCGCGACGCAGCAGCCGATCCCGCTGCAGCTCGACAGGCACGTCGACCACCGCCACCCGATCGACCCAGGCATATTGCGGCCAGGTCTCTGCCAGCAGCGGGATCGCCAGCAGGCAGTACTCCCCACGGTCTCCCTCCACACGCCGACGCAGCCAGCGCTGGACTTCCGGGTGGACGATGGACTCCAGGCGCTGGCGCTGCGCAGCGGAGTTGAATACACGCTCGCGCAAGACGCGCCGATCGAGTTCGCCATCCGTGCCGAGGACGGCAGGGCCGAAGGCGTCGACGATGGCGGCATACGCCGCCTGACCGCGCCGGACCACCGCACGGGCCGCCTCATCGGCATCGTGGACGGCGACCCCGAGGCCACCGAAGCAGGTGGCCGCGGCGGACTTGCCGGAGGCGATGCCCCCGGTCAGCGCCACCACGTAGGGTGGGATGGCCACGGGCACAGCGTCAGGCCAGACCGAAGAGCCGGCTGTAGAGCACCAGCAACTCCTTGCCCCAGACGAACTGAACCCAACCGGCGGCCGCAATGAAGGGGCCGAAAGGGATGGGTGTGGCCCGATCCTGGCCGCGCAGCGACAGCACGACGGCGCCGACGACCGCGCCGATCAGGGAGCTGATCAGGATGATGGGCAGCAGGGCGGCCGGCCCCATCCAGGCACCGAGCGCCGCCAGCAGCTTGAAATCGCCATGCCCCATGCCTTCCTTGCCCGTGGCCAGCTTGAACAGCCAATAGACGCTCCACAGGCTGAGGTAGCCGATCGTCGCCCCCACGATCGCCTGCGCCGGCGGCACGAACAGGGACATCGCAGACAACAACAGGCCGAGCCAGAGCAGGGGCAAGGTGAGGTTGTCCGGCAGGAGCTGTGTACGGGCATCGATACCCGCAAGCGCGATCAGCACGAAACCCAGCGCAAGCCCGGCGGCGGCCTGGGCCGTGGCGCCGAAACGCCACACCATCACGGCACTGGCCACCGCAGTGAGCAATTCCACGAGGGGGTATTGCGCGGAGATCCGTGCCCCGCAGTAACGGCAGCGACCGCGCAGGGCCAACCAGCTCAACAGGGGTATGTTGTCCAGTGGCGATAGACGATGCTTGCACGCCGGGCAGTGCGACGGTTCCACCACGATGCCCGGCGGAGCTCCCGACTCCGCGTCGGGGGCGTCCAACTGGAGGAACTCGCGGCTCTGGCTGCGCCACTCGTGCATGAGCCGCGCCGGCAGACGCAGGATCACCACGTTGAGGAAGCTGCCGACGATGAGGCCGAGGACGGCAGCCAGGAAGATTGCCAGCCCCGCACTCCCCATCAGCTGCTGCATGTCGATCCCATCAGACCACCGACGCGAGCTTGAAGATCGGCAGATACATGCCAATGACCATGCCACCGACGAGGGTGCCAATGATCACCATGATGAACGGCTCCAGCAGGCTCGACAGCGCGTCGACGGCGTTGTTGACCTCTTCCTCGTAGAACTCGGCAATCTTGAACAGCATCTTGTCCAGGGCGCCCGATTCCTCACCGATGGCCACCATTTGCACCACCATGTTGGGGAAGAGACCGGCCTGACGCATGGCCAACTGCAATTGATGGCCCACCGCCACGTCTTCCCGAATGCGCTTGACCGCATCGTTGTACACCGGGCTGCCGGTAGCACCCGAAACGGAGTCGAGCGCTTCCACCAGCGGGACGCCTGCGCGGAACGTGACGGCCAAGGTTCTTGAGAAGCGGGCAATCGCGGACTGGTGAAGAATCTGTCCTACGACCGGCAATTTAAGGACAGCGCGCGCCAGAAAGTGCGCAAATGCGGGCGACCTTTTGTACACAAAGATCAGCGCCGTCACCGCTCCGGCAGTTCCGAGCAACACGACCCACCAGTACGAAGTCATGAATCGGGACATGTTCACGATCATCTGGGTGAACGCAGGGAGATCGGCTCCGAAATTCTTGAACACCGCCTCGAACTGGGGCACAACGAAAATCAACAGGATCGCCGAAACCAGGATGGCAACGGCGATCACAACCGCCGGATAGAACATCGCCTTCTTGATCTTTCCCTTGAGGGACTCGATGTTTTCCTTGTACGTGGCGACGGTGTCCAGGACGGTATCGAGTACACCAGCTTGCTCGCCAGCCTTCACCAAGTTGCAGAACAGCTCGTCGAACTGAACGGGAAACTTGGCCAACGCCTCAGCAAGGGTGGAGCCGCCCTCGACATCATTCTTGATGTCGATGAGCATGCTCTTCATCCTGGGATTGGCTTGACCACCCGCGACGATCTCAAATCCCTGCACCATGGGTACGCCGGCCGTCATCATGGTGGCGAGCTGGCGGGCAAAGACTGCGATGTCACGCGGCTTGATCGACTTTCCGGCGGCCCCGAACAGCGGCTTGGGTTTGGCCTTCACGTTGGTGGGATTGATGCCCTGCCGGCGCAGCTCTGCCTTGACCAGACTGGCGTTCTTGGCGGCGTACTCGCCCTTGATCTTCACCCCGCGCTTGTCGGTGCCGACCCAGACGAATGTTTGCAGCGCGCTCACTTCGGCGCGAGCCCTCCCGCGTTCCGTGGCGGAGGCTTTTCCCTTGACGGCAGTGGCAGTGGCCATGGGCTTTAGTCCTTGGTGACGCGGTTGATTTCGGCCAGGCTGGTGACGCCTTGCTTGACCTTCAGAAGGGCCGAGGCGCGCAGATCGCGGATGCCGCTCTGAGTGGCAGCGTGGGCGATCTGGATGGCGTTGCCGCCGGCGAGGATGATCTTGGCGATCTCTTCGGTGATCGGCATCACCTGATAGATGCCTACGCGGCCTTTATACCCATCATTGCAGCCGGAACAGCCGACTGCGTCGAAAATCTGCAGGCTGGGAATCTCCTCGTCGGTGAATCCCTCGGCCTTCAGCGCTGCCGCAGGCAGGCTCAGGGGCTTCTTGCAGTCGTGCAGACGGCGGGCGAGGCGCTGGGCAATGACCAGGGTGACCGACGAAGTGATGTTGTAGGGCGCGATGCCCATGTTCATCAGGCGCGAGATGGTCTGCGGCGCGTCATTGGTGTGCAGGGTGGATAGGACCAGGTGTCCGGTCTGGGCAGCCTTGACCGCGATCTCCGCCGTCTCGAGGTCGCGAATCTCGCCCACCATGATCACGTCGGGGTCCTGGCGCAGGAAGGAGCGCAGTGCCGCGGCGAAGGTCATGCCCTTCTTCACGTTCATCTGCACCTGGTTGATGCCGGGGACGCGGATTTCGACCGGATCTTCGGCCGTGGAGATGTTGCGCTCCTCGGTATTGAGGATATTAAGGCCCGTATAGAGTGAGACGGTCTTGCCCGATCCGGTCGGGCCGGTGACCAGGATCATGCCGTAGGGCTTGCCCAGGGCGTCGAGGTAGAGCTGCCTCTGGTCCTCCTCATAGCCCAGCTTGTCGATGCCGAGCCTGGCGGCCGAGGCGTCGAGAATTCGCAGGACCACCTTTTCGCCGAACAGCGTGGGACAGGTGGACACGCGGAAGTCGATGGCCTTGCCCTTGGACAGATTGAGCTTGATGCGGCCGTCCTGCGGCACGCGGCGCTCGGCGATATCCAGGCCGGACATCACCTTCAGGCGCGAAGAGATGCGTGCCGCCAGCTTGTTTGGGGCCGCTGCGACCTTGCGCAGGATGCCGTCCATGCGCAGGCGCACGCGGAAATCGGTCTCGTAGGGCTCAAAATGGATGTCGGATGCGCCGCGCTTGATGGCGTCCACCAGCACCTTGTTGACGAACTTCACGATCGGCGTGTCGTCCGCGCCGCCAGCGTCGACGCCGCCCCCGCCCTCGTCGGCGTCGCCGTCCGCAGCACCGAGGTCGATATTGTCGAGACCCTCGGCGTCGTCCAGCCCAGGCATGCTGCCGCCGGTCTGCTGCAGGGCCTGCTCGATGACCCGGGCCAACTGTTGCTCGTCGATCAGGATCGGATCGACCGTGTGGTTGGACTGAAACTTGATCTCGTCCAGCGCGCGCAGGTTGGTCGGGTCGGAAACGCCGACGTAGAGGCGATTGCCCCGCTTGAACAGGGGCAGGGCGCGGTGCTTGGTGATCAGCTCTTCGCTGATCAGTTTGAGCGGCAGCTGCCTGAGATCGAGCGATTCCGCGTCGAGCAGGGGCACACCGAATTCCGCCGACGAGGCCATCGCCACGGCGCGACTCTCGGCCATGGCGTTCTCGATCAAGTAGGTGCTGAGCGGAATCTTCTGCTTGCCCGAGGCCTCCATGGCCTTGCGCGCATCGGCTTCTGCCAGCTGGCCCTCCATGACGAGGCGACGGACGATGCCGGTGAGGCCCGCCAGCGCGGAGGGATTGATCTGCGTGGCCATAAGAATCTCGCGTAAACCCCCGTAACTACGGCGGAATGTACCGCAATTCCTGGCCGGGTAGTACTCCGGCCCCACACGGAGCTTCGCATCGGAGCGCGGCACGCCGCCAGCGACGCTCGCTGCGCTGCAGCACAGACGCCGCCGGAGCGCGGTGGTGGTCCCTGCCTCGTGTCTGTGCCCATGG
>Ga0116191_1001165_pt1 | contig 21661 bp, 19 predicted proteins | sample AD_UKC111_MetaG_FD_89897 | JGI IMG/M metagenome (GOLD analysis project Ga0116191, IMG submission 89897) | Active sludge microbial communities of municipal wastewater-treating anaerobic digesters from Hong Kong - AD_UKC111_MetaG | ecosystem: Engineered > Bioreactor > Anaerobic > Digestate... | reverse complement strand
TGTCCCGTCCTGATATAAGTTTACAGCAAGTTTGCTATACTGTACATCAGGAGGTAGATCATGACAGACAAAGAGATTTACAAACGTTACAGCGAGGCCTTCAAACGGCAGGTGGTCGCAGAGTACGAAGCGGGGGCTTCCGCTGTGGCTCTCTGCCGTAAGTACGACATCGGCGCGATCCACACCGTGCAAGGGTGGGTCAAACGGTACGCTTCCGAAGGACTCCGACATGAGCTGGTGCATATTCAAACACCTGCTGAGGCCCAGCAAGTCCAGCACTTGACCCACGAAATCACCTTACTGCGCCAGGCGGTGGCCGACTTGACGGTCAAGAATCTGCTGTTGGAAGGCACCTTGCAGGTGTATCGGGAGACCTATGGCGACAGCGTGCTCAAAAAAAACGCTGCGAATGTCTCAGCGCAGCCCATGCTGCCGGAGGCGGGCGCGTAAGTATGGACACTTTATGTCGCGCTATGGGCATTAGTCGCCAAGGGTATTATCAGGCTCGGCGACGTCAAGCGCAGCGGCTAGCACAAGAAGCGCAAATCCTGAGTCTGGTACAGATGCTGCGGGTGCGTCAACCGCGTCTTGGGGCGCGCAAACTGTTAGTATGTTTACGCCCTCTGTTAGCCCAAGAGGGATTAGCCATCGGACGGGATCGGCTGTTAACGTTGCTGCGCCAGGCCGGGCTACTGGTCTCCCGCCAGCGCAAAGGCTGCCGCACCACCTGGGCAGGGAGTTTACGGGTCCCCAATCGCGTTGCTGGATTGACCATTACCCGAGTGCAGCAGGTGTGGGTGACCGATATTACCTACATCCCGCTGCAAACAGGCCGGTTTGTGTACCTGTTCGTGGTCATGGACCTGTATAGCCGCGCCATTCTGGGTTGGACTGTGGCGGCGACCCTGGAAGCCACCCATGCCTTGACCGCCTTGCAGCAAGCGTTCCAGCAAGCCGGAAACGCGGCGTTACGCGGCTTGATCCATCATAGCGATCACGGGGTGCAATATACGAGCCAGGAGTATCAGGCTGCCTTGGCCGCGCGCGGCATCCTGTGTAGCATGGGCGAGGTCGGGAATTCCTACGACAATGCCTATGCTGAGCGGGTCATTGGCATTCTCAAGCAGGAATACGGTTTGGACTTGCCGTTTGTAGATAGCGCCCAAGTACGTATCGCCAGCGCCGAGAGCATCCATCTTTACAACTGGGAGCGGCCCCATGAAGCTTTAGGCTACGCCTTTCCTGGTGCCGTGTACGAGGGCACAGCGGCAGGCCGACCGTTTACTGTATACCAGTATCGCCCGTCCCCTCAAGAGCCAGCTGCTCGGGCTGACTCAGCGCTGCAATCAGAAAAGCGGGAAAGTTAAGGTTCGCAATTTTGCAGGATAATAGAACGTGCGTTCTGTAAACATATTTCAGGACTTGACAGGGTGATGGGTAATGGGTAAAATGAATGATTCACTCCCCCTCTCCCTTGCCCCCTTGCTCCACCGCTCCTCCGCGCCTTTCAGCGGAACAAGTCCCGCTCCGGCGGACGTTGCAGCTCGACGGCGCGACCCTCCCCGCGAGGGTAATCGGCGCCTCGAATCAGCACTACCGGCACGCCTTCGGCGGCTTGCCCGATGAGCAGGCCCGCTGCCGCCGCCAGCTCGTCGGCGCGAGCGACGATGGTGACCCGCAGGATGTAGCCGTAGCGATCCCGTTGCCCGCGCAGGTCGGCGAGGGGCCGCATTCCCGCCACGCCGATGGCGACGTTGACCGTCCCCTCGCGCCACGCGCGCCCGTGTGTGTCGCTGATGATGACGGCGATGTCCACCCCGGTGGCAGCGTTTAGCGCCTCGCGGATGCAGCGCGCCGAGGCGTCGGGATCGAGGGGCAGCAGCAGCGCTACCTCGCCTGCCGCGTCTTTGACATTGGAGCGATCCACGCCCGCATTGGCGCAGATCCAGCCGTGACGGGTCTCCATGATGAGGACGCCGCCGCGTTGGCGGATCACGCCGCGCGATTCCTGGAGGATCACCTCCGTGAGACGCGGATCTTTGCCCGTGGCTTCCGCGAGCGCCAGGGCCGTCTCCGTGGGTGTGACGGCGTCCAGCAGCACCGCGCGTCCCTCCGCTTTGGAGACGATTTTCTGCGTGATGACCAGGACATCGCCATCTTGCAGGTGCAGGCCGGCGCGTTCCAGCGCCGCCAGGATCACGGCCGCGAGATCGTCTCCTGGCGCGATGTCAGGAATCCCCGGCAGAGCGATAAGGTTGATGTGGGCTGCAGTCATAGAGTTGTTGGGCCGAAAGCGGCGGTAGAATTTTTACCGTGCATTCTCAGCGGTGAAAGCGGATCACTCCGGCAGCCCCGTGATGCGAATGCCCGCGCCGGGGACCTTGTAGCGGATGTTAATCCCGATGAGCACTGAGGTCAACCCCTCGACGACTTTGGCGTTGACGAGAGGCCCGGCGTCAATGCCGCGTGTGCCCAGATCCTCCGCCAGGCCGATGGCGATGGCTTTGGCCTCTTTGCTGTCGCCGCAGACCAGCACATCGCAATTCAGCGGGATCTCGGGGTCTTCCAGATTGTGCGCTCCGACGTTCTGGAACGCCGCCACCACCTGGACGCCTGGGCCAAGCAGCGCCTGCGCCTGCTCGCACGCGGACCCTTCCGGCGGGATGTAGACGCGGGCGACCTTGGGCGGTTGCATCGCCACGGTCACGTTGATGAGCACTTTGCCCTGGAGGGCGTCCTTCAGGCTTTCCAACAGGGGATTTTGGGCGGCGTAAGGCACGGTCAGCGCGGCGACGTCACAGGCGCGGGCGGCGTCTTCGTTGGTCATGCCGACGACCAACGCCGCTCCCAGCCGCGCGTTGATCTCGGCGGCGACGCGCTCCCCCTTCTCTGCCTGCCGCGAGCCGATGATGACCTTGTGCCCGGCTTTGGCCCAGCGCAGCGCCAGGCCGGGGCCTTCATTGCCGGTTCCGCCCAGAATGGCGAGAGTGTAACGTGGATTGGACATGAATGGTATCTCCTCGGGAAATAGGCGAGTCAGCGAAAAAGCGAATCAGCGAATCAACGAATCTCAAAATCACTTGCATGACAAATGTACCGCGAACTTCAGGCCGCGCTCAAGTCGCCCTCCCCCGGAACGAATTCCCGGTCTGACAGACCCTCAAACAATGTGCTTCAGCGCGGCGGGCTTATGTCAGGCCGAACCGTTCCCTGCTTCTCCTAATCCCGCTGAAACGGCTTTCCCAGCGCTGCCGGCCCGCGTCCCCGAATGAGGCGCTCCAGGCGCCGCCGCGTTCCGGGCGAGAACAGCTCCAGGAAGCGATCGGTCAGCCCGCTGCTGGTCAGCGCCAGGAACAGGATCATCAGCGCGAAGGGCGCGGTGGCGAAGATTTGCGTGGGCACGTTGACAAACGCCGGGTTGCGCTGCAGAGCGCTGCCGAGCGCGCGCAAGGCCCCGAAGAGATAGGCGCCTCCGGCCACCTTCCACGGATCCCAGCCGCCGAAGATGACAATCGCCAGCGCGATCCAACCGTTGCCGGTTGTGTGATTGTGGCTCCAGCCGAGCTTGACCACGAGGGAGTAGGTGGCCCCCCCGATTCCTACCAGGGCGCCGCCGAGCAGGGTGTAGACGTAGCGCACGCCAAAGACATTGACCCCCCGCGCGAAGGCGGATTCGGGCCGCTCGCCCACGCCGCGCATCCGCAGGCCGGGCTGCGTCTTGGCCATCCACCACCACGCCGCCAGGATCACGGCAAAACTGCCGTAGATCGCCAGATTGTGGCTGAAGAAGATGTCTCCCACGATGGGGATGCGGCTGAGCAGGGGCACGGGCTGTTGCTGCAGGTAGGGGCCGGCGAGATTGACGTAGGGATTCCCCAGGAAGGAGCTGAGATCTGCCGCGAGGAGGGTGAGCACGAAGCCCACGGCGACCTGTTCCTGCTCCAATTCGATGCTGGCAAAGGCGACGATGCCGGCGATCAGGGCGCCGATCAGCGCGGCGCACAGGAAGCCCAGGAGCACGCTGCCGGTGTTGTACGCCACCGCAAAGGAGGCCATGGCCGTGAGCAGAATCGTGCCGTCGAGTGAGAGATTGATCACGCCCGCTTTTTCGGTGAGGGTCTCGCCGATGCTGGCATAAATGATGGGCGCGGCGTTGGCGACGATGGAAGCCAGGGTGCTGATGATGAAGGGGTCCATGCTACCTCAACTCCCTTCTGAGGTGGAGGAGGGCCTGACGCCGCCGAGACGCTTGCGCAGGCCCGCTCCGAGCAGCACAAACAACACGACGGTGCCTTCGATCACGCCCCCCAGCGAGGCGTCGAGCTGCAAATTCAACTCCAGGCGCGGACTGCCCACGCCAATCGCGGCGAAGAAGATCGCCACGGCCGGGACGAGTTCCGGGCGATAGTTGGCCAGGATGACGACCAGCATGCCCGTGTAGCCCAGGCCCCCGGAGATGCGCGGGATCAGCCGGTGATAGACCGCGGTCGCTTGCAGCGCGCCTGCCAGTCCCGCCAGCGCCCCACAAATGGCGAAGGCGACGAGGGTGTGCTGCTGGGTCGGAATCCCCTGCAGGAAGGCGGCGCGCAAATTTTTACCCATCGCGCGGAGCTCCAACCCAAAGCGGGTGCCCTTCAGCAAAAAATAGGCCGTGAGCACGGCAATGAGCGCCAGCACGATGGACAGCGGCGCGAGGCGGGTGTTTCCCAGGCGCGGAACCCAGGCGGCTTCGGGAAAGGGCACGGTGCCGGACATCGTCGCGCCGCGCTCCGGCTTCCAGGGGTTGAAGATCAGCCAGATGATGAGCGCCGTGGCGATAAAATTGAGTCCCAGCCCTGCGAAAATCTCGTGGACGCGCGCGTAGACTTTGAGGCCGCCGGTGAACAGGCCCCACAGCGCGCCCCCTGCCAGGCCTGCCAGCACGATGAGTCCCAGCAGCACGGGCTGCGGCAACGTCACGTTGCGGGCGACCCACGTGGCGCAAATTGCTCCCAGGATCATTTGTCCTTCCGCGCCGATGTTCCACAGCCCGGCGGCGAAGGTGAGGCTCATGCCCGCGCCGATCAGCGCCAGCGGCGCCCAGGCCATGGCGACATCGGCCCATTTTTGCGGGCTTTCAAACGCGCCCTGGAGAATCTCGGCGAAGGCCCGCAGCGGCGGCGCGCCTACCGCCAGCATGAGCAACGTGGTGAAGAGCAAAGCGGCCAGGATGGGCGCGACATTCCAGAATAACGCTGACTGCCAGAATTTTCGTTCAGGTTTCATGCGCCTCCGAGGGGGTGGGGCGCTTTCCCCCGATCAAATAGCCCAGTGACTCCACGGTGACTTCGGGGGTGGGCAACGGCGGCAGCATCTCCCCGTTGAAGAAAACGACCACGCGGTCGCTGTACGTGAGAATCTCGTCCAGGTCGGCGGAGGTGAAGAGGATGGCGGCGCCGCTGTCGCGCCGTTTGAGCAGCTGTTCCCACACCCAGCGGGTGGATTCCATGTCCAGCCCGCGAGTAGGATGCTCCAGAATCAGCACCCGCAGATCGGGCGGTTGGAGCGCCAGCAGCAGGCGTTGTTGGTTGCCGCCGGAGAGCGCCTCTACCGGCATCTCAGGCGTGCCTTTGATGTTGAAGAAGGCGATCTGCTCGCGGGTGTAGGCGGCATTGGCCTCCCAGTCTATGAAGAAGGGGGTGCTGCGGCGTAAGGGAAAGTGTTCGGCGAGGCTCAGCCCGCGCACCAGCCCCTCGGCGATGCGATCGGCGGGCAGCAGGCTGATGCCGCGCGCCATGAACTCGCGGTAGCTCCGGCCCACCAGCTCTTCACCGGCGAGGCGGATGCTGCCCGTCTTGGGGCGCAACAGGCCCGCCAGCGCCCGCAAGTACAGCGATTGCCCACTCCCTTCCATGCCGGCGAAGCCGATGACCTCGCCCGCTCGCACTTCCAGATCGCCGCTGCTCACGGTCAGGCGATAGCCGGGGATGGTGAGCCCCCGCGCTTCGAGGAGCGTTTCCCCCAACGGCACGACGGTCTTATCCGGCAGGGCGAGGCTTTGTCCGAACATCAACCGCACCAATGTCTCAAGCGGGACGGGCATCTTTTCGTGACCGGTGACCTGGCCCAGGCGCAGGACGGTCACCTCGTCGCACAGGGCTTCGACTTCTTCCAGTTTGTGGGAGACGAAGACGATGCTTTTGCCCTCTTCCCTGGCCAGCCGGCGCAAGGTGGCAAAGAGTTGCACCTTTTGCGGCGCGGAGATGCCCGTGGTAGGCTCATCGAGGATGAGGACTTCAGCGCCCAGCGCCAGCAGGCGGAGGATCTCCAGTTGCTGGCGCTCGCCGACGGTCATCCGTTCGACCGGCGCCTCGGGATCGAGGGGAAAGTCGAAGCGCTGCGCCAGGCTCAGCAGCTGTTGGCGCGCCTCGCGGCGTTTGGGGATCAGGCGGTTGTCAAAGCCCAGGAGGAAATTCTCCAGCGCCGTGATGGGGGGGAAGTCGAGCGGATCCTGGTGCAACATGCCGATGCCGGCGGCGATTGCCTCGGCGGGGGAGGTGAAATTGACCGGGCGCCCGTCAACGCGAATTTCCCCGGCGTCTTTGGCTTGATAGCCGGAGAGGATTTTCATCAGCGTGGTCTTGCCCGCGCCGTTCTCGCCCAGCAAGCCGTGGATGCCGCCCGGCTCCAGGGTCAACGAGATGCCGTCGTTAGCGCGAACGGGGCCAAAGGCCTTGTGGATGTTTTCCAGTGCGATGTGCATGGTGTCTGGCTCGCCGGGAAGGCACAGAGACGCCCGGCGGTTGCCGGCGTCCCTGTGCCTCTCAGGGTGATGGGCGACTTACTTGCTGGGACCGACGATCCCTTCGAGGAGCTGCGGTGAATTCCAGATCGCCTCTTCGGTAGCGACTTCGCCTGCCGCGAGCCACGGAGTGCCGTCCTGCCAGTTCAGCGGACCGACAAAGAGGCCGCCCCAGCCTTTTTGGGCCAGATAGCCGATGTAGTCATCCACTTTGGCTTTCCATTCCGCCGTGGTCGCCGGGCCGTACACATAGCCGGCCGCGGATGTGTCGCGGTTGTTGATGTCCTTCCAGTCGGGGGGTGCCCAGGTCCAGTGTTTCTTCCAGGTGCCATCGCGCACCTGCGTGATCATTTGCAGGTAGCCGGGGCCCCAGTTGAAATACGGCACGCCAAGGCAGACCTGAGGCGCGACCTCGCAGGCGTTGCGGTAATCGTAGGGCACGGCGAACACCCGCTGTCCCTGGTCAGCGCGTTGTTTGGTCACCACGGTTGCTTCGGTCGTGTCAATGCCCGACATGATCACATCCACGCCGGCGTTGAAGAGGTCGTTGGCCGCTTCGGTGGGGTCGAGCGTGACGCCGGGAATGTTGAACCAGAAGCCGATCCAGGTGACGGTGAACTTGAGGTCGTTGGGATCCTTGCCGCGATAGTTCGCGTAGCAATATCGCGCCCCAAGATAAGCCGCATTGACCAGCCGTCGCGTCTCATTGTTGATCAGGGGACCCAGGTAGCCGATGTGACCGGTCTCGGTGGCCATGGCGGCGTTGCAGCCGGCGATGGCTTTCATGAATTCCGCCTGACCCATGTAGTTGCCCAGGTTCTTGGGGCTGCCCTCGTCGAGGGCGTGATCGCCGGAAATGTTGATGAAAATCACGTCGGGGTACTTCGCGGCGACGACGTCGGTGTCATCCTGGAAATCGTCGGAAGTGGTCAGGATGATTTTGGCCCCTTGAGTGACCATGTCGTCCACTTGCTGCTCCAGGGTGGTTTCCGGACGATCTGCCGAATTCATCTTATCCAGGTAGATCATCTTGGCGCCGGGCAGTTTTTCTTCGACATAGCGCCCGGCCTCATAGTGCGCCTCGCTCCAGCCGTGATCGTTGTACGGACCCACGAGAATCACGCCAAAGACGATTTCCCTGGCTTCCTCGGTCTTGGGGCCGCAGGCGCTGGCGAGCAGCGCTACGATAAAGAGAACTGCCAGGCTCTTCCAAATAGTTTTCTGGGACATAGGACCTCCTTCGCGTGTATTAAGGTTTACGGGAAACTGATAGGGGCCGGCCATAGAGCGGGGCTCTGTGGCTAACCAACCTTAGTGTAGCACAACCCCTGAAAACAGGCAACGTGGGCCGTGAGTAGAGAGCTGTGAGTGGTGAGTAGAGAGCCGTCGTTCGTACGTTCCGCAGGGCGCTCAAGCGGAAGGCGCCGGGGCCGGTTCGGCGAGCAAAAGCGCCGTGCGAGTGCAGCGACGGGGCGCGTCCGCCAATCCCAGGGCGCTAAGCACTTCATCGGGGCGTCCGGTAGCGCCTGCCCGCGCCTTCAGGCGCATGTCGAGTGCCACCGTCCAGGGCGCCGCCGCCGGCGCGATGCTGAGAGCTTCGAGGAGCTGCCGCAGGTCGTAGTGCTGATGGCGACGTCGCCCGCGTTTGGCGCGCAGCACGCTTTCTTCTTCCAGGAGCGCCGCACAGGCCGCTTCCGCCGCTGCGAGTTCCACCTCGCGCAGCAGAACGCGGTAGGTAGCGGCTGCCAGTTGCTCCGAGAGGGCCGGTGTGCCTTCGGGGACCAGCTCGACGTTCACGAGGCGCATGGCGGACGGCAGCTGCCCCTCGAGCGCCGCGCTGATGGCCGCCGGTTCGAGCGGCTCGGTGAGCCAGAGGTCGAGCCATTCGGCGTCACCGCCGCAGCCGGTAGGGAGCGGCGCAGCGAACTGCATCTTCGGGCGGGGATTGAATCCCTGGCTGTAGCGCAGCGGCATCCCGGCGCGACGTACAGCGCGTTCCCAGAGCCGTCCCAAATCCAGCACGGAGACGTAAGCCAGCGGGCCGGCGGTGGCAAACGTCACTCGCACCCGGGCAGAGAGGCCAGGGAGCGGAGGAGCAGGAGAGCAGGGGAGAGAGGGAGCGGGGAAGCAGGGGAGCAAGGGATTAATTTGTTGTTCACTCGTTACGCATTACCCATTACCCATTACCCATTACGCATTACTTATTTCTGCTATTGCGGACATTGCCATTCGGGACTGCGCAGCTGCGGGTAGTGCTGCAGGATGCCGCAGGCGTGACAGGTCTCGCGGCAGTCGCTCAGGAATTCGCCCGCCCGGCTGCGACGCGCGTCTTGCAACAGGAAGCGCTTTTCCACCCCGCTGAGCAGGTGATCCCATGGAAAGACCTCGTCCCCGGCGCGCGGGCGGTACAGGAAATACTCGCGCAGCGCGGCGACCGAGCCGAAAAGCGCCGGCGCTATCTCGGCGAGGGCCTGTTCCCAGGCGTCGAGGTTCCACCATTCATCCCAGGCGTCGAAGCGGGCCCCCAGCTGCCAGGCGCGTTCGATGAGGGCGTTGAGCCGCCGGTCGCCCCGCGTGAGCAGCGCTTCGATGCTGGTGGCGGCGTATTTGTTCCACGAGACTTTGAAGCCCCGTCCGCGCAGGTTCTGGAACAGCAGCGCTTGCCGACGCGCGATGGTCTCCCCATCCGCAAAAGCTTCCCACTGAAAGGCGGTCTGCGGTTTGGGGACGAACGTGCTGACGCTCACGTGGATTTCGGTCTTGCGTCCCCCGAGGCGCACGCCGATGCGGCGCAGTTCGTGCGCCAGGTCCGCGATGGCAAGGACGTCCTCATCGGTCTCTCCGGGCAGGCCGATCATGAAGTAGAGTTTGAGGGTGCGCCAGCCGCGTTGGAAGACTTCCCCGGCGAGGGTGAGGAGATCCTCGGTGCGGATGTCTTTGTTGATGCGACGGCGCAGCGCTTCGGTGGCGGCTTCGGGCGCGAAGGTGAAGCCGGATTTGCGGCTGCCGGCCAACCCCTCGGCCAGGGCGACGGAGAAAGCGTCAATGCGCAGGCTGGGCAGCGAAAACCCCAGGTGCAGCTCGGCGCATTGCTGTTGGAGCGTCTGCAGCAGCGTTTCGATCTCGGTGTGATCGGCGGAGGAGAGCGAGAGGAAACCGATTTCGTTGTAGCCGGTCGCGGCGGCGATGGCGAAGACGTCGCTGGCGATCTCCGCGGCGGGCCGTTCACGCACGGGGCGGGTGATGACGCCCGCCTGACAGAAGCGGCAGCCATGCGTGCAACCGCGTTGAATCTCGATGACGCCCCGATCGTGGGTCGTCTCGATGTTGGGGACGATTTGCCGGATGGGAGTGGGGGGCAGCGTCCCTACGATGCGGCGTTGGATGCGCGGCGGGGCCTCGGCGATCAATGGCGTGATCCCGGCGAAATCGCCCTCGCGGGTGTATTCCGGGCGGTAGAAGCGCGGCACATACAGCCCCTCGATACGGAGCAGCGCGCGGAGCTGCGCCTCACGGGGCAGGGCGCGCGCCGCCTGATATGCCTCCAGCAGCTCCAGAATGACCTCTTCCGCCTCGCCGACGACAAAGACATCGAAGAAGTCGCTGATGGGTTCCGGGTTGAAGGCGCCGTGTCCGCCGCCGATGACGAGGGGATGGCGCTCATCCCGCTCGGCGGCGTGGAGGGGAATCCCGGCGAGATCGAGCAGCTCCAGCGTGTTGGTGAAGAGCTGCTCGTAAGCCGTGCTGATAGCGAGAATATCGAAGGCGGCGACAGGACGGGTGCTCTCCAGCGTGTAGAGCGGCAAACCGGCCTGGTGGAGGGCGGCGATCATGTCCGGCGCGGGCAGGTAGGTGCGTTCCGCCAGGGTGTCCTCGCGGCGATTGAGCAGGTCGTAGAGGATCTGCAGCGCGAAGTTGGACATCCCCAGGTCGTAGAGATCGGGGAAGGCGAGGCAGACGCGCGTGTGGACTTCATCCCATGGCTTGTGGATGGCGTTGAATTCCCCGCCGACATAGCGTCCCGGCTTCTGAACGCGATGCAGCAGGGCCTCGATGCTTTCCCAGGGGAGGGGTGGAAGACTGGAAGCTGGCTGCTGGTTGCTAGAAGCTGGAAGCTGGAAGCTGGAAGCTGGAAGCTGGCTGCTGGAAGCTGGCTGCTGGTTGCTCACGGCTTACTGCTCACTACGCGCTGTGCCTGTCCGCTATTCGCCGGCAGCGATGACGCGGAGCCAGACGTGGCGGCGGCGGGGACCGTCGAACTCGGCGAAGAAGACCCCTTGCCACTGACCCAGTTGGAGCTGGTGATGGGTGATGAGGATGAAATGGTCGCTGCCCACCAACACCGATTTGACGTGCGCCGGCGCATTGCCCTCGCTGTGCGTGTACGGCAGTCCCGCTGGGACCATGCGCTCCAGCACCATCGCCAGATCGCGCTCGACGGCCGGGTCCCAATTCTCGTTGAGGACGATGCCGGCGGTCGTGTGCGGACAGAAGAGGAAACAGACGCCTTCCTCGATGGGCGCTTCGGCAATGGCTTGTTCGATCTCCGGCGTAATGTCCAGGAGATCAACCTTCGTGCGGGTCTGAATTTCGATTTGTTTGAACATGACTTCCCTTTACGTCAGAAAATCGCGCAATTTGCGGCTGCGACCCGGATGGCGCAGCTTGCGCAGGGCCTTGGACTCGATCTGCCGGATGCGTTCCCGGGTGACGTTGAAGGCCAGCCCGACTTCCTCCAGGGTGTGGGGCTCGCCATCTTTGAGACCGAAGCGCATCTCCAGGACCTCCCGCTCGCGTTCGCCCAGCTCGCCGAGGATGTTCTGCAGCTGCTCGCGCAGCATTTGCATGGAAGTGGCGTCCATGGGGCCGGGCAGATTCTCGTCCTCGATGAAGTCGGAGAGCTCGCTGTCCTCCTCATTGCCGACGGGGCTTTCGAGCGACATCGGCTCTTGGGAGATGCTGATGATGCGGCGCACTTTGGCGACGGCCCGGCGGAGTTTGCGTTCCAGCGGCGGCGGGAGGGGCTGGTCCTTGGCGCGCGCCTGGATGATGGCGTTGATGTCCTCCACCGGCAGCACGTCCATCTCCAACGCCAGTTCGTCGAGCGTGGGTTCCCGTCCCAGGGTCTGGGTCAGCCGGCGTTGCACGCGCATCAGCCGGTTGATGGTCTCGACCATGTGAACGGGAATGCGGATAGTGCGCGCCTGGTCGGCGATGGCGCGGCTGATCGCCTGCCGAATCCACCAGGTGGCATAGGTGGAAAATTTGTAGCCGCGCGTGAAGTCGAATTTCTCGACGGCCCGCAGCAGGCCGATGTTGCCCTCTTGAATGAGATCCAGAAAGGTGACGCCCCGTCCGACGTAGCGCTTGGCGATGTTGACCACCAGGCGCAGGTTGGCGCGGACGAGCAGCTGTTGGGCATCGGCGGCCAGAATATCAATTTGGTCCCACCACTGGAGCACGACGTCGGGCGCCGGGACGGTCTGCCGGACGTGCCGCACCGTCGGCCAGCGCTCGCTGTGGGTGAGGCTCTCGCGCAAGTCATGCAGCATGTCTGGCGGCAGGAGATAGGCGGCCTTCACCATGTCAATCAGTTTGATGATGATGGGACGCCATTGGGGATCCTCGCTCCAGTGATTGGGTCCCATGGCCTGGTAGAGCACCGACGGGCCGGAGGAGAGCAGCAGGCCTTGTTGCAGGATGACCTCATCGAGGAGTTGGGTGGGGGCGGGGAGCGTCAACCCCTCGTCTTGGGCGGTCTGCAGCGCGAGCTTCCAGGCGTTGCGGAGCTCTTCATACTGCTGAACCAGGGTGTCCGCCAGGGCTTCGGCGCTGGTGTCGTTCCCCAAGAGCAGCCGTAATCCTGCCACTTGGGTCGCGCATTGGCGCACGATGCACAGCCAGATTTCCTGATGCGGCTCCAACAAGTCCACGCGGCCAATTTCCCGCAGATACATGCGTACCGGGTCGTCTACCAGGTCGGCGGTGCTATCGGTATATTCCTCTTCAATCTGCTCCAGATCATCTGCCGAGGGTTCTTTGTCCCAGCTGCCTTCTTCTTCCTCTTCCTCCTCTTCTTCCTCCTCCTCCTCTTCTACCAACAGCTCGGCATCGGCGTCCAGCTTCTCTTCGGCAGGCACGGCTTTCTTGGCAGCGGTAGTCCTGTTGTGACCAGGTGCTTCCATACAGGTGTGCTCCTCGTTAACGTTTCTGTGGTTTGGGCCACAGGGCGCGTTGAATGCGGATGAGCGTTTCTGACAGTCTGGGCATGACGGCGGCATATTCGGCGCCCTTGAGGTCGCCCATGGCCTGCGCCTCGAGCAGCAGCCCTCCGACTTCTTCGATGCGCTGCCGCACGTGCCCTTCGCGTATCCAGAGGATGGTGCGCAACAAATCGCGCAGCCAGTCTTCCACCGGGTCTTCCGGCAACGGCGTTTGCGTCCATTCCCTGACGCGCGCTGCGAGCTCCGGCGGCAGCAGGTCTTCCCACTCCAGAACCGGGTTGGCCATGAATTCCAGCAGCGCCAGCCAGAGCATGCGTCCCTCAGCGGTGAAGTCGTCATCCCCGAGCGGTTCGAGCTCCAGGCTGACCAATTCCATGTCCACGCGCTCCAGCAGCGCCGGATAGGCCAGCAGGATGCGCAAGGCGTGCATCTCCCGATCCTGGGGGCGTTCGCGCTCGTTGTGGGTCTGCTCCCGTCGCGCCGCCTCGACGCGCTCGCGCACGCGCAGCTGCTCCAGCAACATGCGTGCGTCCAAGCCGAGCCGCAGCGCGATTTCCTGCGTGTAGCCTTCCCGTTCGATGGGATTGGAGATGTCGCGCAGCAGCGGCAGCATCGCCTCCACGATGCGCGCTTTGGCCTTGGGCTCATCCTTGTTTTCCTGTTCCAGCAGATGCGCGAAGACGAAGCGCACTATCGGCTGCGCCTCCTGCAGGAGCTGTTCCCAGCGCCGGGGATCCCGCAAGATTAGCTCGTCGGGGTCAAGCCCGTCGGGAAGGGTCGCTACGCGGATCTCGGCGTTCAGCCGTCCCTCATAGCCGATCAATCCCCGCGCGTCGAAAACTGGCTCCCACTTGCGCTCCAGGCTCTGGCGTGCAGTCTCCAGGCCCCGCAGCGTGGCGTTGATGCCGGCGGCGTCGGGATCGAGGGCCATGATGAAGCGCCGGGTGAGCCGGTGCAGCTGCTTGAGGTGCGCTTCGGTGAGGGCCGTGCCCATCGGCGCGACGACATTGCGATAGCCCTCCTGATGGGGGATCATCACGTCCATGTAACCTTCGACGATGACCGCGGCGTCGGCCTCGCGGATCGCCTGGCCGGCGCGATCGAAGCCGAACAGTACCTGGCTTTTATCGAAGAGGGGCGTCTGCGGCGAGTTCATGTATTTGGGCTCGTCTTCGGGATTGAGCACCCGTCCCCCAAAGGCAATGACCCGTCCCCGGCGGTCGCGGATGGGGATCATCAGCCGGTCGCGGAAACGGTCGTAGGCGCCGCCTTCTTCCCGTTCCACCAGCAGCCCGGCTTTGACGAGGTCTTCGAGGGTGAAGCCTTGCCCCAACAGGTGCGTGCGAAGCGCATCCCAGGAGTGCAGGCTGTAGCCCAGCTGGAAGACCTCGATAGTGTCGTCCTTGAACCCGCGCCGTTGCAGATAGGCTCTCGCATGAGCCGCTTGTGGCGCGGAGCGCAGCAGCTGATGGTAATAGTCCGCCGCGGCCCGATGGAGAGCGAGGAGCCGGTCAGCCTCGGCGCCGGCCTGCACCTGCGAGGGGGTGAGCGGGCGCACCTCAACGCCGGCGAGCCGTCCCAATTCCTCCAGGGCGTCGCGGAAGTCCAACCCTTGCGTCTCCATGACGAACGTGAAGATGTCGCCGCCGCGATTGCAGCCAAAACACTGCCAGCGTTGGCTGTCGGGGAAGACGTAGAACGACGGCGTCTTCTCACTGTGGAAGGGACAGAGACCGCGCAGGTTGCGGCCGGCGCGTTGCAACGGCACCGTGCGGCCGATGATCTCCGCCACATCCAGGCGGTCTTTGATCTGGTCAATCACGCTCATGGGGCTCTATTGTACTCTGGCAGAGTTGAATGGCAAGGCAGGGCTCACCGCAATTCGACGTTCCAGCCGGTGACTTCGAGGTCGCGGCATTCTTCCTCAATCCAGTGGACGACGTTTTCGAGGACGGCGTAGACGTGCCCGCTGTCGTTGGCGACGGTGACGATGGCGATGCCGGCGGATTGCCAGCGGTCCTGATGCTCGACTTCGGCGGCGGCCACCTCAAAGCGACGGCGTACTTGCGTGAGCAACGGCTTGAGCCGCCCGCGCTTTTCTTTGAGGGAGCTCACGCCGGGCAAATAGAGTTGGATAGTACAGGCGCCGATGATCATGGGCATCTTTTTGCGCGTGGCGCAGTAAGGCGCCGGGACCCATTTTCATTCCCGGCAATGCGCCGGAGGACCAGGTCGTCTCGTCGGGGATTACCGGCTCGTGCGCAGGTATTTGGCGTAGAGATCCAGCGCGCGTTCGATTTCCGCCAGCGCCATCTCGCGCCCTTCCCATTTGAGCACTTTGACCCCGATGTGTTGCAGATCTTTGTACACCGAGAAGAAGTGGGCAACCTCTTCCAGAAAATGGGGGGGCACGTCCTCCAGTTCCTGGTAGCCATCGAAGAGCGGATCGGTAGCGGGGACGGCGAGGATTTTGTCGTCGGCGAGCCCGCGATCCAACATGCGGAAGATCCCCAAGGGACGCGCTTCGATGACACAGCCGGGAAACGTCGGCTCGTTGGTCATCACAATGATGTCGAGCGGGTCGCCGTCGTCGTAGTGCGTGCGAGGGATGAAGCCATAGTCCCCAGGGTAATGAAGCGAGGAATACAGCACACGATCCAGTTTGATGAACCCGCCGTTTTTATCGTACTCGAATTTGTTCCGCGACCGCTTGGGAACTTCTACGACCACATAGACGACATCGAGATTGGCGTGCGGTCCGGGAGGTAATTCGTGCCACAGATTTGTCATGCTGTCCTCCTGAAAGATCTTGTGCGGTGCAAGGGCCGTCTTTCTGCGAGTCCAGGGCTTGCGGTGTCTGCCCGCCTTAGAGTTTGACGGTCTCGCCCTGGATGGGAATGGCGATGCGCTGATAGCCCAGCGCGCGCAGGCCCTCGTTCAGCGCCTGTGCGGGGCCAGGATCGCCGTGAATGACGAACGCGCCCCGGGTGACGGCGCTTTGCGGTTTCGCCCAGTCGAGCAGATTCTGCCGGTCGGCGTGGGCGCTGTAGCCGTAGGCGAGGCGAACCTCCGCCCGCAGGGGAAATTCCTCACCAAAAATGCGCACGACCGGCTCGCGCTCGGCGATGCGTCGCCCCAGGGTATTGGGCGCCTGCCAGCCGGTAATCAGCACCATGTTGTTGGAATCGGTGATCGCGTGCTTGAGGTGATGCTGCACCCGTCCTGCCTCGGCCATCCCCGACGCGCTGATGATGACCATCGGATTGGGCGCGGTGTTCAGGGCTTTGGATTCTTCCACGTCGTGGATGTATTTGAGCTGTCGAAATCCTAGCGGGTCGGCAGTTTCAATGGCCTGGATCAGCCGGCGCGTCTCCTGGTCGTAGCATTCGGGGTGCTGGCGGAAAACTTCGGTCACGTTGACGGCGAGGGGGCTATCCACGTAGATCGGGACGTCGGGAATCTGGCCTTGCAGGTGCAGTTCGTGTAGCGCGTAGATAATTTCCTGGGTCCGCCCGACCGCGAAGGCCGGAATGATGATGCGTCCGTTGCGCTGGACAATCTGGGTGATGGCGTCCGCCAGCATGGCCCGGGCATCCTCGATGGGGGGATGCTCGCGGTCGCCGTAGGTGCTCTCGATCATCAGATAATCGGTGGGCGGCATGGGGGTGGGGTCGCGCACGATCGCCAGCCCCGGCTGTCCCAGGTCGCCGCTGAACAAGAGTCGCACGGGGCGCCCATGCTCCTTGCTTTCCAGGAGCACCATCGCGGAGCCGAGGATGTGACCGGCGTCGAAGAAGGTGAGACGCACATCGCGCGCGATTTCCAGCGTGTGATTGTAGCCTACCCCCACCATCCCCTGCAGCGAGAACAGGGCATCCTCTTCGGTGTAGAGCGGCTCGACCGGCGGCTCTCCCTTCCGCGCCCGTTTCTTGTTGACATACGCCACATCGGCCTCCTGAATCCGCCCCGAATCGGGCAACATCGAGGCGCACAGGTCACGGGTGGCGTGGGTGGTGTAAATCGGTGCCGTGCAGCCCTGCAGCACGAGATTGGGCAGATTGCCCGAATGATCAATGTGCGCGTGGGAAAGGACGACGGCGTCTACGCGGCGCGGCTCGAAGTCAAAATGGCGATTGCGCTCATAGGATTCCTGGCGTTTGCCCTGGAAAAGGCCACATTCCAGCAGAATGTGGACGCGATTGGTGCGGATCAGATACGAAGAACCGGTGACGGTCCCCACGCCGCCGAGAAAGGTGATTTTCATGGGCGGTCTCCCTTCTGCAGTTGTGCTGCTTGAACGGTAGCTTGCCGACACGGTGAAACCTCTGCCCCATGCAGCAGGCCCAACAGGTCGGCCCCGTAGGTTTTCTGCCGCCACTGACCGATGCCGGGGATGTGGAGCAGATCCTCTGACCGCTGCGGGGGATTCCATGCCAGCGCCCATAGGGTAGCGTTGGGCAGGATGACGTCAGAATCAACGCCGCGGCACAGCGCGACTTCCCGACGCCAGCTGCGCAGGGTCTGATAGCGTTCGAGCACGGCCTCGGGAGGCCGCTCCTCCTCGCCGGGGAATCGCGGCAGGCTATCGGCGCGCCCGTTGAGCACGCTGAGCAGCTCGCGCCCGAAGCGGCGAAGTTGACCGGGACTGAGTCCCGCCGTGCTGAGCTCTTCCAGCGTGTGCGGTTGGACCTGCGCCAGCTGCACCAGCTGCGCATCGCTTGCCACCTTGACGGGAGGACGGTCCAGGCGTTCCGCCGTGCGTTCCCGCCACAGGTGCAGCTGATAGAGCCATTTTTTCTCCGCCAGGTTGAGGTCGTGCATCCCCTTGATGCGCCAGAACGTGGCCTCTGAATTGGCTTCTGTCAGCAGGCTGACGTGTTGGCTCAGGTACTCGAAGATTTCCTGCGCTTCCTCCCAGCGTCCCCTGGCCTGCAGTTCGGCGGCCTGGAGGTCGCGCAATCTCAATAGATATTGCGTGTCCGTGCGCGCGTAGGAAATCGCTTTGGGATCGAGCGGTCGCGTCCCCCAATTGTAGCGTTGATATTTCTTGTTCGGCGGCACGCCGAAATACTGTTCCATGAGCCGTCCCAACCCCACGGCGGGCCACCCCAGAATTCGCCCGGCCCACATGGTGTCGAACAGATTCTGACAGCTGAAGCCGAAATCGCGTTGCAACACGGCCAGGTCGTTTTCCGCGGCGTGGAACACTTTCTCGATCTCCGGCGCGGCGAAGACCGGCCCGAGCGGGCTGAGATCAGCCAGGGCCAGGGGATCCACCAGAAAATCGTCGTCGGGGATGGAGAACTGGATCAGGCACACGCGCTCGCGGTAGGCGAAGAGGCTGTTGGATTCGGTATCCACGGCGATGCGCGGGGACTGCTGTAGCCGCGCCGCCAGCTCTTCCAGGGCAGCGGGTGAGGTCACCAGGATGGGCGGTTTCGACTGTTCCAAATTGGGCTTAATGGACTCTTGCATGGTGCCGCCATTATCATCTCGTGGTGTAGATTGTCAAACTCGTAGCCCAATATCGCACGAAAAGGTGGGTTTGCAAGTTCGCCGAATCGCTGTTACAATCCAGGTATGCCAGGGCATCTCCGTTGGTGGACCATTGCAGTTCTCTGGGGGTGGGCGTTCAGTTTCTCCGCTTGTGCGGTGTCGCCGCCGCTGCTCGCGCCTCTCACGCCCGCTGCCGCGCTGACCGGCGCGTTGACCGAACCGCCGGCCACGCCTTCTTCCCCTGCAGTGACCCCGACGGCGACGCCCCTGACGGCGAACGTCACGCCTGCCCGGACGCCGACGGCGACGCCCCTTCCCGGCCCGCGGCTCGATCCGACGCTCGTGCGGATCTATCCCCTGGGAGCGGTGACGGGCGATTGGATTTCCTTCGACGTCGAGCCGGTGCTCGCTGCGGGCTATGAAGCGCCCTACACGGTGACCCTCGCCTTGCCGGATGGGCAGACGCTTTCCAGTCCAGTATCCTCTGTGGGATTTGACCGTCAGCCGCGGGCGCGTTTCATCTGGGCCTGGAACACCACGGGCCTGACGGGGACGCAGCTGTTCACGGTGACGCTGATGGCGCCCCCGGATGCGCCGCCTGCCCTTCCCGGCGCGGACGTGCTGCGGGTGGCGCTCCCCTTGCAGGCGCCGGAGACGTTGCTCCCGCCTGAACCGGGGGTGCGCTGGGACATGCGCGCTACCGAGGGGATTCGCCTGCATTACCTCACGGGGTCGGCGGCGGAGCGCGATCTCGCCACGCTGTTGCCGCTCGCGCAGGGCGCCTATGCGGAAGTGGCGGCGCGCTTCGAGGTGACCACAACGACCGTGCTGGATGTCTACTTGCTCGATCGCATCCTCGGCCAGGGGGGATACGCCACCAGCGATTGGGTCGCGGTCTCATACACCGATCGGGTCTATGCGCCCTCGGAGCTGACGTTGTTGTTGCGCCACGAGCTGACCCATCGGCTCGACAGCGCCTGGGGCTGCGACCAATTCCCTTCCATGATTCGTGAGGGCCTGGCGGTGTTGGTCGCCGGCGGGCATTACTGGCCCGAATCCCTGCCGCGCAACGCGGCGGCGCTGTTGCAGACGGGGCCGTATGTCCCCTTGCAGCAGCTGCTGGACGATTTTTACCTTCAGCAGCACGAGATCGGCTATCTGGAAGCGGGGGCGTTGTTGGCCTACATCGTCGAGGAACGGGGCTGGGAGGGGATGCGGCAGCTGTGCGAGGCCGGCGCTGCAGCGTCGGGCGAGGGGACGCTGCGCCTGGCGAGTGCTTTGGCGGCGTTGGACCTGCCGCCGCTCCCGGAATTGGAGCGCGACTGGTTGCGATGGCTGCAAGCGCTGCACGTCACGGCGGAAGAGGGCCGTGTGTTGCAGGATGGCTGGCTGTTGATGGACACCGTGCGGGCGTACCAGAGCCGTTATGATCCCTCCGCATATTTTCTCACCGGCATTCTCTTCGATCCGGCCTGGGGGGCGGAGCGCGGCATCACGGCGGATTTCGTCCGACGTCCCCGCGAGGCGCGGGCGATCGCTCTGGAGCTGCTGCTGCAAATGGCACAGGAATCGTTGCGGGCTGACGCTCCGGCGGAGGCGGAACGCCTGGTTGCGGCGGTGCAGGCCGCCCTGGAACTGACGGCGTCCCCGCCGCCAGAGGTGACGGAGATGGAGGCGCTCGTCGCCGCGGTGTTGTCTCGCGGCTATGAACCGTACCGCGTGGTTTGGGTGGACGATGGCGCCGGGGTCGGGCAGCGCGCGCCGGGGTGCGTCGTCTACGCTCTCGACCGTGCGGATTGGCCCATGAAGCGCGTGTTGTGGGCGGCGCGCGACGCTGAGGCAGCAAGCTGGTCGGTGGTTGGTCCCCAACTGCCGTATTGAGCGGGGGTGTTTTTCGGGAGGTGTGGATGCGGGATTGGCCACGCGAAGGGCTTCCGCCTGTAGTCTGGGGCCCGCTGTTGGCGGTGACGGCGCCCTGGGTGGTGACCGGGGCTCTGCCGCTGACGCGCGCGGCGTTGGCGCTGGTGGGCAGCGCGCTGCTGTTAGCGGTCGCGGCTCGCCGGCGTCCCTGGGCGTCGTTTGTGCTCGCGCCGGCGCTGGTGATCGCGATTTACGCCCTGTGGGTGGGATGGGTGGATTTGCGCGCTCTGTTCCTCGCGACGGCATTGTTGGCGCTGGCGTTCGCCTGCGGCCCTATGACGTTGCCGCGCTGGGGACGGGGAGTGGCGCTGCTGATGGCCGGCGGGCTGCTCGGCGGGGGAGTCGCTCTGGGGCAGCTGCCGCTGACGACGTTGCTGGCGCTCCTACCGTTGCCGCTTTCCGTGCGGGCCGTGCGACGTGAGGCAGGTCGCGCCGAGGGGTCGCTGGCGTATGCGGCGACCGCGTGGTTGTTGTGGGTGGGCTACCTCATTCAGGGGATCGTGCGGTGACCCGGGGCGCCATGGATGTGGCCCAGCTGGAACACGAGTTGCGGACTTATCGTCCCGCAACCATGCCGTCATTGCCGCCGAATTTTGTCTGGCCCCGTTACGAGGGGGCTTCGGTGGGGAACCTCGCCGCGACGGTGGCGCAGGGGTTGGGCGCGTCGTTGCCGGGCGCGCTGCCGCCACTCTGGCCCGACCTGTTGGGCGATCTCCTGGAGGGGGTCGAGCGCATCGTCCTGGTCACGCTGGATTCCTTGGGTTGGGAGCAGTTGCTCTGGGTGTTGGCGCGGCGCGCGGACAGTGAACTGGCATGCCTGGCGCGTCGGGGGCGTCTGCTGCCCATCACGACAACTTTCCTGTCCACGACCAGCAGCGTGCTCAACACACTTTGGACGGGGCGTCCGCCGCTAGAACATGGGGCGCTGGCCTTCGAGTTTTACCTGCGCGAGTGGCTGATGGCGGTCGAGGCGATCTCGTTTTCCCCGGCGGTGGCCCCTTTTGCGGGCGCGCTGCGGAACTGGGGGTTCAATGCGGAGAAATTCATCCCCCTCCCGACGGTGGCGCAGGCGCTCAAGGATCACGATATGGCGACCTATGCCCTGACCGCGCGCTCCCTGGTCGCGACGCCGCTCTCGCAGATGCAGTACCGGGGCGTCGCCAACGTGGATGGCTACGAGTTCCCCTCCGAGCTGTGGGTGAAGCTCGGGCGGATGCTGCGGGAACATCGCGGGGAGCGG
>Ga0116191_1001156_pt1 | contig 21746 bp, 19 predicted proteins | sample AD_UKC111_MetaG_FD_89897 | JGI IMG/M metagenome (GOLD analysis project Ga0116191, IMG submission 89897) | Active sludge microbial communities of municipal wastewater-treating anaerobic digesters from Hong Kong - AD_UKC111_MetaG | ecosystem: Engineered > Bioreactor > Anaerobic > Digestate... | reverse complement strand
CTCTTATATACCCCTGAATAGAGATACTTGCCTTTACCTAAATTTTCTTTGTGCCCTTCAGTTATATTGTTCACCCTGTAGCAGCCTCCTAAAAGATTGGCAAAACCATTGGCTATGGCGGATTTTATCGTGAAAGGACTTATGGCAAGATGTTCATCTATTAAAAGCCAGCGTCTGTTGTAGCCTGAATATTCATTATCATTGTTTTTCGGATAACACGATTGCTCTTTTTCATCGAGCACAGGATTTAAAGCAGTGGGGGTTAGGGTCTCCCATTCAATCTCAAAGGCGATGTCGTAGCGTCCGGATAAAAGTCTATCGTGGAATTCTGAAAGGCTTTCTTTGTTCGCTTTTCTTTTGAAGAAATCATATGGAAAGGTGCCGGTGTAGGGGGTTTTATCTTTCTTGCTTGAGGCGTCTTTTTGCCTGAAGTGAGGATTTTCTTTTTTCTGGTCTGTCTGCTGGGTGGCAGGGTTTGATTCATCTCTTATCTGGACACGGATATTTTTGCCTTTCAACAGAAAATTATTCAGTTCTTCCACTGCCTTTTTTGCCATTTGGTCAGGCAGCTCGATAAATGCAAATTTATTACCTTCATGGGCTTCTTTGAAGTCAATATTGGTTACTGAATATGGTTCAAAAAGTTCTTCTAAGTCCTGTTTGGTTACGTCTTTAGATAACTTTTTCACAGAAAGTTTCATCTTTTACCCCTTTTTTACTGACATAAAAATATGGAGTCTTGCATCAGGCACAACGACCTCAAGTGCACCGGGAGGATAGTCTTTAAAAACGCCTCTGTTCACCAATGGTTGTGTCTCACGCCAGAAGCAAACATACCCTCGTGCATCCGTCATCTCTTCCTGTATGACTTTTTTCTTAAGCCGCCACCTCTCTACGAAAAACTTGCCGTCTTCCCTTTCTATGTATATCTCTTCGGATTCGTCGCCTTTTGTTCTCCAAAAACCTGTCTCCATGAGATAACCCTCTGCGTCTGAGACGAGTCCGTTTATCCTGCCTGAAAGGGCATCAACTTCGATGTCATTTAAGTCCTTGATTCTCTTCTCCACATTCGAGAATGCAAGATAGCCATCATCCCAGTTATGGAGCGAATCAATCTCGTGCTTTAGACTATCCCACGCTATGGTCTTTGATATATGGTATAAAATGCCTTCATTGAAATCATAGTCTTTATCAACCATCTATAACCCCACATTTTTTTATTTCTGGTTCTTTCAATATCATAATCTGGCCAGTAGCTGTTGATGTAGCACCTATTCTAAACCATCCAGGAGGGGCATTTGCGGTGTTTGTCATCTGGTTAAATAGCCATACTAATTCCTGAATAAGTCTTTGTGCATGTTGTTCTTTGTCTTTTTTATCTATGACAATATCAAAGGCAAACCTGCCTTTTGTAAGATACTCGCCTGAGAAGAGGTTTATGTTCTGCATGGAGTGTTCGCAAAGATGGATGCGGTGGATAATTTTTGTATCTGCATCTTTTACAAATGCATCTGTGACAGCAATCATACCACCTTTCCCGCCTGAGCCAAACCATAGACATTTGAGGCATATACATTGTGGGCTATCACTGTTTTTGTTTTTCTTTCTGTATTCCCTGCATCTATCGCAGTCGCAGAAGGAAGCGAGGCTATCGCAGATTACATCCCTGCCGATGGTTCTTAATTTTCTCTCTAAAGGGACAGAAAGAAGGGCCTGTCTGATAGTTCTGCCTGGTATCAGATGCTCTGCCTTGAGATTGCCGTTTTCATCAATTCTATATCCTTGATAGACAAATGAATCTGGGTATTCTGCATATGATTCGGATGTATCAAAAGCTGGATAACTGCTGCTTATGGCGAGCATCTGGCCTGGCAATATGGATGCCTCAACATGGATTGTCTCCCAGGGCTTTTTTATAACAGGCATTTTGATATCGAGAAGGCTGAGCTTTTGAGCATCCTTTAGTGCCTCATCATCGAATCTCCATAGATATAGCCTTTCCTTTTCGTTTGTCAAATCGAGTATCTTTATCCTCACATCCTCTACGCCGAGTCTCCCCATGCCATATGACCAACCGCCGCCTATGTTTTCTATGCCTGCATTTAAGACCCAGAGGGTTCCGAGGAATGAGTCTTTTGTTTTATCTTCATCATATTCAGGGGATAGGAAGAAATTCCAGTTGAGCTTAAGTTTTAGACCCGATGCAACGACTTCATCGTTGAAGAGCGCACCTTCTTTTACGGTTGCGTATTTTCTGTCTATGGCATTGCCCGGTCTTATATAAAGCTCGCTCTTTAATGGGATAAAAGATGGCTCGCACCACAGAGGGGAAACACCATCTGTTTCTGAGTATTTGCCTATTGTATTCGAGAATGCCTCATCTATCCTGTCTGCGCATCTTCTTATAAGGCTTGCCCATACATAGCCGTTTATGTGGATGTGCTCGCCGTCGTAAGTCTTTTCGATGGTTGAATCCGAAAACATATCTCCATAGCCAGATTTTAAAAGAAGGGGTGTCTTAAGATACAATGAGGCAGACCCCTTTATAACCTTTTTTGATTTCAATATGTCGGCCATTATTTGTCACCCCCTTTCTCTTTCCACTTATATCTGAATACCTCATCGAGGAAGGAGTTTATAAATACCCTCATGGAATCGCCTGACCGGTCATCATTTATAAGTTTCAGAATATCTCCATAAAGGAGTGCCCAATCTTTCTTTTCTTTCTCTTGATATTTTTCGTATCTTTCGCTGGCAATCTTTTCGATATCTTTTATATCCCTCTTTTTGTTCAAAAACTCCTTTAAGAAGCCGAGCTGCGCCCTCGTGATGGATTTTTTCAGTTCGTTTAAATGTTTTGGAATTTCTTGTTCCTTCTGGTCTTGCTTGCTGCCACCGGTAGCGGCAACTGCGATCTTGCTTGCATATTTCTCAATGGACTTGCCAAACCCGCTCCATGATACGATGTGCTTTTCATCAACCTGTGGGCTATTTATAAGGATAGAACCTGGCCTGATACATATCCTCGGTCTTTTAGGCCTTTTGAGGGTCGTATTATATCGACTTTGTGTATCCATCGCTATCATGTTTGCTTGAAGGTAAGTCCTTTTAGATCCCTCGACATATACGTTTGATGTGTAATCCAGATATGTGTCAGAGAAAGGCAGCAGCCTTGTAACAAGAAAATATTTGCCGTTTCCCGCCGGTGTATCCTTTCTGTTTTCCATACCTATAATGTCAAAGACACAGCCGCCCATTGTAGGTTTTATGTTTTTGAGGATAAACAATGCCCTTTGCAAGAAATCCAAGTCTATAGTCCTTTTAAATGTGACTGTGCCGCTGAAACATGTGCCGGCATGGATAAACTCTTGCACAAATAGCCCTTCTGTTTTTGCTGTTGTAAATCTATCGCCTATTTGATTCCTGATACGCCTTTCCGTGCTTATAGCAAATACCAATGGCGGATCAGAGTTTGTTGCAAAATGATCAAGCGAAAGGGGTTTTGTCTTTGTTTTGAAGAAGTTCTCCTGGTCTTCCGTTTCTGGAAGTGTATTTTGTCCCGAAACATCCCTTATTTTTCCCTCTTCGTTTTTAAGGGTGGTCATGGAAGGAACGATGCCGGGTATGATGTTTTTGTTATCTTTGACCAATGCAGGGCATAAGTCTGGAAATGATATGGATGAGATCTGTTCATCGTCAGGCCAGGTGCCAAATATTGCGTTATATGTTTTTACAAGCCAGCTTTTGAGCTTTTCTGCAGGAATTATCCTTGTTGATTCGATAAGCTGGGTGCTTCCTGGATGGACAGGTTTGTTTCTGAGATTGACGAGGTTTTTTAAGGTGTAGGTAAAACTCGTTGGAATGTCATTGTGAAAGGTAGGTGTATATGTGTATTTTTCTTCATCATCCCAACGCACGCTGACTTCCCCCCTGCCATAGCCGCGGGAGCGGGACTGACCGAATCCGCTCAAAAGCACGGCAGAGGATTCTATGAGCTTTTTTGCCTCATCCAATTTATCTTTACTGTCAAAATACCCAAGATAGATACCTGCCTCAAGTTCGAGGTCTTCGAGGTATGACATTTCCATATTCACAAGCATGTGTTCTTCTACGGTGCGGGTGCTATCGTCTATGGAAATACGGGGTTTTACCTCGAACCTTTCTGATTTCCAACTTTTTTTAGATTCAGAGGTAAGCTTTAGATCTGCGATGTATGTTTTTGATGATACCTGACGGGTTTTGCCTGTAGGTTCGTCACCGAATATCTCTATTACTATGGTTTTTTTGAAGCGGCTGTCTATCTGGGTCAGCCAGTTGGATGCCATCCTCAAATCGCCGTGGAGCTGTGTATCGGGAAAGACAGGATAGCCTTCCCTGTCTTTGAGGTGGGGATAGAATCCGAATGCTCCCTTTTCTCCACCTGAAGTATACCAGTAACCATGCGCTTTTACCTTAAGGGTGCCCTTTAGAAGATAGAATGTATTCGATGTATCCATTATTCATTCCCCTTTTTAAGAGTTATAAGCTCAAAGAGCGTAACAAGACGGGCTGTGTTCAGTTGTTTTCTATCTGAATCTTTCAACCTTTCATCGGATAGCATCTTCGAGATGGCACTATTGTCTTTTGAAGCATCGGGCAGTCTTAAAAGCCAGGTTTCGAGCCCTTCTGGATCCTGATTAAATTCGATCATCTTATTTACAATCTGGTGGAGGTGGGAACCGGAGATGCCCTTGTGCTTTTTGCGGAGTTCGATGTATTCTTTGAACGAGAGGGTATTATTGTTCAGCGATTCTTCTATGAACAGGGGTCTTTCTGCCTTTAATTTTTTATCCAATACAGATTCTTCGTCAGCGGAGAGTATGCGCCAGTTTACGCTGTTGCTTTTTCTTTCTGTTGCCTTTTTTGCCTGGCTCATAAGCTCTTCGCCTAAGGCATGGATTTTGGTAAAGGGTGTGTGGATGGATGTGACTATGAAGCTGCCACCAAAAGATATGTCATTAAAACTATATTTTTTTTCTATAGATTTACCTGCTTTTTCCGCCTCTTTTTTGGCCTTTTGAGCCTCTTCTTCAAGCCATTTTTTTGTAAATGCGGGGCCATATCTTCCTGTCGTTGCTTCCTCCGCCCTCTTTTTCATCTCTGATGAATAGTTGGCAACAAAATCAAGTATATACTCCTCTGGCATGACAATGCAGAGGTCATCACCACCGGCCACTATGAGCCTGAAGGGGATAAAACCTACATTATCTCTTTCTAATATACTTTTTGAGGAAAAAACCTTTTTTAGACTTTGGGTTAAGGCATCTATGAGAAGCCTTTTGAGGTTATCGAAGGTTTTAGGGATATCGTCTTCAGGCTGACCCAACCAAAAGGGTATTATGTCGCCCATGCCGTTTACGTCTGACATCCAAACAGCAATCCTGCCAACCTCTTCTTTGCTCTCTTTGTTGGGAAACATATCCTCCATAAGAAGGGGTATATGTAAGTCTCTATCGGTATTTAAGTGGTTTATATATTCCCTGTATATCTTCTCCATGCTTGTGAGAGCATCCTCATCTTTTCCCTTCAAGCCATTCAGGTTTATCCGTGCGGCTTCCCTTGCACTGCCACATATCCTGCAAAGACGCCTATCTTCAGGGGCGTAAAAACCCTTTTCAGCCGGATACTCTTCGCATTCACCACATACGGCAAAATGAGGATTGAATGTAACGCCGTATCCCCTGAAGCACCTCTTTTTCTCGCTTAGTTCATGAACCAAACCAGGATAAGGCATACCATTTATCTCTGTTTTGATACGTGCTTTATTTAAAGATTCTGCCTCAACGACCGATGAGATTTGAAATTCGAGCATGGGAAGATTTGTAGAAATCAGCTTGATAATCGCCTTTTTTGCCATTTCTGCGTTTTCTCTGGAATTAAATCTTGCGGTAAACTTGCCCCCTCCTGCAATAATAGCGGTCCCATGATATTCTTTAGTGATAGTTCTCATCTCTATCTCATTCATTGAGGAGAGTATCTGACTTACGCCGGCAATTGACCATAGCCTGTCATGTCTTAAAACCGTTTTCTGGATAGCAGAATACTGTAAGGAAAGATAGTATTGCATGCCTGACCTCTTTTTTTTTTGAAAGATTAATATTAAAATCAGTCAAATCTTGTCAAGAAAAAATCAACACGGGTTATGGTTTTAAGGGGATTTATCCTGTGAGATCTTCTGCTTTCTTCCTATGACAAAATACAAAAACATACCGAGAAAAGGAATAAATAATACGAGAAGTAACCATATGACCTTGTTCGTACCTGAAAAATTACCCTTCAATATATCTATCAATGCCCATAACCATAAAATCGCAAGAAATCCAACGAAAGCTAATGGGATAACTGCAAAAAGAATATCATTGACCATAAATACCTCCAAAAATTTAAAATGAATGGTGTTTTATGCAAAAAAAAGACGTTAAAAGCAGACCTCTAAAAGAGACCTGCTATCTGATCCGCTATCTTCGCTGTTAATTCTGCTATTGCCTCCTCTAGATTGATATTTGTGCGGGTAGCTTCAACTGTCATATAGGTTCTGTAAGTTTGGTAGTCGCTTATAATCTCCCTTTCGGTAGTCATTATAGTGGATGTACCCTGTTTAGCCTCCGTTTTTATAGTGCCTTTAACGCCGTTTTTGACCTTTTCCTGTATCTGCAAGTCTACTGAACCACTATAGGATTCCACCTTTACGAGAGAGCCTGCCAAAGCGCCGGCCACATTACCTACAATAGCACCAACTGCTGAACCGAGCCACGAATCCCGTGTAGAACCAGGGATAATTGCGCCCACTATACCACCTATTCCTGCGCCCACCTTACCAGCGTCATCACCCATAGAGGCGATTTTGCTATATGCAAGGGATGTTATATTAGCTTGAACAATCCAGTTTGCTTTGGTTGGATCTTCTACAAGTACAATTCCCTTTTTGGTAAGTTTGTCTCTGAGAGCCGCATCAAGGGGTATGTTCTGGACGTCTGAGGTATTTGTAACCTTTGTGTATACGGTCCTTTCGGATGCTGCAAGGTTCAAAAATATATGTTCGCTTAAAGTGACCTTAGTTTGAAGGGTTGCGTTATCTATCATCTTTGAGGTGGAAGCACAGCCGTAAATTGTGAAGAAAACAAAAGCGACAACCATAAGTGTTTTAAATATCTTCATAAATACCTCCCTGAGATTTTTTTCTACGCCTTTGAGAGGGCATTAATTTTTTTTATTTCATTTTTTTGTTTTTGATTGTATGTGACTCTTCGCTCTGAATATATATAACGATCGAATTGCGCAGATTCTTTCAGATCAATGGAGACAATTTTGAAAATCAAAAAGTTTTTTTAAGGAGTTGTTTATTGAAATGCCTACTTGGATGTTTTTGCTTATAGATTTTGAATACCTATGTTAAGGTATTCGCTCTTAACAGGTTTTACTCTGTCTTCCCAAGAGGTTGCGAACATTGGTTCTCGGACATGGATTGGTTGGGCTAAAAGCTTTCCTGTTCTCAAAAGCTCCAACAAAACTACATGCATCTGTGGTGTGCCTGAAGATATTGAGATGAAATTTTCTTTATCTTTGAGCATTTCCCTTACGCCGTTAACAGCAGCCAGAATGGCTATATATAAGGCGTCATAGTCCGTCGGGTCCACAACCTCTATCATGCGGATGCAACAGATATCACTTTTTTTCATGCGGTCTATCTCTGCCTTTGTCGATTCAGCGTTTTTGAGGGTTTCTTTTGTCGGGATTAGAAGAATAAAATCGGGATGAATTCTTCTGTATGCGGTAAGTATAGGTCCTTCCGTGAACTGACTGTTTTCTTGATTCTGGTATGTTTTTCCGTATGGGTCACGCATTCCCACAGTGGATATCAACACCTTTCTTTTTTTATTTGAAAACGACAGCAAATTGTTGTTACTGACCTTTTTTGTCTTTCTATTTATGTTGTCGACAAACAAGGAAAGTCTTTCTTTGCCAAACACATCTTTAAGAACATCATTCAGGTCATCAGTAGGTACGATATTTAGCGATTTGGGAGTATCTAAATCACTTCTATTTTTTTTAGGAAGATAGACCTTTTCAATCCCTTTAAATGCGGCGACCCTCAACTTTTCTCTTATGCCACTTACCTCCTCTAAATCGCCGGCTATTGTAAGCGTTCCAGTGAAGGCAATGGTTTTATCAATCGGGATTCCCGTAAGTGAAGAGACTATCGCTATGGCTACGGCAAGGCATAGAGATGTGCCGTCGTGGACATCCTTAAGGCTTCCTACCTGGACGGTGATACCGTAATTATCAAGAATACGATATCCTTCGGGATTCATTCCATATTTCTTCATTGCAAACCTTACAGCCTCGTATGCGGTATAAAACGATAGGGACACCTGGCCTGACAATTCGTTCGCTATCAACCTATGATCACCCTTGCCATCATTGATTGTTATGGCAGTTATTGTCTGGATGCATCCGAAGGGAATCTGATCATTCCCGACCACAAATAGGCACTGTGTCCTTCCGGGTAGATTTGGTTTATCTTCTGTATACACAATATCTTCTTTTTTGTTCGATAACTTTTTGAGGATGGTATTTTTGTTGTTAAATAAGCCTTTTGAGCATATAACCATTTGCTCTATCTCAGCTTTCTCTCTGTTTGTAAGTGGTTGTGAAAGAACAATATCGAATATTTTTTGCGCAAACCTTTTTCTTGCAGCCTCTGGAACATCTAATGAGGAGACTCTTTCCATGGCTGCTACAGGGTTTTTTGATTCCAGAGGTAGTATTAAATATCGTAGTAGGTCGGTCTCCTGCATGTCTAACTTTTTCCTTTTTTTGCCCCTGAAATAATAACCGCAAAACCGGTTTTGCCTTTTGGCTTTGGAAGCCTTTTTATGTTACCTAAGGATGCAATACCTTTTTTTCCTGTAGTGGCGGAGCAGAGTATCTTATAGCCCCTTCCGGTAAGGTGTGCGATGGATATAGTAACTCCTGATACATTAAATTTGTTGGATTTTAGATATGCCTTAAGTTCTCCTCTTTTGCCTTCCATAAAGACAATGTCTACACCTTTCTTTGAAAGAGATTTGATGTCTCGAAAAGCTTGATATATTCTATTGTCCTGAGATTCTGCGGAAAGCACAGGTGAGGCATTAGGAACATACATGGGTAGTGAAACGAAATCCCTGATATAGCCCATAAAAATCTGGAACAATCCCGTTTTTTTCATCTGGATGAAATTCTTGTATTTTTCAAGGCACTTATCGCAGTATATTATATGGGTGTCCCAGAAGCGGGCGTCTTCTTTTTCAAGTTTGTCCTTGAATGCCTTCTCGAAGAGGTTTTCCATCCTTTTACATGCCTCTATCCTTTTGTGTTCGAGGTATGTGATATAGGCGAGACATTTTTTACATGAATCTATATGCATTTTTATCAACTCTGACTTTTCTTTAGGCAACTTACCCCATACATAGAGTAAGGCATCTTCTTTGGCTATATGGTCAAAATTATGCATAGTCTGCCTTTGTAAAAATGTTTTGTTTTATCTAACGAAATAATGTTCATCTATTCCTTTTTCTATTAAATGCTCTTTGAGTCTCTTTTTATTGCGGTGTATCCAATTATTAACCGTGGATTCCTTTTCGCTTAAAAGTTCTGCTATCTCCCTTGTTGTATGGTCATACATAAAATATAGTGCAATCGCTTTTCTAATACGTTCATCGCCGAAATTCGTTATGACATCATAAAATTCCCTGATGAACTGCGCGTATTCAGGGGTTTTTTGATTTTTGTGTGTTTTAAGGTATTGAAAGCTTGCAATCTCTTCTCCTTTTTCATAAAGGTCAACATCATCCTCATCAGGTGATATGCCAAGCGAAATAGCAAGGTCTACGAATGTCTTTTCCCTATCTGATTTTAGTATTCTGTCTCTGTAGTGCATGATTGCAAATTCTACAGTCTTGTTTACCCAGCCAATGAAATTTCCTTCAATGTTACTATTACCTCTTTCAGGATCGTAATTATTTATGTTTTCAAGCAATTTTGTCATAGTATCAGATACAACTTCATCGATGGCACTTACATCCTTGTGCAGAAATCTTCTCACCATACCATTACAAATCTCACCTATCTTCGACCATACATAGTTTTCTTTTGACTTTGCGCCCTTTATGAAATCCATATCAATTTTTATACGGCTTTTCACTATAGGTGTTTTAAGACTATTTCCAGCACTACCTTTTCTGTCAGATGGCTGCCCGTCCTGGGCGAGCCTATGATTGTTTCTCTTCCTCCCCATCCTTTTTCAATCTTATCAAAATGTGTTAGTAAATGCACCACTTTTTTGGTGTTGCCGGATATTGTGAATTTAACAACGGGCGGTTCTCCAAATGATGGATTGCACGCAACCACTATGTCACATCCTGCCCTATAAAGGGTGCCTGAACCACCTATCTCGGTTGATTTCATAAAACCGACCTTATCGCCATTTTCAGCGGTGTAAAACTTTGCTTCCTTCAATGATTCTTCTATTCTTTGAAAGGCTGCTTCTTTTGCCTTCCTGTATGGCTGCCAATCGGCGATATCAGGCATGGTGGAAAATGGGTCAATCGCATCGTTCAGTACCCTATTCAAGATTTTTATACCCTGAAAAAATTGTGTTTTTAATTCTTTTTCTAATATGAGCATTCCTGAAAATATATTGGAGAGCGATGGAAAAGGTATTATAGGATGGTCTTTTAGTCTTTCGTCCACCATACACACATAATCCATGAGTCTTTCCATTGTTTCGTCTTGAAGGTTTTTTGACTCGTATGCCTGTCTGCATGCAGGAGGAAGCTGTATCGATTGGTCATGGTGGTCGAAGTTATTGAATTCTATGAGTCCGCTCCCGCCTGACTCGATACATGTGAATGAAGGGTCATATATGTATTTTTCTTCTTCTTTTTGTGTTACAATCACCTCGTCGCTATCCTTTATTCCAAGGATGAGACCGGTCAAGCAAGTATCGAGATCGATTTTCTGAACGACAACCTTCATACCATATATAACTAATATAAACGCCTTTTGCTTTCAAGAAGTGTTTATAATACCCAAATAATTCGGCTGGATATATATTTGACAAAGGAACCGGTTATAGTATTGAATTATACGCATGTCAGCCTTTCCTGAGTTTCCTGACTTTAAAACCATTGAACTTGCTGATCGCGAGATATTTCAAAATATCTTTGAGTTATATATGCCCGAGGCCTCGGAGTGGACATTCGCCAATCTTTTTATCTGGCGTTCACATTACAACTATCAGTGGTCTTTGTATAAGGATTGGCTTGTTGTTACAGGCAGGAATGAACATAGCAGCCTTTATGCGCTCCAGCCAATAGGTCCTGCTTCAAGAAAAGAAGTTGTGTTAAGACTTTTTGAATGGATGAAAAAAGAGGCAAAAGTGAGTTTGCCGCGTATCGAAAGGGCGGACGAAAGGCTTATAAAAGAGCTCAATGGGGTGGGGTATTTCTCTATTGCCGAGGCGAGGGAGCATTTTGACTATGTATACCTTCGGGATGAACTTGCAAGGCTTGCCGGGAATAAATACCGTTCGAAGAGAAACCGAATCAATCAGTTTTTGAGAACATATGCGTATACTTTTTCCGAACTTGAAAAGGTGCATGTCCCGGAATGCCTTGAAATTCAAGAAAAATGGTGCCAGATGAGAAGATGTGAGGAGGATTTGAGTCTTCTCGGCGAATGGGATGCCATCCGTGAGATACTTGCCCATTTTGACATACTTGGATTAAAAGGGGCGGTTATCCTGATTGGAGGCAAGGTCGTGGCTTTTACATTGGGAGAACTTTTGAATAAAAATACCGCTGTGGTTCATATTGAAAAGGCAGACCCTGACATTCCGGGATTATTTCAACTGATAAACCAGCAGTTCTGCGATAAGATGTGGGAAGGTATACAATATATCAACCGCGAACAAGACCTTGGTTTGCCGGGGCTAAGGGAGGCGAAGCTTTCTTATTTTCCAGACCATTTTGTAAAGAAGTATACGGTCAGCCTCAAATTATAATTATTCTTTTTATATACTCAGCAATTTCTTCTGGGTCATCCATGACCCTGAATATGTTCAAATCCTCTTTTGAGATTTTGTTTTCAGATAGAAGCGTTTGGTTGACCCATTCGAGGAGCCCCTTCCAATACGATGAATCTACAAGTATTACCGGAAATGGTTTTACCTTTTTTGTCTGTATGAGTGTTATTGCCTCGAAACATTCGTCAAGTGTGCCAAAGCCTCCGGGCATGATGATATAGGCTACGGCATATTTGATGAACATCACCTTTCTGACAAAAAAATAACGGAAACTGAGCCGAACGTTTGAATATGGATTGGGTGTTTGCTCAAATGGAAGTTCGATGTTTATACCTACCGATTTGACACCAGCCTCTTTAGCGCCTCTATTGGCTGCTTCCATAACCCCTCCGCCACCGCCGGTAATGATGTTGAAGCCTTTTTTTGCTATTGTCTTTGATAGTGTGAGTGTCCTTTCGTAGAGCGGGTCTCCCTTTTTACATCTTGCACTGCCGAATATGCTTACCGCCGGATTAATTTCCGATAGATTTTCAAATCCCTCGACAAACTCTGCCAGGATGTGAAATAGACGCCATGTATCCTTCAATGTGAATTCGTCGATTATATATTGTTTTTCCATTCATTACCCCTTTTTTACCTTGAGATTTTAGATGCTCGCATATATTATTAAAGCATTAAAAGGAAATGGTGAAAAGCGAAAAGTGAAAGGATGAAGACAAAAAATAGAAACGCTATTTACAGGCGTTTTTATAGAGCTTTAGACTGAACTTGCAATTATCATGGGAGAAATACTTATCGGTACAAGTGGGTTTTCTTTTGATGACTGGATTGGCGAGGTCTATCCGCCAGGTATCAAAAGGCAGAACATGCTTCCTTACTACGAGAAGAATCTCGGGTTTGACGCACTGGAGGTAAACTATACCTATTACTCGATGCCGACGAAAAAAACCATGGAGTCACTATCGAGAAGGACATCGCATGGATTCTCTTTTGTTGTGAAGGCATTCAAAGGCATTACACATGAAAGAAGCGACAATGTCGAGCAGCAATGCAGGGCATTCAAGGATGGGGTTAGCCCTCTCGGCGATGGTTTGAAGGCGTTGCTTTTCCAGTTCCCGTATAGTTTTCTGCCGAACAGCGACAACATCGAATATTTAAGACATATGCGGCATGAATTTGATGGTTTTGAGTCAGTGGTGGAGTTCAGAAACAGTAAATGGTTCAGCGATGAATACACAGCATTACTCAAGGAATTATCCTTTGGATATTGTATTGTAGACGAACCAAAGATAAAAGGATTACTACCGTTTAAACCGGTTCTTACTTCTGATACGGGTTATTTTCGTTTCCATGGCAGGAACAAGGCATGGTTCAAGGAGCCGGTGGATGTCCGATACGACTATCTTTATGCTGAAGAGGAACTAAAGGAATTTGTTGAACCGATTCGTAAAATTGCGTCACAGGCAAAGGTGACGTTTGTTTTCTTCAACAATTGTCATCTCGGTAAGGCAGTTAAAAATGCATTGATGCTTAAGGAGATGCTAAAGCAATAATTTGCTGGGCGCCGATAGGATGTAATCGAGGCATTTTTTATAAATCGGACGAGGAAACCTTCGGCAGGGTCAGGTGTAAAATAAAGTGTGGTTACAGGGATAGGATTTAGGATATAATTGTCGATTGACTCTAATTACGAATACCGGTAAAACTTTTAATTCTGCAGGAGGTAAGGATAATGAACAATGCAATATTCAGGGAATATGACATAAGGGGCCATGTAGAGAGGGATTTAACCGATGATGTCGTTAAAGACATCGCCAGGGCATTTGGCACATATATGGTGGAGCGGGGCAAGAAGAACGCTTCGATTTCAAGGGATTGCAGACTTAGCTCAGACCACTTGAGGGATGTCATAGTTGAGGGTATGGTTGAGAGCGGACTCGATGTGATTGACATTGGCGTTCGACCTACACCGCTTTTTTACTATTCTCTGTTCAACCTTGGTGTCGATGGCGGTATTATGATAACGGGAAGCCACAACCCTGCAGATCAGAACGGTTTTAAAGTGGCCTTCGGAAAGTCGACGCTGTTTGGTGCAGAGATACAGTATATCCGAAAGATTATAGAAGAAAAACGATTTGTCAACGGTAAAGGTTCTGTAAAGGAATACACCACGATTGTGGATGAATATTATAATTTCTTGAGGGATAACATAAAGTTAAACAAAAAACTTAAAGTAATACTTGATGCTGGAAACGGCACAGGAGGGGTAGTTGCCCTACCTATTATGAAAGAGATGGGGCTGGATGTTACAGGTTTGTATTGCGACATGGACGGGCGTTTTCCGAATCACCACCCTGACCCTACGGTTGAAAAAAATATTACGGTGTTAAGACAGACCGTGCTCGAATCGAAGGCGGATATTGGTATTGGGTATGACGGTGATGCCGACAGGATAGGTGTTATAGACAATGAGGGCAATATCATATGGGGCGATTATCTTATGATAATATTTGCAAGGGATGTCTTAAAGGCGCATAAGGGTGCGACATTTGTGTCTGAGGTAAAGTGTTCGAAAAATTTGTATGAGGATGTTGAGAGAAACGGCGGAAAACCCATTATGTGGAAGGCCGGCCATTCACTTATTAAACAGAAGATGAAAGAGACTGGGGCGCTTCTTGGAGGCGAGATGAGCGGCCATATTTTTTTCGCTGATAAATTTTTTGGCTATGATGATGCGATTTATGCCTCGTTGCGTTTGCTTGAAATTATGGGGAACAGCGACAAGCCACTTTCCGAATATCTGAAAGACCTGCCAAAACTCTATTCTACGCCGGAAATCAGGATTGATTGCCCTGATAACGTTAAGTTTCAGGTAGTCAAAAAACTGACCGAATTCTACAAATCCAAGTATGAGGTAATCGACATAGACGGTGTCAGGGTTGTGTTAGATGAAGGGTGGGGTCTTGTAAGACCGTCCAACACAGGGCCTATACTTGTTCTTCGGTTTGAGGCGACAAGCGAAGAGGCACTTGAAAGGATTCGGAAGATGGTGACAGACGACCTCAACAATATAATGAAGGAGCACGTATAGCCAATCAGGCATTACGAATTGATGATTAAGAATAGAGCTTGGTAAAAAAACACTAACTTAGCGGAAGTTCTTTGAAAAATCTTCGTTTATTTGACTATCTACTATGCTGAGTATTCCTGGAAATATCGCAAAACCTGCCCGCTATACGGGTATCGAAACCAACAGTGTATTGAAAGAAGCAGAATCTGTTGCTGTTCGTTTCGCCCTTTGTTATCCGGATATATATGAAGTAGGGATGTCGTACTATGGTTATTTTCTTCTCTATGAGATTGCAAACATGCTTGATGAGGTTTGGTGTGAAAGGTGTTTTGCGCCTTGGGATGATATGGATACATTCCTTAAAAAGAATAATCATCCGCTTGTCACGCTTGAATCAAGAACACCCCTTAACAGGATGGACATCGTTGGCTTTTCTCTGTCATATGAACTTAATATCACGAATGTAATCAATATGCTCAAACTCGGTGGTATAAAGGTAAGATCTGAAGATAGGTCAGAAGGACCTATAGTAATTGGCGGCGGCCCCTTAATGCTTAATCCAAGACCTTTTGAAGGGTTTTTTGACCTTATAGTGGTCGGAGAGGCAGATGAGGTGATAGTGCGCATATTGGATATGATGAAAGGGCTAAAAGGACTCGATAGATTTGAAATAATTCGTGAATTGGCTCATCTTGAGGGTGTTTATTCAACGCTTTTTGGTTCTACAAAGGTGCAGCGTTTGTATATTTCCGATTTGAACAGTTCATATCATGCACTGAGTCCACCTATACCGGTTGTCGGCAGTATCCACAACAGATTGAATGTTGAAATATCGAGAGGCTGTGGTAATGGTTGCAGATTTTGCCTTGCCGGTTTTGGATATAGACCATACAGGGAAAGGTCATTGGATAGATTAAAGGAGATTATTGATCGCGCAATAAAGAACACAGGTTACGAGGAACTGTCTTTCCTGTCGTTGAGTTCTGGCGATTACAGTTCTCTTTTCGATGCGATATCGTATGTAAAAAACAGACATAAAGGGATTTCTGTTTCATTGCCTTCCCTTAAAATAGGAAGTGTCGGTGAGGATGCTATAGGCGCTATTGGGGAAATAGCGAGAACAGGCTTTACGTTTGCCCTTGAGGCGGCATCATCGGATATACGCTGCAGGATTAACAAGAATATTGATGTAGATGCGTTGTTTTCGCAACTCCCCGTATTGAAAAAAAACGGCTGGAAGTCACTTAAATTGTATTTTATGGTTGGATTCCCTTGGGAGACCGAAGAAGACATCGACATTATAGGCGATGTTATAAAGGTTTTCAATAAATCGGGGATTAATGTGAATCTTGCGATTTCTCCATTTATACCAAAGCCACATACACCGTTCCAATGGTTGCCTATGGAGGACAAGGACATACTGAGAGAAAAGATGCTCAGGATTAAAAGCATTTTAAGGAAAAGATCTGTTAGGGTCAAATACAGGGATGTTGAGACAAGTCTCATCGAAGCTGTTGTTTCAAGAGGGGATGGTGTGTTGATGCCTCTTTTTGAGCATCTTTCAGATAATCATATAAGGCTTGAGGCATGGAGCGAATTTTTTAAGCCTGAACTTTACCATGATTGGTTCGTTCAAAACGACATAGATATTCAAAAATATCTTGAAGGGAGAGATATAGGCAAACCCCTGCCATGGGATTTTATTGATACGGGCATTGATGACGATTTTTTGATGAAGGAGTTAGGCAAGGCAGAGAGGTCAGAGATCACGGACAATTGCTATAACGGATGTGAAGGTTGCGGGTTAGGTTGCGATAAAGGTGGTTCATCGTTTGATATTCAGCGTTCGGAGTTGAGACAGCCAGCAGAAGATGATGGAGAAAGACTAATAAAAGGCCTATATCATGTATCCAATATCCGACCGAAAAAGATAGTCTTTCGTTATGCTAAATATGCAGATGCCCGATACATTGGCCATATAGACACGATGAATATTTTATTAAGGGCGATAAGGTCTTGCGGTATAGACCTTAGAATGCATGGCAAGTATCACCCATTGCCTAAAATTGCATTGTCAGATGCGCTGCCTGTCGGCATAGAGAGCGTTTGTGAAATGCTGGAAATAGAGACAGAGGATGTTGATATAGACACGACGGATGTTGTAAAGGATATAAATAAAAGATTGCCTGTTGGCATAAAGATCCATGAAGCTATTGTGGGAAACTTAAAGGATATGTTAAAAGAATATCTTTATATCCTAATATCACGAGATGACCATGAAATCGAAGGGTTAAGGAAATGGAGATCGCACAACGATAGACGTTTTTATATCTGGCGAGCTAAAGGTATTAAAAATTTATGGCAAATGGGTTCATTTCAAAGAATAATAAAGATAGGGGACAAGAAAATTCTATGGCATCAGAGCTGATAATCAATGTGACGTTTAACGAAATCAGAATGGCTTTTCTCGAAAACAGCATCCCGGTTGAGTTTTTTATCGAGAGAAAGAACGATAAGAATATGGTCGGGAATATCTATAAAGGTAGAGTTGTGAGGATAGTGCCTGGGATGGATGCCGCTTTTGTCGATGTAGGGTTGGAAAAATCCGCATTTCTTTATGTAGGCGATGTCCTTCTGGACAAGGCGATGTATGAAGAATACGAAGACGCTGAATTTGTCCCTCAAATGGAGATATCGGAGAGGATTGAGGGGGTTCTCGAGGAGGGACAAGAGATAATAGTTCAGGTCTCAAGAGAGCCGATTGGACAAAAGGGGACACGCGTAACATCGAAAGTGACTCTGCCTGGCAGGCTGCTTGTTCTTATGCCGTCCACACAACATATAGGTGTTTCGAGAAGGATTGAGCAGGAGGAGGAGAGGAAGAGACTTGCAAGTGTATTGAAGAATATCTGTCCAAAGGGATTTGGTCTTATAGCGAGAACCGCATCTGAGGGTAAGCTTGAGGAAGAGTTGGCAAGTGATCTTGGTTTTCTTCAGAGGGTATGGGAAAGTATTCAGAACAAGGCAAAGCATGTGCGGGCGCCGTCCATCCTGCATCAGGACCTCGGTATAATTTTACGCGTTATCAGAGATTTGCATTCTCATAATCTTAAAAAGATTGTGGTCGATAATGAATCGGTATATCTGAAGATAAAAGATTTTTTAAAGGAATACCTCCCTGAAAAGGGTTGCGAGGCAATCTTCTTCAATGAGAAAGACCCTATTTTCGAGGCCTTTGGCATAGAAATAGATATTGCAAAGCTTACCCAGAAAAAGATATGGCTGAAATCGGGTGGCTATATAGTTTTTGATTACACGGAGGCGCTAACCGTGATCGACGTCAATACAGGAAGGTATCTTGGCAAAAAAGACCTCGAAGACACGATATTGAGAACAAACCTCGAAGCTGTAAAAGAGATAGCTTATCAGATTAGGCTGAGAAATATCGGCGGAATTATCGTTGTTGATTTTATAGATATGGAGCGAAAGGAATCTAGAGAGATGGTTTTCCAAACACTTGTTGAAGCGTTAAAAAAGGATAGGATAAAGACATTTGCTTATCCGATAAGTGAGATTGGGCTTGTTCAGATAACGAGAAAAAGGACAAGACACAACATAGTGGATATGCTTACAGAAGTCTGTCCTAATTGTGACGGCGCAGGCTATACCAAATCACGTTATACTGTGTGTTATGAAGTTTTGAGGGAACTTCTCAGCTTCTGCAGGAAAGAAGAAGCCAAGAATGTAAATGTGTATTTGGCGCCTGAGGTGGCAAGTTTTATCTATGAGGAAGAAAAAAGTTCAATCGAGAGCATCGAGAGCACATACGAAACAAAGATCAATATCATCGCAAAACCTGAATTTAGTATAAGCAAGTTTAATGTTGAAAAGGCACGTTGAAAAGGCGGTGCTAATCTTTGGGTTTTAAGTTTTGAGTTGGAAAAGCCAAAAAAAACGGTCATGAATACAACAAAGCACAACATAAAAAGCACAACGCGCGAGGCACAAAACGATGGCCGTCACGTTTTTCTATCTCCGGCAAAGGTGAACCTTTTTCTTAAGGTTCTTTCTAAAAGACCGGACGGATATCATAACATTGTCAGTATCGTTGACCTGATATCGCTTTATGATGTGATATCTTTTGAGGAATCAAAAAACGATGAGATTATCGTGAACGACGACAAAGGCGTCTTGCCCGATGGCGATGCCAACACCATCTATAGGGCTGTCGTTGCACTCAGGGATAGATGTAACATCAAAAAGGGTGTAAAGGTATTTGTAGAAAAGCAGATCCCTATCGGTAGTGGGTTGGGCGGCCCGAGCAGTAATGCGTCCACTGTACTAAAGGGGCTTGTGAAGTTTTGGAATATAAAAATAGGTGTTGATGAACTTTCTGATATCGGAAAGGGGATTGGGGCAGATGTTCCGTTGTTTATATTTGGAAGGTCATGCGTGATGAGGGGCATCGGTGAAGACATCACACCGGTTGAACTGCCTTTTGTTTGGTATGTTATCGTCTATCCTGATGTTATGATAAGCACGAAGGCTGTTTATGAAGGGCTAAAAATCGTATTGACAAAAAAAGAAAATGATATTAGATTGATAGAGCATTTTTATTCTGTCCACGATATTGCAGGTCTTTTGGAGAACGATCTTGAGACAGTCGCAATTCCAATGTGCCCAAAAATTAGAGAAATAAAAGACAGAATGATACAGGCTGGGGCGATTGGTGCTTTGATGAGTGGAAGCGGTTCATCTGTTTTTGGTGTTTTTGAAAGCGAAGATGCTGCGAAAAGGGCATATTTGAATTTGGAAGGTATGGGCAGTATATTTATTGTCCACAGCATTAAATAAAAGTTGAATACTCTAATTTGGGGTGTCGTCAAGCGGTAAGACACAGGCCTTTGGAGCCTGCATTCGGAGGTTCGAATCCTCCCGCCCCAGAAAATTATAGGGGGCAGAAGTTGGATAAACTCAGAATTTTTTCAGGTAACGCTAACAAGGAACTTGCAGAAAGGATATGTAGGTTTTTAAAGGTTGAACTTGGTAGGGCTAAGGTAAGCAAGTTCAGCGATGGTGAGATTCAGGTGGAGATCGAGGAAAGCGTAAGGGGTATGGATACCTTTCTCGTCCAACCGACATGTCCTCCGGTAAGCCATAACCTCATGGAGGTCCTCGTTATGATAGATGCGCTGAAAAGGGCGTCGGCTGCGAGGATTACAGTGGTGATTCCGTATTACGGCTATGCAAGACAGGATAGGAAGGTTGTCCCGAGGACATCGATATCGGCGAGACTCGTGGCGAACCTGATTACAGTGGCAGGGGCGTCAAGGATACTCGCTATGGATTTACATGCCGGTCAAATACAGGGTTTTTTCGATATTCCCGTTGATCACCTTTATGCGCTCCCAGTTCAACTCGAATATTTAAGAAAAATTGAAGGAGAGGTTGTGATTGTGTCTCCTGATGCTGGTGGTGTAGAAAGGGCAAGGGAACTGGGAAAAAGGATGAATGCCTCGCTGGCAATTATTGACAAAAGAAGGGAAAAGGCGAACGTTTCGAAGGTGATGCACATCATAGGAAACGTAGAAAATAAAGTGGCTATAATCCTTGATGATATGATCGATACGGGCGGCACAATTGTTCAGGCTGCACAGGCGATAATCAACAATGGTGCCAAGGCTGTTTATGCGTGTTGTTCGCATCCGGTGCTTTCCGGCAATGCAGTTGAAAAGATTGCAAATTCTTCACTTGAGGAACTTGTCGTTACAAATACGATACCGCTTTCAGAGGCTGCAAAAAAGGTTTCCAAGATAAAGGTGCTTGATGTATCGCCTATACTTGGCGAGGCAATAAAAAGAATATACAGGGCTGAGTCTGTTAGCTCGCTGTTTGTATAAGCGTTTATGACTATCTACTGAACTAAATGGAGGTTCTACATGGAAGAATTTTTGGTTAAAGCAGAAGTAAGGAAGGGTAGGGGGAAATCCAATGCGAAAAGCACAAGAAGAGCTGGCTTGATACCCTGCGTGTTATACGGAAGAGGTATTGAATCGCTCGGGATTGCGATCTCTTCGAGAGATTGGCAGAGACTGCGCAAAAACATAAAGAGAAACACGATTTTGAAGATGGAGTTGAACAACGACGGAAACATTGAGCAACGACCGGTCATGATAAAGGACATTCAAAGGGGTATCGTCAAAAACGATGTGCTCCACATAGATTTTATACAGGTTTCAATGCAAAGGAAGATCCAGGTAGAAATACCCATTAATCTTGTCGGTGAGGCTAAAGGATTGCTGAACAATGGCATAGTAGATCAACACCTCAGAACCATTATGGTCGAATGTCTTCCTTCGGTAATACCGGAAAAGATCGATATCGATATTTCGAATCTCGATATAGGTGATTCCATTCATGCAAGTGAAATCTCAATCCCGGGCGTTAAGATTCTTGAACACCTCGATGTTGCAATCGTTACAGTAATTCCGCCTTCTGGCGGCGAGGAAAAGGCTGCCGAGGCGGTTGAAACGGAAAAGAAGGAGGAATAAACATCTCTTGTTTCTATTG
>Ga0116191_1001151_pt1 | contig 21835 bp, 22 predicted proteins | sample AD_UKC111_MetaG_FD_89897 | JGI IMG/M metagenome (GOLD analysis project Ga0116191, IMG submission 89897) | Active sludge microbial communities of municipal wastewater-treating anaerobic digesters from Hong Kong - AD_UKC111_MetaG | ecosystem: Engineered > Bioreactor > Anaerobic > Digestate... | reverse complement strand
CAGCCGACAACTGCATGTACCTCTCGGGCAATTATGGATTTATCTCCTATCCCGACAAGCTGACTACCGGATCGAGCATCATGCCGCACAAGAAGAACCCCGACGTATGGGAGTTGATCCGTGCGCACAGCAACCGTCTACAGGGACTTCCCAACGAGATCGCGCTGATGACCACCAACCTGCCACACGGTTATCACCGCGACTTCCAGCTGTTGAAGGAGAATCTCTTCCCGGCCCTCGAGACGTTGCATACCCTCTTCGAGATGACCCATTTCATGCTGTCACACATCTCTGTGAACAACAACATCCTGGAAGATGAAAAATATCGATATCTCTTTACGGTGGAGAAAGTAAACGAACTTGTCTTGCGGGGCGTTCCGTTCCGCGAAGCGTATCAGCAGGTAGGACGGGAAGTACAGGAGGGCACCTTCTCATTTGAACCCGTATTGAACCACACGCACCCCGGTAGCATCGGAAACCTGTGTACCGATGCGATCCGGACAAAAATGGTAAAGGCGGCAGGGGGAATTGGCTGATTTTCCCCTACCCGTTTAGAAGCCCCCTATCGCTTTTTTTACTACTTTTGTAAAAAGATTAATTACAGATTGAAAAGGGCAGGTAGACTGTAACCAATTTACCTCCCGATTTTCCTGTTCCAACAAAAACCGTCATATAAAATCTATGAACTTAATTAATGAAATTATCGGGCGTGCAAAAGCCGATAAACAACGGATCGTTCTTCCCGAAGGAACGGAACCCCGCACGCTCCAGGCTGCAGATCAGCTTGTCCACGACGGGGTAGCAGAGATAATTCTCCTGGGGAATCCCCAAGAAATAGATGCATTGGCAAACAAACTCGAGCTGAAGAATATCGGCAACGCCTGTGTGATCGATCCCAAAAACCACGACAAAAAACAGACCTATATCGACCTGCTGGTGGAACTGAGAAAATCGAAAGGGATGACGCCCGAGAAAGCTGCCGTACTGGTAGAGGATCCACTCTATCTGGCCTGTCTGATGATCAAGAACGGCGATGCAGATGGCGAGATTGCAGGTGCGCAGAACACCACTGGCGACGTGCTCCGTCCTGCCTTGCAGATCATCAAGACATCACCTGGTGTCAGCGTGGTGTCCGGGGCTTTTATCATGTTTACAAAAACGTCGCAATATGGAAAAGAGGGCGTCCTTCTCTTTGCCGATTGTGCCGTAATGCCCAACCCCAATGCCCAGGAACTGGCATCGATTGCCATAGCATCGGCACAGACTGCACGCGGCATTGTGGGAATGGAGCCTCACGTAGCGATGTTGAGTTTTTCGACCAAAGGAAGTGCACAACACGAAATGGTAGACAAGGTGGCCGAGGCTACCCGTATTGCCAAGGAGCTGGCTCCCGATCTGCTGATCGACGGTGAGCTGCAAGCCGATGCCGCTCTGGTACCCTCGGTGGGAGCGAGCAAGGCACCGGGAAGTGCAGTTGCAGGACAGGCCAATGTGTTGGTCTTCCCGACACTGGAGGCCGGAAATATCGGCTACAAGTTAGTACAACGGCTGGGGAATGCCGAGGCGATAGGTCCCATATTGCAAGGAATGGCAGCCCCTGTAAATGATCTTTCCAGAGGCTGTTCGGTCAACGACATCTATAACATGGTGGCCATGACAGCCAATCAGGCCATTGCGTTAAAATCGACAAGGTGAATACAAAAAAACAGAATATAATGAGTGAATTAATCATTGAACCTATCGAAAAGTATGGCCTCAACATCAGCCACGAGAAGAAAGCGCTCTTCTCCAGAATCGGCATTGTAGGAGCCGGAAAAGAGGGGCGTACCATCATCAGCCTGACAGCATCGGCAGGAATGGATGTGGTTTTCATGGATGAATCGCAGGAACGTATCGACGTCGTTCTTGAGGAACTGAACCGGGTCATGGACCAGAAAATCAGCAAGTGGGGTCTGACCCAATCGGAGAAGAAAGTAATCATGAACCGGATCACTCCGACATTGAACTACGAAGATTTCGTCGGTTGCGACATGGTCATCGAGTGTACCCGTTACTCTGAAACCGGTCGCCGCAGCACCCCGCTCCGGAAAAACATCTTCAAGATACTGGATGAAATCCTCGAACCCGATGCCATCATTGCCACGAACGGTCCAACGGTCATTATCAGCGAATTGGCTGCCGACCTGGTGCACAAGGAGCGCTGCGTAAGCCTCTATTTTCCTGTCTCCCACCCCGACGCCCGTATCCTCGAGATCGTAAAGGGGATGTATACATCGGAGGAGGTCTACAAGAAAATGGAGATCTTCGCTCAACTGATCAACTACCGGCCTCACCGGATTAACGAAAGTAACGGTAATGTGAGCATACGACTGCTGACGACAATGCTCAACGAGTCGTGCCAGATGCTGCTGGAGAGAGTAAGCAGCATGGAAAGCATCGAAGAGACATTCACCATCATCTACGGACAGCGCTACGGCGTTTTCAGACTGGCAGACATCATTGGTATTGAACGTATCGTAACCATCATGGAGGCCATGTTCAACGATTTCGGACAGACACATTACAAGCCCAATCCGTTATTGTGGAAGCTTTACCGCTCCAATCAGCTTGGTGTTCGAACCGGTAAGGGATTCTACATCTACGATAAGAACGGGAACGTGATCTCCGAAAACAAATCGTTGTTTAATTGAGAAAAGTCAGAAATCAGAATTTGTCGAAATGAAGATATTAGTTTTAAATTGCGGAAGTTCCTCCATCAAGTACAAGCTTTTCAATATGGAAAGCAACGAGGTTGTTGCTCAGGGAGGCGTGGAAAAGATCGGAATGAAAGGTTCGTTCCTGAAACTCACTCTCCCCAACGGGCAGAAAGTGCAACTCGAGGGAGAGATCCTGGAACACCGCGCAGGAATCGAATACATTTTCGGGGTTCTGCTGAGCGAGAAATACGGCTGTATCAAGTCGCTCGACGAGATTGACGCCGTCGGGCACCGGGTGGTACACGGTGGAGAGCGGTTCAACAAGAGCGTACTGATTACCGATGAGGTGATCGAGATGCTGGAAGAGTGCATCGAGCTTGCTCCCCTGCACAATCCACCCAACCTGAAGGGGATTTTCGCTATCAAGGAACTGCTGCCCGACACGCCGCAGGTGAGTGTCTTCGACACTGCTTTCCACCAGACCATGCCCGACTACGCCTACGTTTACGGATTACCCTACTCGCTTTACGAGAAATATGGCATTCGGCGGTATGGATTTCACGGCACAAGCCACAGGTATGTCTCCAAGAGGGCTTGTGAGTTCCTGAATGTTCCTTACGAATCGCAACGCATCATCACCGCGCATATCGGCAATGGCGTCTCCATTACCGCCATCAAGAACGGAAAATCGATCGACACAAGCATGGGGATGACCCCGGTGGAGGGTCTGATGATGGGAACCCGTTCGGGGGATCTGGATCCCGGGGTAATCTCCTACATCATGGAAAAGGAGCGGATGAGCGCATTGGGTGTCTCCACCCTGTTGAACAAGTTTTCGGGTGTTTTGGGTATATCGGGGATCTCGTCAGATATGCGCGAGATCGAAGCCGGTATAAAGGAGAACAACCCGAGGGCAATTCTTGCGATGAATACCTACAACTACCGCATCAAGAAATATGTGGGCGCTTACAGTGCAGTTCTGGGTGGCGTTGACATCCTGGTCTTTACTGGAGGTGTGGGCGAGAATCAGTGGGTTACGCGCAGCACGGTATGTGAAAACATGGAGTATATGGGCATTGAACTCGACGAAGAGCTGAATCGGTCGGTCCGTGCCAAGGAGGTAGTGATCAGCAAGCCTACGTCGAAAGTGAAGGTGCTTATCATTCCCACCGACGAGGAGCTGACCATTGCAAAAGACACAATGGAAATATTGGGGAGATAACATCACCCAGTAGACACAAAAAAACGTCGCCAGAAGAGAGAATCTGCCTGGCGGCGTTTTTTACAAAGGAAATTTTAGTAGAATTATTCAAAAAAGCAAAGCATATCTTTTTTCCCCGATCAAGTTACCTAAAGCCTCACGCAGAGGAATAGGGAGAGCTCTCCCGGTACTTTGAAGCAAATTCAGGGCAGTAAAACAAAATTACGATAGTAAGACGGGGTAACTCCCGTATGTTTTTTAAACGTCCGTGAAAAATAGGCCAGATCGGCAAAACCACAAATTTTGGCTATCTCTCCAATATTCTTATCGCATTGAATCAGCTGTTTTTTTGCATGATTAAGCCTCAGTTGAATAATATAAGCATTAGTTGAATAACCCGATGCCGCATTGATTTTCCGATTCAGTTGAGAGACACTTATATTCAACTCTTTTGCTATCGAACCAGGAGATAGATCGGGATCGGATATCCTTTGATTGATCATATCAGTAACTTTCTGAAGAAAATACATATTCGCCCGCATCGATCTTGTTTCGTTTTTGAGAACTGTTTTCATGTTTTTATCATGTTTGTAGTACTATGTGAATGGGTATTACAGACAGGTGCTGATGATCAGCCGGAATTGAGAGTAACCACCTGGGGCTCCGTTCCAGTTAAACTTACGGACACCATTAGACTATAATAGAAAGGGAATAAAAGGGCTTACCAGTGTCACAATAGAATACCACGCGCATGTTAAACAAAATTTGATATTTTTTAGAGAGTCACGGATAAAGCCCTTTTATTGGCTTTACACTTACACTTGTACAAAAATAGCGCTGCACGAATTGAAATGTTAGGATTCTTTGCACATTTTTTTGGACTCAGTGAACATTAACATTTCTTCACTTGTATTCCACGCACATCAATTTTAGAATAACCGACTGGTTTGCAAAAACATATGTGCATCATTTCAGAACAAAAGCAGAAAGAAAAAAATATCAAAAATCGATCTATATCTTAAAAATTAACTATTCGTAATTTACTAATTATTATGCAATTAAAAAAATCAACACCTCCCCTCTATGGTGTTGACGGTTGATTTTTTGTGAAAACCGTGCAGCTATTGAATGGCAAAATCATCTTTCTCCTCTTCCACCGTAATAAAAAAATCGAAATCGATCTGGGAGATGATCCTGTCTGTGACAAACTTGACAATCTTCAGCTTGGGATAGTAGGTATCGACACGTATACCTAGCCGGGTCAGCTTCGTTTCAACTTCCTTGAACGACCAACCGTTCTGTATGACTCCAAAGTAGGTTTTCATCTTACTCTTCACGAATAACCTGTACCAGCCCCTTCCCGACATCCCTATATTTGAGGTTTTCGATCGGTTTGGCATGCTCTTCAATCAACTCCCATATCTCCCTGGCGTTCAAATCGGGATACTGCTCCATATAAAGGGCTGCCAACCCCGAAACGTGGGGGGTAGCCATACTTGTACCGCTTAGTATCTGATAATTACCAGAATTTGCACTCTTCTTCGGATAGGAACTCAACACATTCACACCTGGAGCACAAACGTTGATATCACCCCCGGTGGAGGCATTGAGTCCTCCATTCGAAAAGCGGGCTATCTGCATCTGGCTATCAATCGCTGCAACGGCCATAATGGAGACAGCGTTAGCCGGAGCCGAAACCGGCATGGGTAATGCCGGTCTGTTGCTGTCGTTGCCTGCAGCTGCAATTATCAGGCAGTTGTTCTCCAATGCCCTGCTGCCTACTGTTTCAAAAAGAGGGGAGGGTTTCTCATTCAGTTTTACTGGTGAAGCAAGTGAGAGGGAGATGACCCGGTACTTCTTGGTAATTGCCCAGTCTATGGCATCGATGATACTGCTGGTTGTCCCCTTTCCATTGTTGCCGAGCACCTTGCCTATCTTCAGGTTACTATCTTTGGCAATCCCGTAGCGCTTACCGGTATCACCCCGTACATATCCGCAGGCGATACCGGCACAATGCGTTCCGTGTCCGTTGAGATCCTTGTCCCACTCTTCACCCTCAACAAATGACTTTCCCTCAATAAACCTCTCCGCAAAATCGGGATGCGAAACATCGAAACCGGTATCAAGAATGCAGATATCCACCCCTTTACCCGTAAACCGGGCCTCGTCGACACCAATAGCCTTTAATCCCCACTCCAGATCAGTTACAGCAGGTTTGGGCATTGACCTGTTCCGGATAAAGTTCTCCAGTTCTGTAATCTTGCTGTTTAATTGATCAACTGTCGCCTTCAAATCATCAATCAGGGTAAACTCATCTGCTGGAAAAAACTCCCTCTCCTTCTCAAAATAGACAACCGGACTCCTACTGTCGCTTATCGAGGCGGTCAATAGCTGCTCATCCACATCGTCCACCACCATGACGCCCAGATTCTTGTATAGGACGGCATGGTTATTGTCGATAATGTGAAATGAGCGGTTCTCCTTCGACAGGAACTCGGATGAGGTTACGCTTACGGAGAACCCTTTCTCCACGCTCTTGATCGATTTCTCATTCTGGCTATCCAGCAAAACAATGTATCTCTCTTTTGCCATAATCTTCAGTTATTGTATGGTGATGTTGGAAACAATTTTTTCGATAAGCAGAAAGATGTCTTCCGGAATCAAATTTGCGAGCAACTTCTTATTTATTATGGATATAGTCCCATTCTGTGTCAGAAGAAAGTTCCAGAATGCTTCAATTTCTGCTATCGAATTCAGCTCTTTCAGCTTCTCATTCGATAATACCCCTTGCTGGCAAAGGCTCAGGATCAGGTTTGAGAGAATCTCCTCACCCTCTTCCAGCTTTGAGATCTCTTTCTTGTAGATATCCTGCAACAACAGGTCAAGACTCTCAATCCCCTTGTAGGAAAATCCCCACAACAATTCACCCCTCCCTGAGGTGATCTTCTCCATTCTGGAAGGATCGAAACCTCTTTTTACCGTTTGAAGCATGCTTCTTATCCTGAGAACCTCCGACGCTTTGGCATTGTCACCTCTCATTTCAAAGTAATCGGAGAGTTTGGCCAGAAAAGCGTTAAAGCGATGCTCAAAATCGAACGATTTTTCCACAAACAACTTCTGCACATGATTGAATTCGGCGAGAAGTTCGTCAATTACCCTGATCTTGTTGTGGATAAACTCTTTCATCTATTCAAAAATGATTTCTTCGACCGGTTGCCCGTTCTTATCGGTAATCGACTTGATCCGCAAACCCTCCTCCTCCATCTCGATATGGAGGTTGATGAATAGCTTGTCCTTATCCTCCGCACCGGTCGTATTCGGATCGATATAGATATCATTCAACTTGGTAGAGACGAGCGAATAGCTATTGGCAATAGTCTCCGTCAGAATCCTCTTCATTTCTGCACGCTCTGCCTCTACCTTACTGTCCTGGGGGGTGAAAACCCTTTTATTCAGCAGCGTGATTTGCGGAGAGATGTCTATCTTCTTTATCTCATCGTTGATGTTCTTAACCAGTTTCTGGTCTTTTTTCTCGAGAGTCTTGAAGAGTTCTGTAAATTCAGTCGACTGGATCTCCTCTTTTGTAACCGGGGAGATGTTCAGTTGCTTCTCTCTGTTTACAGTTACAATCCGTTCATTCAATTCGTTCAGGAACTTCTCGTTATCAAGTTTGAAGTCGTATTTCGACTGGGCACTGATATTACTCACCTTCAACGGTATATCCATCTTTATCGATGGAAAGGTGAAACGAGGTGCCTTGAAAAACTTCAAGTACTCGTGATTGGCATACTCTTTGGCCACTTGAACCGACTTCTCATCCGCCTTCTTACGAGCCTGGATTATCTCGCTGTAGAGATAATCCAGGTAATCCGAGAGTTTGATCATGGTTTTAATTTGTTGAACCCAGTAATCCCAACACTTTTTCGAGTCCGGCAGGCATTTCGTCGTTTGTTGCCCTTACCTTGACTCCCAGCGAGTACTCTTTCTCCACTTTGATACCGGTACTTGATGATCTTTTGTACGAGACGTCCACCTTGAACTTTACAGGTCCCCAACCGCCCGATGCACCTGCATTGATGCCAAACTCATCGCTTACATTCTTGGTATAGGTGGAGTTGAGCTTCACATTAAAGTCAACTTCGCACGATTCGATCCGGAAACTGGGGACATTGAGGAGAGCAATGAATGGTACGATTATCTCCGCATCCTGCTGAATAGTTGGAGTAGCACTACCGGGATTTTCAGGATCGTATGCAGGGTTGGGGACACTCCTCTTGTACTTGAACTCAGCCATCCTGAGTTTTTTTGTACCAGAAGAGTCTGTTTCAAATCCCACCTCATTGATAAAGCTTACCGTACTTATCGATGCATTCGATTGCGCCCTCACGCAGGCATCCAACGGCCCCCCGATAATCGTGGCAAAGTCGATACTTCCCAGTTCAGCCGCAAAATCGGCACTGGACGCATCTGAGGTCCTGAAGATATTATCGTCCTCGGCCATCCTGCCAAAAAGCAACTTGGCAACATCCGATGTAGCCTTGGCCGCCAAGTTTTCCCATTTCGGGTCGTAACTGGCTTTGAAGCTATCGATAATATCGATGATTTCCTTTCTCGTAAGGCCTTGCAGCTCCGAAGGTGCAATTCCACTGATCTGTTCATAAACCGAAGGAGTTAAAGTATTCTCCAGCCCAGAAAGCAGATCGATCAGTTCACTTTTTGTTTTTTTACTGTAGTCTTGTCCCAAGACATCTTTTAAAGTTTTCATCTCAATCATTTTTTAATAGATTAATAAAATTAAGCCCGAGACCCATGGCTTACAATATGTAAATATATCGGAGCATGCGATGATATTTTATAACAAATAGAACAATTATTTGTATAATTTGAACATTAACTTTTTCAAATTTGTACTACACGAGCATTATACAAAATGTAAGATATTGTATAAAAGGAGTTTAACCGATAAAAAATAGTCAAATGTTATCAGGCCTGGTTTCGGTAGGCTGTTGGGGTAACACCGGTAACTTTTTTAAATGTACGGGAGAAGTAGGCCATATCAAAAAAACCGCAAGCCTCGGCAACCTCCCCAACATTTTTATTGGGTTGTAGAAGTAATCGCTTGGAATAGTCGATCCTCACCTGAAGGATATATGATGAGGAGGAGAATCCAGTAATCGCGTTAATTTTCCGGTTCAGCTGGGATGTACTTACGTTCAGTGCGTCAGCAATCAGTTGTGGATTCAAGTCGGGATTGGATATCTTTTCAAGAATCAGATCAGTTACATTCTGGAGAAAAACCATATTGGCATCCTGAGGCTCCTTTGAATCTTCATCCAGTACCGCGTTCATATATTTTACCTTCATCACCTTGATAAAATCAAGAAGGTTGGAGATCCTGATCAGCAACTCCTCGGGCTGGAAAGGTTTACGGATATATACATCTGCCCCGCATTTTAAACCGGCAAGCATATCGTCGGAATCGGTCTTTGCAGTGATCATGATGATTGGAATATGGTTCAGAATCGTCGACGACTTCACCTCCCGGCACAAGGTTAAACCATCTTTCCTGGGCATCATCGCATCCGTTATGATGATGTCGGGTACCAGGGCGAACGCTTTCTTCAGGCCATCCACGCCATCAACAGCCGTGACAACATTGTAGCCATCCCTTAAGAGCGTGTAGACAAAAGCGAGGACATCAGGATTGTCTTCCACCAAAAGGATTGTGGGCTTTCCTTCAATACCGGGAGACTCCTCTTCAGCCAAGATGTCGGGAGGTGGCCCGAGCTCCTGTTTGCGGTAGACTGAAAAATTGGTATTGTATGGTGAGTCGCTGCCCGGCTCCCATTTCTCAATATTCTCACTCCCAAATGAACGCAACGGAAGGGTAACGGTGAATTCAGACCCTTTGTAAAGCTGGCTCTTCACCTCGATGGTTCCGTTCATCTGTTCCACCAGCTGCTTGGTGAAGGCCAGTCCTATTCCACTTCCATGCTGGTTACCCGACGAATCGGATACACGGTAAAAGAGATCGAATATTTTTCCGAGATCCTCCTCGCTGATTCCCACCCCGTTATCTGCCACCTTAATTTTCACGTTCTCCTCGTCTGAGGTGACCAGAATACTTACCAGACCGCTATCGGAAGTGTACTTGATGGCATTCGAAAGCAAATTCTGTAATATATCGGTAATGTAATTGGGAACAAAATCCATTTCAATAATCGAACTTTGAGGATGGAAAGAGATGATGATATTCTTGTCGTTTGCAAACAACCGATACCGATCGATCAGCATTCCAATGAAAGTAACGATATTTCCCCTTTTCCAGACCGGCTTGTCCAATCCTGAACTTATCTTGGAGATGTCGAGCAACTGGTTTACCAGGCGCAGCATCTGTTCACCCTGCTTTTCAATGGCTGCCAGGTAGTACTTCTCCTCTTCATACGGTACTCTTTTGTTCTGCAACTGCCTGCTGTGACCAAGGATGATGGTCAGGGGAGTCCGGAACTCATGGGTGATATTGGTAAAAAAATGCGATTTTACCTTGTCGATCTCACGCAACATCCTGTTTTTCTTCGTACGTTGCAAAAAAGCATACCATAACGCAATGGAGAGTGATATCAGAAACAACAACGCAATGGCAGAACCTGCAAGAATAATCCGGGTTTCACGGGCCTGTACTTCTTTCTCCCGGTTCAACTGATCGATAAACTTCAGGTTCTTTTCCTGCTCATAATTGATCCGGGTATCTATCACCTGGTTATTCTTCTGAACACTGATGATACTGTCCTTATACGCCACACTTAACTTGTTGCTCTCGAGCGCATCTTTATAGTTGCCATTCCGGCTATAGTACATCTCATACAAGGCATATACCTCCGACAGATGTTCGGGCGATTCGATCTCCAGTGCTGTTGCCTTTGCCTTCTCTAGATAACCAAGAGCCTCGTTGAAATTCCCCAATTTGAGGTTTATCCGGGAAACAGCCAAGCAGGCGACAAGCCAATGCCACTTGTCGTCGATCCTGCCCATCACCTCATAAGCTTTCCGGAACTCGTTCTCCGCCTTGGAGTACTCATACTGCTCTTCAAAAATTTCCCCGAAGTGCGTATAACAAAGTCCTATCCCCAACTCTGATCCCACAAGCTGGTTCTTTATCATTGAAAGATTGTAGTAGTACATTGCCGAATCGTACTCTCTCCGCATTTGGAAGATTGCTCCCAGATTGGCATAGTTTATGGCCTCTCCCAACAGGCTCTCGAGGATGGCCTCACCCTTGAGCGCCTCCTTGAAACTGCGCTCGGCCTCCTTGTAATCATTGATTGAAAGGGCAACATTCCCGATTCCATTCAGGGCCATTACCCTGTTTCTCAGATTTGCCTTCTCGTCGACATCATGATAGTTTTCAGTAATCTGAAGAGCCCGATAATGGTAATCCGAAGCTTCAGGAAGAGCACCGATCCTTCTCATGTCGGTTCCAATATTGTTATATGCCTGAGCAATATAGATCGTGTCTTTCAGAATGAGGGCGGCGTTTAATGATTGTTGGTGAAAGTTGATTGCCCTGGAGAAATCGGAGAGTCCCCGGTATCTGTCGCCCAGTTCGGAACTGGTAACGTAAATGCCGACTTGATTTCTCGATACGCTATAGCTGTTGAACAGACTGAGTATGGAATCGGTAGAGATGTTGCCGTAATGGATCCGCTTCTCCAGGCTATCTCTGAACTGGACGCTCTCGGTAGTGGAACTACCCGATCTTGTACATGAAGCATGCACCTGCATCAATACAAGGAATATCACTACAGTCCGCGAGGCAAACCGTTTGTGCAAAACATGAAGATATTCTACAAAAAAATTCATTGTTTTATATCTATCTGCTTGTTGACAAAAGTTTTGGCGTCGCCACAAATGTAATAAAAAAAGCTGATAATTTTAAAATTATCAGCTTTATATAAAAATTTTGGAATATTATTACTCAGCTACCACCTCAAACGGTATATCCACGGATACCTCCTTGTGCAGTTTGGCGACGGCTACGTAGTTTCCAACCTCCTTTACCGCTTCTTTAATCACGATATTTTTCCTGTCCACTTCAAAACCCTTTTCTTTCAGTGCGTCGGCAATCTGAATACTGGTAACCGAACCGAAAATTGTTCCGGTAGAACTGGTCTTTGCACCGATGGTAAGTGACACACTCTGCAGCTTTTCTGCAAGTTCCTGGGCGGCTGCCTTGATCTGCTCCAGCTTGTGGGCCCGTTGCTTCAGGTTTTCAGCCAGCACTTTCTTCGAAGACTCGGTCGCAATGATGGCTTTTCCCTGAGGAATAAGATAGTTACGGGCATACCCTTTCTTAACGTTTACAATATCGTCTTTGTAGCCTAAATTCACTACATCTTCCTTCAAAATTACTTCCATAACTTTTCCTCCTTCTTTTTATTTCATTAAATCGGTTACGTACGGAAGCAGGGCGATATGACGTGCCCTCTTGACTGCTTGCGCGATACGACGTTGAAACTTAAGCGATGTGCCTGTAATTCTGCGTGGAAGAATCTTTCCCTGCTCGTTCAGGAACTTTTTCAAAAATTCGGGATCCTTGTAATCGATGTACTTGATTCCGTTCTTTTTGAAACGACAATACTTTTTCTTTTTAACATCAACCGATACGGGAGTCAAATATCTGATTTCTGATTGTTTAGCCATCTTTTAATCCTCCTTTTCCTCTAATTCAACTTTCTTACCAGCCTTGGGAGCCTCTTTGGTCTCCTGCTTTTTGCCTCCCTTGTTGTTACGCCGTTTTTCAGCGTATTCGGCTGCAAAATGATCCTGCTTGATCGTCAAGAAACGAATCACACGCTCATCACGACGGAAGTTCACCTCCAACTTGTCGATTACTGACGGCTGGGCCTTGAATTCCAAAAACGTATAAAAGCCGGTTGTTTTTTTGTCGATGGGGTAAGCCAGCTTACGTAAACCCCAATTTTCTTCGTTTACAATTTCAGCCCCTTGGTCCGTGAGAAGGTTCTTGAATTTTTCAACCGCTTCCTTCATCTGTGCATCAGACAAAACGGGAGTCAAAATGAAAACGGTTTCGTAATTGTTCATACTAAAATGAATTAATAATTAATGATTTAAACCGAAAGATATTTTTCGGACGGCAAAGATACGACAAAATATGCTATGAACAAAGCGTTTGGGCCAATAAATATGTATGCCCTTTGGGTAAAATGTCGTATTTTTGCACTTTGAAAAATCACAGAAATGAGAAATATCCACGACTACGAGATAATGGCACCCGCAGGCTCCTACGAATCTTTGATGGCAGCCATTCAAGGCGGTGCCGATTCCATCTACTTCGGTATCGAAGGATTGAACATGCGCGCCAAGTCTTCCAACAACTTCACCGTGGAAGACCTGCACAAGATTGCCGGAATATGCAGGGATAACGGGATAAAAAGCTACCTTACCGTCAACACCATCATCTATGACAACGATATGGAGCTGATGCGGCGAGTGGTGGATGCTGCCCGGGAGGCCAACCTGTCGGCAATCATCGCCGCCGATGTGGCTGTGATGATGTATGCCCGAAGCGTCGGAGTGGAGGTACATCTATCCACTCAGCTCAACATCACCAACACTGAAGCATTGCGTTTTTATGCCCAGTTTGCCGATGTGGTGGTGCTGGCGCGCGAACTCAATCTGGAACAGGTAGCATCAATCCACAAAGATATCGTTGAACAGCAGATCAAAGGACCCTCCGGCGAGCTGATCCGCATAGAGATGTTTGCACACGGGGCACTCTGCATGGCTGTATCGGGCAAATGCTATTTAAGCCTGCACGAAAAGAATCTGTCGGCAAACCGGGGGGCATGCAACCAGATCTGCCGCCGTGGATATGTCGTCAGGGACAAGGAGAGTGAGATCGAGCTGGAAATCGACAACGAATATATCATGTCGCCCAAAGATCTCAAAACCATCCACTTCATGAACAAGATGATGGATGCTGGCGTTACGGTTTTCAAGATCGAGGGGCGGGCCCGCGGACCGGAGTATGTGAGGACGGTAACCGCCTGCTACAAGGAGGCGGTAGAAGCTTACTGCAACAACAGCTTCTCGCAGGATAAGATAGAGCTGTGGAATGAAAAACTGGCAACCGTTTTCAATCGGGGTTTCTGGGACGGGTACTACCTAGGCCAGCGGCTGGGAGAGTGGACACACCGCTACGGTTCCGGAGCTACCAAACGGAAAGTGTATGTCGGCAAGGCGATCAAGCATTTTGGAAATATCGGCGTTGCCGAATTCCTGGTGGAGGCACAATCGGTGAAAGAGGGAGAGGAGTTGTTGATTACCGGTCCTACCACCGGTGCGGTCTTCCTGGCGGCAGAGGAGATACGTGTAAATCTGAAACGGGTTCCGGAAGCCGTAAAGGGCGACCATTTCTCGATCAAGACTCCGGGCAAGATCCGGCCGAACGACCAGCTTTACAAGATGGTGTCGACCGTACGCAGTGCAACGGAACAATATGCCGGTTCACCGCCAGTTGCCGATAGAGACAAGTACCCAACCGGGTGACTTTCAATATCCAGAGGAACGGAGCAAGCAGCCAGAAGAGCGGAAGCCGAAGCAGCGTCCGGTAGAGGGAATCGTATCCATACTTCCAAACCCCTTTGTGAACCGAGGCCAGTTGTTCCTCGGCCAGTGCCAGGTTCAACCCTGCCGCCGTACCGGTATGCTCCTCGTTCCGCAACTCTTTGCATGAAACCAGGTGAAACCAGTCCAGCCTGCACACCCAGCGCATAAACCGGATGCAATTTCCGCACCAGTTGTCGTAGTAAAGCGTCATGGCGACAACTGCTTGAAAAAGTCCCAAATCACAATTCCAGCCGTAACGGAAACGTTGAGCGAATGCTTGGTTCCATACTGGGGAATCTCCACGCAGCCATCCGAGGCATCAACAACCTCCTGCTCTACTCCATGCACTTCGTGCCCCAAGATGACGGCATACCTCCCATGGCGGTCCAGCCTCAACTTTTCCAGCGAATGGCTGTTCTCCGTCTGTTCAATCGAGAGCACTGTATAGCCACGCGATTTCAAATCGTTGACAGCCGAGAGCGTAGATGCGAAATAACGCCACGACATTGAATCCTCAGCCCCCAAGGCCGTTTTATGAATCTCGGCATCAGGCGGAGTAGAGGAGATGCCGCAAAGGATTATCTCTTCCACGCGAAATGCATCGCCCGTACGGAAAACCGAACCGATGTTGTGTCGGCTGCGGACATTATCCAGCACCACCACCAGAGGAATCTTTGGCACCTGCCGAAACTCCTCGATGCTTATCCTGTTCAGCTCCTCAACATTTAATTTTCTTCTCTCTCTCATCTCCATTTTTCCATTCTCCGGTGAAAGACATCTATTTTTCGGGTTTTATAACCGCTCTTACTATAAACCAGATATGGTGCAGAAAAGTTGAGATCTCTCCGTAATGCTTTACCATGATCCGGTAACGCTCCCTGAGTGAAGCCTTCCGGTTAGCCGTGGTCATCCCTTCATTCAGGTAATTGATCAGCGTCAGGTGGGTATTGTGGATGTAACGGGACTTTTTCATCATGCGGATACACCAGTCCACATCGGCAGAGTAACGATAGTTCAGGTCATAGGGTTCAAAGATCGATCTCTTGACCATAAAAGCCTGGTGACAAACCAACATTCCCTGCTTGAAGCTTCTCCAGGTCAGCACTTCGGGAGCGCTGAGCCGGCGCATGTAGAGGAAATCTCCGCTCCGGTCCACAATAGCCGTCTCTCCATACAGAATATCCGGGTCGAGGGCAGCATCGAAAGAGTTCATCATTTTCTCCACCGTCACGGGCAGATAAAAGGTATCCCCTGCATTCAAAAAGCAAAGATAGTCGCCCGTAGCCATTGCCGCTCCCTTGTTCATTGCATCATACAATCCCTTGTCCGGCTCGCTCACCCATTTCAAGCAAGGGTTTTCCTGCTGCCGTATCAACGCCAAGGTACCATCCTGCGATTTCCCATCCACAACAATATGCTCAATGTGGGAATAGGTCTGCTCCCGGACACTTTTCAGCGTCCGCTCCAGCACCTCTTCGGCATTGTAGGTAACGGTTATGACGGTAAGCGATCTCATTTGCGGGCGTAGATTACAACAAACGGCGAGAGGAATCTACCCTTCACCGGAAAGAGTTTTACGGCATAACTCAACAGTTTCACCCATTTGCGAAGGCGTCTGTTGGCTCGTTTCGGCTCCAGCCAGAGCATCGGTTTTCCCAGATAATCCACCTCCACATCCCTCAATCCGAACGTTTGCATGATCTCTCTCAACCTCGGTATCTCCATCGATGACAGGTTATGTGCATCGAGATTCTCCTTGTCGAACCACCGTTGCAACTTCCCGTTCAACCCGAGGAAATTGGGAATCAACACAAGCAGATGACCATTTTCGGAGAGCAGCTCCACATGCCGTGCAATTACCCCCCACGTATCCTGAAAATGTTCGATAAAACCGGATGAAAAGACCACATCATATTTTCTATCGGAAGTGTATGAGAAGAAGTCTCTCCCGATACAGTTGATCGTATGCTCCGGCAGACCGTGGAACGCTTCAAACCGCCGGACTACGGCAGTATCCATGAAGTGATCGAGAACCGTGATATCAGGAATGCCCTGTTTGAAGAAGTAGGCTGCCGTGACCCCCGGGAAACCGCCGATATCGATAAAGCTCCTGCTCCCGCGAAGCCTGGAGACAAATGGCTCAAAAACCATCTTCCGGGGAATCTTCTCGAATTGGTAATTTGCCCAGTAGCTCTCCCAGTGAGCCAAATTGGTAATCTTGTCGTTACTATTCTGCATAGACTCTCAGGTAACGGTTAACAACTTTCTCTTCGGCATACTCCGACAAGACCTTCTCCCGGGCATTTTCCGAAAGGAGCTGCTGGTCGGCTTCAAAAAGTGTCCAGTGCAGTCCGTTTGCCAGATCGCCTGCATCCTTGTATTTTGCCACATAACCGCTTCTATGGTGATCGATCATTTCGGGGATTCCCCCGGTATTGAAACCAACACAGGGCGTGCCGCAGGCCATTGCCTCCATCAGGGTGTTGGGGAGGTTCTCCTGCAGCGAGGGTGTCACAAAAACATCGGCTGCATTGTAGTATTCAGGCATCCTGTCGGGCGAGATGAATCCGGCATCCAGGCATACTCCCGGCAGCTGTTCTGCAATCTCGCCGCCATTACTTCCAGCGATCAGAAACAACACCCCCTTATCCTTGAGCAGCCTGGCCGCCTCAATCAGATAGTCCACCCCCTTCCGTTTGTCGGATGCCTTTACGGCTGCAAACAATACTATCTTCTTATCTGTTGGCAACCCAAGATTTCGTTTAGCTACCATCTTGTCCCCGGGAGAGTATTGATCCGTATCGATAGGGTTGGGAATGGAGACCAGGTTATGATCTGTCGTAAGACTGCTTCTCTTTGCCTGCTCTTCGAGCCATCTGCTGCAGGCCACGAAACTGATCCTGTCGAGGGAATATGCCGCCCGCTTCTCCTTATAAATCTTGCGGGAAAGATCATTTTTCGACGGACGTTTCAGGTAGGGACAATCTCCGCAAGAGTGATGAAACCGGGTACAGGTTCCGGCATGGTGACAGATTCCGGTAACGGGCCACATATCGTGCATCGTCCACACCACTTTTTTCCCGGAAGCGATGATCTTCCCTATCTCGCAGGTCGACAACATCGCCTGGTTGATCCAATGCAGGTGAATGATATCGGCTTGCGTGAATTGGGGTAGAGTGACAACCGAAACACCTGTAGAGGCGATGGATATATCAAAGAGATAGTTACGCGACAGACAGTTATGTAAAAAGATCTCTCCCCGCTCCCGATAAAAACGGAAATCGTTCATCAGTTTGCACCCACTCCTTGTCACCAGCTCACTATCGGAGCGCTTGTCGCGAACCAGCATCTTCACTCCCACTCCCCTGGCATGGAGTGCCTTCATCAACCGGAAGGCGGCAATCGCAGCCCCTCCGTTGACATCTGATGTGCTGATAATAAGTACGTTCATACGATCCCAAACATACTGTCAACAATTCGTTTACATGCCAGACCATCTCCGTAGGGATTGGAGCGGTTTGACATGGAGTAGTAATAGCTCTCGTCCGACAGCAGACGGGAAGCTTCCGAGAGAATCAAATCGTAATCGGTTCCAACCAGCTTCACTGTCCCGGCTTCCACCGCTTCAGGTCGCTCCGTGGTATTGCGCATGACCAGCACCGGCTTGCCCAGACCCGGCGCCTCCTCCTGTATCCCCCCACTGTCGGTCAGGATCAGGCGGCTCTTTTCCATCAGGCAAACAAACGGCAGATAGTCGAGGGGTTCAATAAAATGGAGATTATCCCTCGTCTCATCGTTGAAGACCTCTCGAATGGGCCCACGCACATTCGGATTGAGGTGCATCGGGTAGACAAAATGGATCTCTGGAAATCTCTTCGACAATGTATCTATTGCCCGGCAGATCTGGATGAATCCTTCACCAAAATTCTCCCTCCTGTGACCGGTAATCAATACCAGGCCGGGGGCAACGCCTTCCACCACTTTCTCAGGCAATCCGTTCCGGATCAGTGTTTCGTGTATCTCCTCGCGGAGTTCTCCATCGGTTTTGATCCGCTGGGTAACCCAGTGCAAAGCGTCGATAACCGTATTCCCGGTCACGACGATACGCTCTTCGGATACTCCCTCGTTCAGGAGGTTCTGCTTGCTTAAAGGGGTGGGTGCAAAATGGCATGATGCGATACGGCTTGTGATCTGCCTGTTCATCTCTTCCGGCCAGGGGCTGTAGATATTGTTTGTCCTTAAGCCCGCTTCGACATGTGCTACCGGAATTCTCTGATAGAAGGCGGCCAGGGCAGCCACCACGGAAGTGGTAGTATCACCATGTACCATCACCCAGTCGGGCTGCGACTGTTGCAAAACATCGCGCATTCCGACCAGGATGCTGGTGGTTATGTCATACAGGTCCTGATTGCTTTTCATCACCTTCAGGTCAAAATCGGGAATGATCTCGAAGAGCCGGAGCACCTGATCCAGCATCTCCCGATGTTGCCCGGTTACACAAACCTGCACCTGGAATCTGTCGGGATGCCGCCGTAACTCTCTGATCAACGGAGCCATTTTAATGGCTTCAGGGCGGGTTCCAAAAACAAGCATGATCTTTTTACGCATAACTTTATCTTTTGAAGATACCGCAGAAATCGAGAATCATCTTGTCATCCCGGTATTCCAGCCTCTTGAACTGGTCGTGTGCTACCAGAAAAGCAACAATATCCGCCTTTTCGTACGCCTCCCTGTAATCGGTAAGCTTAAACACCTTATGCGTTTCGATATTGGGTTCTACAATCAGGAAATCGGCGTTGTTCTGTCCCTGCATCACCTTCGCTACAATATATTTGGCAGGCGACTCCCTCAGGTCTTCGATATTCGGCTTGAAGGCGAGCCCCATCAGCGCAACAACCGGTTCCCGGCCTTCGCGCAAGCTGAAATCCTTCATGGTTAAGAGAATCTTCTCCGAGCACCAGAAGGCCTTGTAATTGTTTATCTCCCTGGCTTTCCCGATCAGTTGCGACTCAATCGGAAAATCGGAAGTGATAAAGTATGGATCCACGGCAATGCAGTGCCCTCCCACTCCGCTACCTGGCTGGAGGATATTCACCCGGGGATGTTTGTTGGCCAGTTCGATCAGCTCCCAGACATTGATATGGGCCTTCTCACAGATAATGGAGAGTTCATTGGCAAATGCAATCTGCACATCGCGCGAAGCATTCTCAGTCAGCTTGCACATTTCGGCAGTACGTGCGTTTGTCTTGTAGAGCGATCCCTTCACAAAACGGCTATAAAAGTCGACAGCTCTCTCCGATGCCATCTCGTCGATTCCTCCAATCACCCTATCATTGTGAATCAGCTCGTAAACGGTATTTCCCGGCAAAACCCTTTCCGGACAATAACTCAGATAGATCTTGCCTTTCAGTTCAGGTCTTTCGGAAAAGATCACTCCCGCCATCTTTTCTGTTGTACCCACTGGGCAGGTCGATTCAATGATGCAGAGATCTCCCTCTTTCAAGTAGGGAAGGATGGTAGAAACGGCCGATTCCACGAATGAGATATCCGGTTCATGATTTCCCTTGAAGGGAGTGGGGACCACAATAACATAAACATCACTCGTCCGGGGTTCGGTAAAAGCTTTAAGGGTTCCGCCGGAGACTACCCTTTTGCAGATCTCCTCCAATCCCGGTTCCGAGAAATGGATCTTTCCCGAATTCACACTATTCACCACCTCAGGGTTGATATCCACACCGGTGACGTCCATACCGTTGTCCGCCGCAATAATGGCTGTCGGCAACCCGATATAACCCAGTCCGATAAAACAAGCTTTCATTTAAGACCTAATAATTAATTTACTACAGAAAAACGGAAATTCCCTAACCGGTGCAGAGCGACAGTATCGACTTGAATGCAGCTATGTATCTGTCGCTTACACTATCCAGATTAACCTTGTCACGGATGATCTCGAAAGAGCGCTCTCCCATTCTTGCCCTCAAGAGGGGATCGTTGAACAGTGCAATGATCTTTTCAGACAGATCCGCCGCGTCGTTCTCACGAAAGAGAAATCCGTTGACCCCGTCACCAACCAGGTCGTGCTCGGTGCCGTCGCAAACCGAACAGATCACCGGCAGGGAAAAAGTCATGGCATCGTTGATGGACAAACCGCCCATGCCAGCCAGCACATAGACCGATGATGCCAGAAGATACCTTCCGATCGTGGCATTATCATATACACCTCCTGTAAAAACGACCCTCTCTTCAATCTTCAAGTCGCGGGCCTGTTTCTTCAGGTTTTCCAGTTCGGGACCATCACCCACGACAAGCAGCTCTGCATCGGGGAACCGCCTCACTACTCTTGAAAAGGCATCAATCAGCAGATCAACCCTTTTCCACTTCACCAATCTCCCTATGTGAATTACACGCCTGCTATTCCGGGGCAGGCAGGGTTCCTCACCGGCAAGCTCTTCTCTTATCCGGAGCAGCTCATCAGAATCGTTTGCGTTGTAGGTGACAAAAACCATCTCCTCTGGTATGTTGTAGGTAGGCAGGATATCCTTGCCTATCGAGGAGTAGACCAGTACGCCATCGGCATGGGAATAGCAATACTTTCTGATCTTGGCGACAAACCACTGCCTTATGCAGAAAAGGAGTCCGTCGCTCAACAGGTTCATATCCTCGTCGAATACCGGATGTTCACGATAGTAGGAGCCCAGTTTTCCATAGGGAGGAACCTGAAAAGGAATTTCGCGCATCACAAACTTTGTGTTGTTCTCCTTGAGCACCTTTCTCAATCGGGGTTGAAAGAAATATTGCAGAAAGAAGGGCCAGCCTGCCACGAGAATATCGGGCTTCTCATCACGAAGAATGGAGACGAGATGTTTGAACCCCGCCTTGTTGAGCACCCCCTTTTTCTCTTCATCCGTTATTACCCGGTAGTTTGCCTCCTCACGGTCGATCACCTTTACCCCTTTCCCGATCATGGCACTTTTTTCCGGAGGAATCACCACAACAATCTCTACACCCTTGTCGACCAGCTTGTTCAACAAAGCATTGGCATAAGGCGGAATTCCACCGAAAACGTACAATACCTTCATTTACAACCCAATTTACAATTCAAATTTCGGAGACAACAGGTTTCGCCTGAAAACGTCAAGGCGAACATTCTCTCCTACCGCAATTCCTTTACGGGCAAGTTCCTCCTTCACCGTTTCATATGCCAGTTCGGGGCTATTGTTGTCGCCACTCAAATGACACAACCAGATATTCCGGAGATGAGATGTACAGGTGTTTGCCAGAAATTCAGCAGCCTGACGGTTGCTCAAGT
>Ga0116191_1001147_pt1 | contig 21877 bp, 13 predicted proteins | sample AD_UKC111_MetaG_FD_89897 | JGI IMG/M metagenome (GOLD analysis project Ga0116191, IMG submission 89897) | Active sludge microbial communities of municipal wastewater-treating anaerobic digesters from Hong Kong - AD_UKC111_MetaG | ecosystem: Engineered > Bioreactor > Anaerobic > Digestate... | reverse complement strand
TACCCAGCCTGAACATTAATGTTGTATATCGTTCGGACAGCAGCGGAACAACCTATATTTTCAGTGATTATTTGAGCAAAGTCAGCCGGGAATGGATGACAATAATGGGTACTGACAAATCTTTAAAATGGCGTATAGGCCAGGGAGCCAAAGGCAACCCAGGTGTGGCAGGACTTATAAAGCAGATACCCGGTTCTATCGGTTATGTGGAGCTAACATATGCAATAGGTAATAATATGACTGTGGGTTCAATCAGAAATATGTCGGGAAGATTTATTCAACCAACAACTAAATCTATCGAAAATGCAGCTAACATTGATTTTTCGGATACATCAAACCTTTCGATAACGAATTCACCAGTACAATATGGTTATCCAATAAGCGGCTTCAGTTGGATTATTGTCCATAAGGACCTCGGCTTTGCAGGAATGAAAAAAGAAAAGGCAGATGAATTAGTGAAACTATTGTGGTGGGTTACCCATGAAGGACAGAGATATGCAGAACCTCTTCATTATACTCCGTTACCAAAATTAGTGGTAGGCAAAGCGGAAGATATTATTGGTTCAATAACATATAACGGTGTTAGGTTACTGAAATAAAAGCCAAGAAAACAACATCGAAACTTTGACGGATAATAGGAGACCTATATCTTTATGAACTTATCAAGATTTAAAATCGGTACGAGGCTGATTTTAGGGTTTGGTCTTATTATGGTCTTTATGATTACTCTCGTTGTTCTTGCAATCGTCGGTGTGAAAGATTTTAACAAAAGAATGGATAACATTATTCAACAGAACAATAAGTCAATATGGTACGCCAATGTGATTAAAGACTCGATACATACGATAAATGAGGCAATCTTGACGATTGTCCTTGCGAATGACGAGGCATTTAGACAATTTGAAAATGTGAAAATATTGACGGCACGCGCTACCTATGGTGAAACCTTGGAAAAACTGAAAAAAACGGAAAAAACCGAAAATGGCAATAAACTCATTAAACGGTTGGACATTGCTACAAACGTTCTAAATGACTATCAACAAAAGGTCATTCAATATAATGGTAATCATAAAGAAGCCATCTCGTATTATATGAATGTTATACGTCCCTATGTCCTCAATCTCCAGCAGATTTGTATAGAGCTTGTTATGTATGAGGAAGAACAAAGTAATATTGCATATAATGAGGCGATGAAAACTTACAATATAATGTTTTATGCATTTCTGATTATCGCAGCCCTTACTATATTAATTGCAATTATAACCGCCTTGATTCTTACGAGAGGCATTACAAAGCCATTGAGTGAAGGTGTAGCCATTGCAAACAGGGTTGCCGAGGGTGATTTGTCAGTAAACATCGATATAAAAACACACGATGAAACAGGCCGGTTGTTATCATCAATAAAAAATATGGTAAACAAACTGAAACAGATGAAGGATATTGAAGTTCAACTTTTTCAATCGCAGAAACTTGAAACAGTGGGAAGGCTGTCCGGCGGCATAGCACATGATTTTAACAATATGTTGAGCGTGATACTTGGTAATGCCCAGTTGATAAGCATGACGAGCAAGGATACAAAGATTCGGGAGCGATGCAGCTCCATTGAGGACGCTGTTTCCAAAGCGGCGGGGTTCATAAGGCAGTTGCTGGCATTTAGCAGAAAACAGGTGCTCGATCTGCAGCATGTATATCTCAACTCAATGATAACGGATTTTGAAAAGATGATCAGACGTATTATCGGAGAAAACATAGAAATCTATCTCGAACTTACGAGCCTTTCGTCTACCGTTAAAGTTGATACTGCACAGATGAATCAGGTTTTGCTCAATCTTATTGTAAACGCTCGGGAGGCTATGCCTGAAGGTGGAGAACTTACTATAAAAACAGATGTTATTCACGCAGACGAAGAATTTTGCAAGAGCCTTTATGGTGCAAATCCTGGCAGATATGCTGTGCTTATGGTCAAAGACACGGGTCTCGGTATGGAAAAAGAAGTAATCGATAAGATTTTCGACCCTTTTTTTACAACCAAAGAAACAGGAACAGGTCTTGGTCTTTCTGTTGTTTATGGGATTGTTAAGCAACATGGTGGATTTATCACCGTTAACAGTGTTTTGGGTAAGGGGACAACATTTTCAGTGTTTCTTCCCATCGTAGATAATCCGGCTGATTTAGACCACAAAAGATCTATTGCGCCTGTGATGTTGAAAGGATACGAAACAATCCTTGTTGTTGAGGATGACAGCAATCTAAGAGAGACTGTTTTCACTATGTTGACCTTCCTGGGTTATAATGTGCTTACCGCACAAAATGGCCTTGAGGGCATAGAGGTGTATCGTCGAGAATACAGAAAGATCGACCTTGTGCTGATGGATATTATAATGCCAAAGATCAGTGGACTTGATGCTTACATGCAAATGAAAAAGATAAATAATGATGTAATGATAATTTTCGTAACAGGTTACAACGCTGAAAAAACATTGAAAAATTTGGACAATTGTAACGACTGTGAAATTCTACAAAAGCCTTATTCGTTTGAGATTCTTTCTGCAAAAATAAGACAGATGCTCGATAGTTATAAAAACAAGGCAGCTTAGAATGACCTGCAAAGAGAAAATATTTTTATTGATTTTGAAGCGTCGGCTCTGATGTTTTCGTTATAAAATCTTGCACGTAATCTTTTATCTTATCTCTTATTAACCTTGTTTTTGCAAGTTTTTCTTCGTATGAACCGGTTAAAGATGAAGGGTCCTCGATAGACCATGAAAGTCTTTTTGCAAAGCCTGGCAGAATAGGACAGTGCTCTAAAACCGATTCGTCACAGACAGCGATAACATATTGGAATAGCTTGTCTTTTATGTAGAGTTCAAAAATACTCTTCGTTTTGTTGTTTGAGATATCGATGCCCACCTCTTTCATCACATCTATTGCGACAGGGTTTAACGTGCCTGGTTCCATGCCGGCGCTTTCAACCTGGTATCGATCGCCACCAAGGTGTTTTAGAAATGCTTCTGCCATTTGGCTTCGTGCAGAGTTATGCACACAGGCAAATAAAACAGTGATCTTTTCCAAAAAGAACTCCTTCCATTTTTTTTGACCATCATGTTTTGATGGCTGTTGTCACATTAACAGAGAATTGTTAATCTATTGTTAAGCGATTGTTAATTATTCATTAATATTATGCTAACCACGATTACTGGCCTTGACCTACCGTTTTACATTTCGCGATGCCTTTTTACTCCAACCCCCAACCTTTTAAGCTTTGTTTTAAATAAATACGAAAATTAACAGAAAATTAACAATTATTTCATATGATACTAACATTCGGTTGTTATGATACCCTAAAATATAACCGATAGGAGGTTTTTAATGTTTAATTGGTTTAAAGGAATTGGGATTTTGGTATGTGTTCTAAGTGTTGTCTTTGGCGGTGTTTATGCATCGGCGGCAGAAAAAGAATTGATTGGTGCAGGTGCAACATTCCCTCAGCCACTCTATTCCAAGATGTTCGATGTATATAATCAGCAATACAAGATTAAAGTCAATTATCAGGGCATCGGATCAGGCGGCGGTATCAACCAGCTTATTAAGAAGACGGTTGATTTTGGAGGAACTGATGCGTTCATGACGGACAAAGAATTAAAAGAAGCAGGGCCAACGGTACTCCATATACCGACATGCCTTGGTGCCGTTGTGGTTACATATAATCTTCCGGGCAATCCTAAGCTGAATTTGACTCCCGAAGTTGTCGCCGATATCTTTCTCGGCAAGATAAAAAAATGGAACGACCCCAAGATTGCATCAGACAATAAGGGCGTAGCGCTTCCAGATTTGCCTGTCACCGTTGTACGCCGTGCCGACGGAAGTGGAACAACGTTTATATTCAGCGAATATCTGAGTAAAGTTAGCAAGGAATGGAAGGAAAAGATGGGCACAGGCAAATCGCTAAACTGGCCTGCAGGACATATCGGCCAGAAAGGAAATCCAGGAGTTGCTGGGTATATTAAACAAACCCCCGGTTCGGTTGGCTATGTGGAATTGCTCTATGCATTACAGAACAAGATGGCTTTCGCTAATATCAAAAACAAGGCCGGGAATTTTATCGAGCCTTCATCGAAATCAGTAAGTGCTGCCGCTAATATAAAGATACCTGACGACACAAACGTTTCGCTTACAGATACAGAGGCGAAGGACGGATACCCGATAAGTGGTTTTACATGGCTTATTTTCTACAAAGAACAGAATTACAGTGGCAGGAGCAAGGAAAAGGCGACAGAACTGTCCAAATTGCTTTTGTGGATGGTTACTGACGGACAGAAGTATGTTGAGCCCCTCCAGTATTCGGCGCTGTCAAAAGAGGCTGCAGACAAAGCCATTAAGCTTGTTAAATCTATGACTTATGGTGGTGTGCCGATTTTGAAATAAATTACAAATTGTTAATCTTATGAATGGCGAATATGTAAATGACTGAGAATAAAAAACAAAAGGTGTTGTTTCTTTGCACGCACAATTCTGCCCGTTCACAGATGGCGGAAGGTTTGATGAACGCAGTGTTAGGTGATAAATATGAGGCGTCAAGTGCAGGTACAGAGCCAACCTCAGTCAATGAATACGCCATAAGGGCAATGGATGAAATAGGCATCGACATCTCTTTACACACCACAAAAGGTGTCGATGCCTTTATCGCTCAGAGATTTGATTATGTTGTTACGGTCTGTGACAATGCCAATGAGGCGTGTCCGTATTTCCCGAATGCAGAAAAAAGGATTCATCAAGGATTTTTGGATCCTACCGACGCGAACGGTGATGAGGAAGAAAGGCTGGCCGTATTCAGAAAGGTACGTGACGAGATCAAGGATTGGATTTTGAAGACCTTTAATCCTTCAGTATCAAATACCAATAAACCTTAAACTTGGGCGGTAGAACGCTAAAGAGGATATATCGTATGAACACAATGGAATGCAGAAATGGGTAGAATCGATAAATCAGAAAAACGTTTTTCAGCAATCATATTTCTTTCAGGACTTTTCATAGTTGTATTGCTACTTGCAATATTTACAACGCTTCTTATTGCATCGGTTCCGGCAATCAAGGTATTTGGCATTGGTTTTTTCACCGGCAAGGCATGGGATCCTTCTGTCGAGCAGTTCGGTGCCCTGCCTTTTCTTGTTGGCACGCTTTTGACATCATTTCTTGCGCTGATTATCTCGATACCATTTTCCATATCCATATCCATTTTTTTGGGTGAGTATTACAAAGACGGCCCCATTTCGGCGTTTTTGAGAAGCGCCATTGAGGTACTTGCTGGAATACCGTCAGTCATATATGGACTCTGGGGGCTGTTTCTTTTAATGCCCATCATGAGGACAATACAGACTCAGCTTGGTGTAACGCCTTATGGGGTTGGTATATTTACTTCATCGTTGATACTTGCAATAATGATCATCCCGTTTTCTGCTTCCATTGGCAGAGAGGTTGTAACCCTTATACCCGCAGACCTGAAAGAGGCGGCATATTCGCTTGGTGCAACGAGGTTTGAGGTCATAAAAAATATCATTATTCCATATGCGCGTTCTGGTATTATTGCAGGGATTTTACTCGCTCTTGGAAGGGCCATCGGGGAAACTATGGCCGTTACAATGCTTATAGGAAACAGCAACTTTCTTCCAAAAAGTCTATTTAGTCCGGCAAACACCATGGCAAGCGTCATTGCAAATGAATTTGCAGAGGCAACAGGCCTGGTTGCATCGTCTCTTATATATATTGCAATGGTACTTTTTCTTGTAACGATGCTTGTCAATATCATAGGCACATACGTGATTAAGAAGATCGCCCTTGAGGCATCGAAAGAGGTAACATAATGAAGGAAGCGATAATAGAAAGGAGCGTTCTGGAGGTAAACATGACAGGCAACAATGCAGGTTGGCGACTTTTTAAGGACATGTTTTTTAAAGGTCTCATTGTTTTGCTCGCCTTTATCTCCATGCTACCATTACTCTTAATACTTTATCACATTACAATAAATGGAATTTCTGTTATAAACTGGGAGTTTATAAGCCAGTTGCCCCGTCCCATCGGTGAAACCGGAGGTGGGATTTACAACTCGATAATCGGCTCTATTATGCTGATAATCTTATCCAGTGTTCTTTCGGTACCTTTCGGCATAGCCGCAGGGATCTATCTTTCTGAAAAGAGCTATGGAAAAATTGCGCAGGCAATTCAGCTCTCCGTTGTCGTTCTGCAGGGCACACCTTCCATTGTAATTGGTATCATCGCATATTTATGGGTTGTTGCGCCTTTTCAGTCGTTTTCGGCGCTTTCAGGCGGAATTGCTTTGAGCATTATGATGCTACCGGTTATAATTAAATCGACCGAAGAGACTCTAAAGCTTATTCCGTATCATTTAAAGGAGGCATCTCTCGCTCTGGGTGTACCTTACTACAAAACAATCCTTAAAGTAATTCTGCCGACAGGCTTAAGCGGTATACTTACGGGAATACTCTTAAGCGTCGCAAGGATAACGGGCGAGACTGCCCCATTACTCTTCACAGCATTTGGCAATCAGTTTATGAATTATAGTATTTTAAAACCGATCGACTCTCTTCCATACAGGATATTCTACTATGCGATGAGCCCTTACCCTGAATGGCATACATTTGCCTGGGGTGCATCGTTTATCCTTGTTGTAGTAGTGTTGTCGTTTAATCTCATCGCAAGGGGGATAGCAATTAAATGGAAAGTTCAGTTTTAACAGTAGATAATTTTTGTGCATATTTTGGCGATAACCAGATACTCAAAAATATCAATCTCAGCACCAAAAATAATGTTGTTACTGCCCTGATGGGTCCTTCCGGTTGCGGCAAAACGACCCTTATAAGATGTGTCAACAGGATGCACGAGCTGATACCAGGTGCTAAAGTGTCAGGCAACATGCACCTTAGAGGGGATGATATATATTCAATGGAGCCCATCGTGCTGCGCCGCAAGATAGGCATGGTGTTTCAGAAGCCGAATCCTTTCCCCATGATGAGCATCTATGACAATGTAATAGCTGGATATAAATTAAACGGGATAAAGATGGGCAGGGATGAATTTGATAACATCGTTGAGCATTCACTTCGCAACGCTGCATTATGGGAAGAGGTAAAAGATTCTCTCCACCGTAAAGGTACCTTCCTCTCGGGAGGTCAGCAACAGAGACTCTGTATTGCAAGGGCGCTGGCGATGAATCCGGAGATTCTTCTTCTCGATGAGCCGACATCTGCGCTTGACCCAAAGTCTACAGCACACATAGAGGAGCTCATTGTAGAACTTAAGAAAAACGTTACCATGTTGCTTGTGACGCACAATATAGCTCAGGCGGCACGTGTATCTGATTTTACGGCCTTTATTTATCTTGGTGAACTCGTAGAATTTGGTCCTACAGAGAAGATGTTTACCGTGCCGAAGGACAAAAGAACTGAAGAATATTTGACAGGAAAATTCGGATAATAAAAGCGGTATGTAGCATGGAGTGCATAGTCAACTGCATGGTGCATAGAAAAATCGAGAAAAGGGGTCTTTGTGTTAGAGAATAAACTAATAATGCTCAGAAAAGAACTCATTGAATATGCGACGTTTATTGAATCAATGATTGAGAAGAGCATACGCGGATTATTACAAAAAGACGAAAAGATGCTTACAGAGCTGATTGAGCGGGATGAGCCGAGGGCTAACGACATAGAGATAAACATAGAGGAAATGGCCATATCGATGATTGCCCAGTTTCAGCCTAAGGCAAAAGACCTAAGAACGATAATAATGATACTAAAGATAAACAATGACCTTGAAAGGGTTGGTGACCATGCCGTTAATACTGCCGAAAGCGCACTCTACCTGATAGAACACTCTACGCTGAAACCCCTTATAGATACGCCAAGGATGGCACAGGAATCGATAGATATGCTCAAAGACAGCATAAACGCATTCATAAACGAAGACTCCCCTCTCGCCTATGCCGTATGTGAACGAGACAATATCGTAGATGCTCTTGCAGACCAGGTAAGACGTGAACTGATAACATATATGGTAAATACCCCCTCTGCTGTTGAGCGGGCGCTCCATCATCTGAGAATTGCAAGAAATCTTGAAAGGATAGCCGATCTTTCAACGAATATCTGCGAAGACGTCATCTTTATGGTGGATGGAAAGATTATCAAACACCATATACAGGAAACGATTTAAAAGGCACCTGTAGACCTCATCCTAATCCTCTTTTTGATTCATCAATTTTTCTAAAATAAATATGTTTTCTGTAATGAACGTATTTCTATTGACAATTTTTTACACAAAGTTGTAATTATGAAAAGGGTGTATATTAAAAGGGAGGTGCTTTATGAGAAGGGCTTGGTGTTTAGTGATTTTTGTTGTTTTTATTTCGCTTGTTTTAATAGGAACCGTATCAGCTCAGCAGAGGAAGGGGTGGCCGACAAAGGGTGTTACGATAGGTGCTGCCCCTATCGGCGGGGTCTATTATATCTGGGCAGGCGGACCCGCAAAGGTTCTGGGCGAAAAGATGGGCATTCCCGCATCTGTTGAGTCAACAGGAGGCCCGGTCCACAACGTACAACTTGTAAATGCAAAAGAGCTTCACTTCGGGATGGTCACCGCTGCTCCGGCTTATGAGGGGTGGACAGGAACAGGTTGGGCAAAGGGAAAGAAATATCAGAACATCAGGGCTATATTTCCGATGTACACTACCTATTTTCAGATGTATGCACTTAAACAGAGCGGCATCAAAAGCATCAAGGATTTTACCAACAAAAGCATAGGCACAGGGCCGGTGGGTGGAACGCCTGCTACTTATTGGCCGATGATTATACAGGAAGCAGGTGCAAAGCCGAAGCGGATTGTCAATGCATCATCATCAGACCTTGACAACCAGTTGAAAGATGGTCTTCTTGATGCAAACGGTCAGTCTGTTGGTTTGCCATGGGGACTTGTTTCTGCCACCGAAACTACACACCAAATTGTCGTAATAGGTGTAGAAAATGACATAGCGGATAGATTTATCAAAAAACATCCTGATTTTGCGAAGGGTATAATACCGAAAGGTACATATAAAAGTGCACCGTATGACATACCAACCCTGACGGTTTGGAATTTTATGGTGACATATAAGGATATGCCGGATGATTTTGTGTATGAATTTACAAAAGAGATATTTAAAAACAAGCCTATGCTTGTAAGTGTTCACAAATCAGCCGTCGAAGTCGAGCCTAAAAATATACTTTATTCACCCATACCGCTTCATCCAGGTGCCATAAAATACTATGAAGAGATCGGCATAAAGATTCCAAAAGAGTTGAAACAGTAGTAAAAGGAATATATTCCTTTACGGGACTGAGGTGAGATATGAGTGAAAAGGTTGCTGACCTTAGTAAGATCAAAGATGCTGAACTTGTAAGAACAAGAACATTCGGGAAATTCGGCAATACAGCGATATATTTAATCGGTGCAATATGCTCACTTTTTCATCTGTTTGTGTTGCTTGTAAGGCCGATTGACCCATGGTATTTCAGGGGTATGCATATCGTTTTCCTCGGTGTACTCTGTTTTCTATTGTACCCAGGCTGGAAGGGCGCCATGAAAAAGGTTCATATAGTGGATTATATACTGATGCTGATGGTCGTTGTGCCCTTTCTTTACATGGTGATCAATTTCGATGAGTGGATATACAGGGTTGGTGTTGTGCCTACCACATGGGATACGATCATCTCTCTGATGTTTGTTATCGCCATTCTCGAGATGACAAGAAGGACAACGGGGCTTGCACTCGCCATTATTGCAACCATGTTTATCCTCTATGGATATTTCGGTAAATTCATGCCCGGACTTTTTTATCACAAGGGCTATAGCTGGCCAAGAATCTTTACCTATCTATTTAGTCTTGATGGGATTCTCGGGCTTCCGATCTTTGTGTCGGCGGCATATGTCTATGTCTTTGTAATATTCGGTTCTTTTCTGAGGAGTTCGGGCGTAGGCAATTATTTTATCGAATTTGCCAATTCAATCGTAGGATGGGCAAGGGGAGGGCCTGCAAAGGTTGCGATCATCTCGAGTTCTTTATTTGGCACTGTCTCGGGAAGCTCTGCTGCAAACGTTGTAGGCACGGGGAGTTTTACGATCCCCATGATGAAAAAAATGGGATACAAACCCCATTTTGCAGGTGCCGTCGAAGCGGTTGCGTCAACGGGCGGTCAGATTATGCCCCCTGTTATGGGCGCAGGGGCGTTCCTTATGGCCGAGGTGCTCGGTGTTCCCTATGTCAAGGTGTTGATTGCTGCAATACTTCCTGCGGCTATGTATTATATAGCTGTCTATTTTATGGTTGATTTCGAAGCGGCAAAAACAGGTTTGAAGGGCTTGCCGAAGGAACAACTGCCGCCACTAAAGAAGACACTCAAAAAAATCTATATGTTTCTGCCTCTCGGCATCCTCGTCTATTATATCGCCATAGCAATGGCCTCGATTATCAAGGCAGGTACTATGGCGCTGGTTGGTTGCATTGCAGTCAGTTGGACGAATAAAGAGACAAGGATGGGAATAAAAAAGATTATCGATGCATTAGCAGGAGGGGCAAAAGGTGCTATTGAGATGGCTGGTACATGCGCTGCCGCCGGAATTGTTATAGGCATAATATCGCAAACAGGCATAGGGTTGAAGTTTGCCACTATTTTGCTCGAGTATTCGAGGGGTATTCTGCCGCTTGCGCTATTCCTCTCGATGGTTGTGGCGATTGTGCTTGGCATGGGAATGCCTACGACCGCTGCGTATGCTATATGCGCTGCGGTTATCACGACGGGTCTTGTAAATTTGGGGGCAATACCGATTGCGGCGCACCTTTTCGTGTTTTATTTTGCATGCATCTCGGCGATTACACCCCCTGTTGCACTTGCAGCATATGCAGGAGCTGCGATAGCAAACGCCCATCCCAATAAGGTAGGCTTCACAGCCATGAAGCTTGGAATAGCGGCCTTTATAGCCCCGTATATGTTTATCTTTAGCCCGGCGATGCTGATGATCGGAAATGTTTTTGATGTTATACAGGTTGTTTTTACTGCCATGATTGGAACATTTGCACTTGCATGTGGTATGCAGGGATGGTTAATGGGAAGGAAGATTTCGTTTCTTTACAGGATACCGCTTATTGCTGGTGCGATATTATTGATAAAGCCCGGGATTATTACAGATATTATCGGTATATGTCTACTGATTGCTACATTTATTGTAAACAGGCTGCTCAACAAACTTTCCTTGAAAGACTCCGTCAAACAATCTGTAATCGGCGGGGGATAAATAATTTAATGAAACTTCAGTAAATATCATACGGTTAATCGCCAACGCCTTTTGCGGTGATTGACCGTATGAGCGATTTCAATCTTTTGAAATCAGCAGACGAGAGCTGCCTATCCTTAAAATAGAGTCTTTCAAACTCTCTTACGAATGTATAGGAAGATTTTCTGATCGATTCATCCGATATTTGCATGACAAACTCTTCAAGCCCCTGTGTTTTTGGTTTCATATAACCGTATCTCTCTAAGGTTTTTTTAAATAAGTGGAGAAGACGACTTTCTTTGGATCTGTCGAACTTTGATAGGGCACGGACACCAAACACGATTATTGTTATGGCGAAAATGATAAGAATGTAAATTAAAATACCATCATATTTGATAAAAAACTTTAAATTTGGTTTGCTGATACCTGATTTTATTGAATAATATACAAAAAGCTGTTTTTCTAAACTGTAATTTATGATCGTTGCATACCAGTAATAGTTTATGGTATCAAACAAAACACTCAATCTGAAAAAAATATCTCCTTTTGTCAGTGGTGTAAAACGGTCAATGACACCAGGTGTCGGATCCATGCGAACCCAGCCTTTTTGACGTGTATATGCCTCTACCCATACATGGGCATTTTTTTGAGGCACTAAGTAATATCCGCCTAAATCGTTGTAATATCCACCCCTGTATCCTCCGACGACCCTCGATGGTATGCCTGCAACGCGGAGCATAACGGCGAACGCAGAGGCAAAGTATTCACAATTACCGAACTTTGCTGAGAAAAGAAAGTTCTCCAGTGGATTGTTCGTGACAGGGAGGTTTTTAAGGGAGTATTTATATGTGCCATCATTCAGAAATGCATAAATTGATTGGATGTTTTGGGCTTCGTTGTTATGGATGGCTATGTTTCTTACAAGCTTTTTAATATCAAGAGATAAATTTTCAGGCAACTGGAGGTATCTGTTTTCTTCGATGTAAGTTTCTTCAATAGCATCGGTTATTATCGAAACGGCCTCGTATCTTATCCTTTTGTCGATAAAACCCAATGAGGCAAAGGTGAAATCATCATATTTTCTTGCACCCCTGTGGGTTATATTGACCGGTTTATCAAGCGCAAAAAGATATCTGTTCTCGTATGGTTCAAGGTAGACAACCTGTCTAATACCTTTTCCTATTAATTTACCCGAGAACGAGAACGAAACGACATCCTTTTTTGAGCTTCTCCATGAGTTGCCGTCGAAATAATCAAGCACAACACCACGCCAGTAAAGGTTGTTATCATCAATCTTTTCCATATTTACCCTTAATATTGCGCTTGAGTCTTCTTGAATGCTTGAGACGACGCCAAGCCTTACATTATCGGTAAAGCCTGTTTTTGCCCTGTCTGCCCTGTTAAGAAAATTAAAGATGGGGTATTGTGTTCTTGGGAGTATCATAAACATAAGAACAGACAGAGGTATCGCCACCAAAGGTATGTACATCGATTTAAGAATGATTTTTATGACAACCTGTTTTGTAAAAATGAGGTTGGGGTCTTGTGAGTAATAGGTAAGCAGGACAATCGATGCTGTCAATAGAAAAACGAGAACAAGCAGATAAACAATAAAGGCGATGTCGAGCGAAAGAAGCCCAAGACCGGCGAGCAAAAACAGGACTATTGCGTAAATCTGCATATAATCTCTGAATTTTTTGTTTTCTATAAATTTGATTGCGAGCAGAATCAGAAGCGCCTCAATGATCTGTGTTACAAGATCTCCGATTTTGAAACGATAAATAGTGAACAGTATAACGAGCAGCGATAGTGTGTTAAGAAGCCATCTTGGAAAATAGAAGGTTTTTTTGTATTCAAAATATAGAGAAAGCAAAAAAAGCGCTGAAAATACGATGTTGAAGGTCATATCTATGTGCATGAATATGGATAAAAACCCTAATGCACCGACAAGATAGGTAATAATCTTGACAACGGTCTCTATGTTTATTGAGATGCCTGTAATGGGGTATCCTGCGCTGTTAGCGTTTTTCATACAACGCCAATCCTTTCAACATACCTATTTTGTGATTTCTTGAATTGCCAGGCTCGAATATTTTGTCCTTCATCTTTAATCCCACCGGCGTATTCTTTTTAATAAGCTGGACGATAGAATATGAAATACAGGATATCTTCTCTTCAATGTCTTTTATGGCTATTTTATCGAAGTCTATGGTTATGGGCTGATATAGAAGCGACGAAAGTTCTTTTGTTTTTAGAACACCTGTTTTTGCAGTCGCCTTCCAGTTTATATATTTTAAAGGGTCGCCGTATACGTATTCCCTTATGGAGACTATGTCGGATTCGAAGCCTGTTTTGTCTGATGTTTTCTCACCCCTCAATCGCCTTCCTTTTTCATAAAGTGATATGAGGTCGCATTTTTTTAATGTCGGAAACACAATGCAATCGAATGTGTCATCGATATATTTGAATCTCGTGAAAAAATTGAATGGAAACACGGAAGCTATATAAAGGTCTTTTATAGTGAATTGACCTCTTTCGGGAATGGTGATGTTTATGTATTTTATCGTCTTGCTTTTTGCATCCGCATACGGGATAAGGACAGAATGTCCTGCTACGTGAAGCCTTAAAAGGAATACAGGCAAGAGCCTTTTTTTGTTCTCGAGGATTATTTTTATAGGAAAGCTGGTATTGGCATAAATCTCCTGGGGGAACTCGATTGAAACAGAAATCTTCGACAGATTGTTTTTACCGAAATAGCCCGATATTCCCATAAAACCAAGGAGTGCAGAGACAATGAGGTATATGAGATTGTTCCCGGTATTGACTGCGGAAACACCCAAAAATATCGTAAGAAGTATGTAAAGAAAACCTGCCTTTGTAATCTTTATTACACTGGGCTTTATTATACCGGGGCGGGTATTGTGTCTATTAAAGATTTTATTATCTCCTTTTTGTCGAGTGCCTCATATTCCTCTTTGAATAGAACACGGTGTGGTATTGTGTAAATAGATAGTTCCTTTATGTCTTCGGGAATAACAAAATCTCTGCTATGGAAATATGCGTTTGCCTTGGCCGTGCTGATAAGCGCCAGGGCGCCGCGTGTTGAAAGTCCTGCTGTAAAATATTCGTTTGACCGTGTTGCCTCTATGATGGAAAGCGTATAGTCAAGGATTTTATCGGATACATAAACGTTTGCCTCGATATCTGCCTGGAGTTGCGCAACCTCTTCCTTGTTCATTTTTGGCTCTATGGTGTATAGCTCTTCCCTTTTGCTTCCAAGCCTCAGTATGTCCTTTTCTGCCCCTCTCGAGGGGTATCCGATGCTTATCTTCATCATGAATCTATCGAGCTGTGATTCAGGCAGGGGAAATGTTCCGAACTGTTCGACAGGATTCTGTGTAGCAATAACAGAAAAAAGACGCGGCAGCTTGTAGGTCTTTCCTTCTATCGTCACCTGCTTTTCGCCCATGGCTTCAAGCAGCGCACTCTGTGTTTTTGGTGTTGCCCTGTTTATCTCATCGCACAGCACAATGTTGTTGAAGATCGGTCCTGGGTGAAATTCAAACTCTCCGGCGCTCTTGTTATAGATGGATAACCCTGTAATATCTGTCGGGAGCAGGTCGCTTGTGCATTGGATTCTACCGAATGTGAGCCCGAGGGATTTGGCTATACCTATGGCAAGTGTAGTCTTTCCAAGTCCGGGTAAATCCTCAATCAAAAGGTGACCCCTTGAAAAAAAGGAAATAAGGGAAAGCTTAAGCGCCGTATCCTTGCCCTGGAGGAATTGAGAGAGTGATGTTATTATATGTTCGATTTTGTGGTTGTCAGTTTTCATTAAAACCTTTATACTCTTTTTGCTGATGACATTTTAATCCTTTGTCCTTCAACATATCGTACCTTGTTGTCTATTTTTTTGCAACTGGATTGTCTTTTGTTATTTTTGTATTACATTTGGTTACCTGAAGTGTTTGGCGATGGGCAGGGAGGTCGTCGTGGAACAGACGGCAAACTTGACTTTAATCCATGGGAACAGATATTTTGCGGTGAGTTTGACGGCAAAAGAAAAAAGAGGGTGCTTGTAAAGATTATAGGTGAATAACATGAATATGAAGGTGCATGAAAAAATCAAAAACGATTTTTGGTTTATTATTGGTAAGTTTGCATTGTTTGCGGTGGTTTTAGCAGTCTTTACAATGCCGGCGGCTGCACAGAATGTTACATCTGATTGGATTGTCCGTTCAGCCGTTGAAGAGGCTCTAAAGAAAACAGGAAATCCACAGATTGAGATCATAGCTCAGGGGTCATGGATTTCCGGGCAGAATTACAAAGACCCCCGTTTTCAGCAAATCCTTGCGGAGGCGTCAGACCATGACATGCGGGTTTTTATCAGGGCACAGAATGTTTCAGAGGCGCAGGCCCTTAAGATGTGGAAGACCTTTCGTATGAATGTGCAGAAAGAGCTACAAGCCTTTGTAAATACTGGGCTTATTACCTCGGATGAGCTGCAGATAATACGTAAGTCGGTGAATATATATCCACCGGAAGAACTTATGAAAGGAGTGCAATCGACAGAAAAGGCACTTGCAAGGTTCGGAAAATGGGGTATCTACCCAAGCCTACTCGATGTAGGCACTGAGGGTGCTGGCGGAAGCTACGGAGGGTTGTTGAAATTCGAACGGCAGGCCTTTGAAACGGGCTCAAGAACTCGTGTATTCTATCTTGACAGGGGTGAGGTAAGAATAGGAGCGGCTGACTTAAATCATGCGCTTGAGGGGCACGGCTTAAGAACCCCGGAGGGACTTGCCAAAGCGGCAGAGGAAAACCTGGATAATGCAATTCATGGTCTTAAGGACAAAAACCTGAAAGATACAAGGAAATATGTGGAAAGGGCGGTTCAACGCCTTAAAGAGACAAAACTAAAATTAAAGGTAAAGCTTTCGCCAAACGATGAGGCGCTTATAAAGCTAAACGACAGGCTTCAATCGCTGTGGAAACGATATGAAGCAGCGGAAACCCGCACGAGTTTGCTATCCGACAAAATTCTACCGAAGACCCCGGAAGACATAAGGCTGCAGCAGAGCGTTCTTGATGAATTCGAGAAGCTTTCTGGAGAACTGGAGAGGGTTTTGAAGGAATCCATAGACGATTCTTATCTGCTTCAGAGGCTTGCCAAGGGAATCGAGGAGGGTAAACCCATAGTAAGCCGCCTTTTCAGGGGGTTGCTTGATGCTGCAGATGCTAAGTGGTCAAGTGCGGCTTCAAATGTAAGAAAAGGCTTGGGCAGGCTTGGTGAGGCTGCGCAAAAAATAGGTTTTCTAAATGCATTGGTTGCATACTGGACAATAAAGGATTTGCCTGAAATATATGTGAATAAGGGTGCAGGGGAGGCTACTGCCCGTTTCAGCATGAGCCTCGCTTCTATGGCAGTGCCGGAAATAGCAATAGGCGAGCTTGTAGCGGTCATTGCTGTTTCGATTGCTGAGATGTCTGTTGATTATGTGAGCTCATTTGGTTACAAGGCGGTCACATCAACGCAGGACTGTTTTGACCTTATTGCCGGATTATATACGGTTTACGGCAGAGAGACCCAAGTTTTGGGTGAAGGCATGAAAAAGTGTCACAATGTGGACAGTATCCGTCAGCTATCATGCGATATCTATGACATTAATGACCTTCAGGGTGCTATGAAAAGAACCCAAAAAATAGACTCCAAACTGGTTCCGTCAGCTCTGAATTCACTTATATTATGTCATGCGGAAAATGCATCGCGTCGTTACGACATTGAAACAAAGACAGACAAAGGTGTTGAAGAAGCCCTTATAAATAAATGCACAGGCCCTATTCTGACTGCATGGATTGAGCAGCGCGAAATGATATTGGAAGAAATAAAGGTTTTGCTTTCAGAAATCGAGAGAAGCGAACTCCGCCTTGCCTTTAATGCCTCATCGGCCGTCATAAAAGAAGGTGATAAAAATGCGACAATCAGCGTTTCAGCGGAATTTATGCCGTCAATCAAACAAACAGTGGAACAGATTAAAAACAAACTTCAATGCATCGGCGGCAAAACTTCAAAACCGTTTTTGTATCAGAACTTTATCTGGAAAAAGGATGGTGTGAAGGCAGGTTCGACAACGGAAACAACGAACTATATGGAGTTTTCGTTTTCAAAAAAGGGCAAACAGACGATTTGTGTAGAAAGCGAAATAGAATACGGGCTTATTAACACCCCATCAACAATGCCCCCGTCAGATTCTTCGGGTAAAATTGTGAAAACAAGCTGTGTTGATGTTGAAATTACAGAGGAAGTAAAACCGGAAAAGATTGTTGCGATTATTACAGGACCGAACAAGACAAAAGCGCCAGAAACAGGGGAAACCGATAAGGAGATACCCCTTGCCGTAGATTTGAAGACAAAAAGGGACATAAAGGAATTTTCTTTTGTATGGATATTTGAAGGTGGCTATGACAGTGGCGGCGCTATGCAAAATGAGAATATGGCCGTTGTGAGGTATCCAAAGCCGGGTACATATGAAATCAAGGTGGAAGTGTACAACCGCTCGGACGCATGGAAGGTTAAAGAGATAAAAAGCGTTAAACTTGCTGAGGCGAAGCATAAAATCACGATAGAGCCGTCTTTGAAGGATGCAAAGATTGAATTAAAGATATCTGGAAACGATAAAATCGTGCTTGGTGATACGGTCAATTTGAGCGTGGAGATATCGGCAGACGAGAAAGCCAAGTCAAAGCTTAAAACTCCTGTGTGGTTCGTGACGAGGCCTCGTGTTATATTTGCCCCCGACGAAGGTGATCCATTAAGCAACAAGCAATGGGGTAAAAGCATAGGGCAAGGGGCAAACATAAGTTACAAGCCTGTTGTTGCGGACGAGCATGTCTTCAGCGCTGAGGTCTTTGGCGAGGGTGTCAGCGGTGCAGTGGCTTCAGCCTCCCGTAGAGTCTCTGTAAGCTGCAAGGTTCTTGAGTCATTCGGCGCACACCAGACAACTCGCTGCCACCTTGAGGGTGCTGAAAAAGATGATAAACTGAGCGTTATGCTTATGCCTGATCGCACTAACGTTAAATCTGGTGAAAAGATAAACATAAATGCCGTTGCACGAGGCGGCAGCCCCCCTTACACGTTTAAATGGGTGGAGAAGGTTGAGGGAGAAGGCCCTTCAGTCAGGTTTGTTCCGAGCAGAAACAACAGGACAGTTACCGTCGAGGTTAAAGACGCTAAAAATCAGATTGCAAAAGAGAGCATTAATTTCAACGTAGATACCGTTATAGTGCCATTGGAGGGCTTGAAAGAAAAGGTTGTTTTTGGAACAACACTTGATGTGCGCGTACCGGTTGAGGGTGACAAACTGGTGCTCTGGCAGTCGTCCCCGAATGTTACGTTCAAGGAACTGGAGGGAAAAGGCGGCCAGACAAATACCATTACATTTGACAGAATGGACAAGGTAAAAGTATGGGCGGACGTAAGGGTAAGGAAAGGGGAGGTTTATGAAACAGTGGCCTCGACAGAGCAGTTTGAAGTCAATGTTCAACCTTTTGATGCCCGAATAGAATTTGATCCCCCTGTTCAAAAAATTGGCGGCAATGTTAATGCGCAGGTAAAGATAACGCAGCCCGTCAATGCTTCGACTGTAAATTTTGTCTGGATAGACCCGCCCACATCAAACAGGGAGATGGTTACCGATTATTGGATAAAGTTCAAGGTGCCAGATGAAAAACCGGTGCCGATAGAGGTGGAGCTTAGGTCAAAGAGGGCAAATGAAACGATTGTCAATCTGAAAAGGCCGTTTGGCCCTGAGGGAAAAACCGCTGTGGCTACAACCCCTGCGCCGGACGATACGGTAAAAAAGACAAAGAGAAAAGACGCTGTCGCTGGTTTGGAGAAGGCTAAAAGCGCTGTATCGCAGGGCAGGCTCGATGAAGGTATAACCCTTGCCGATGAGTCTGCGAAGATTGATCCAACATTCACAGAAGCCGTTGAGGTGTCGAAGAAATGGAAGGCGGAAAAGGATGTTGTTGTAAAACAGGCAGCAAGGGCAAAAGAACTTGCTGAGGCGTTAAGATTTGCAGAGGCGGAAAAGGAACTTGCCGTTGCGCAGAAACTTCATCCAAAATACCGCCCTGTGATTGATGCCGATACGTTTCTGAAGGAAAGGAAAGCTGCCCATGATAAGAAGGTAAAAGATTCCAACGACAAACTTGCAAATGCAAAACTCGATGTGCGAAAAGGAAAACTCGATGAAGCCATTTTGAAGAGCGAGGAGGCAGTGGCAATCTTCCCCGGTAATAAAGATGCAGCGGCATATGCGACAAAACTGAAAAAGGATAGGGAAACAATACTCCTGCAGATTGATAAGACAAAAAAACTTATTGCAGATGCGCTCTTTGCAGATGCACAGAAGGAACTGATATTTGCGCAGAATCTGAATGGCATGTATAAGCCTGTTGTCGATACAGCACAGATACTTGGTGATGCCTGGAGAAAATATGATTCCGATGTAAGAAACAGGCTCTATGAGGTGCGTTCGGCCAACGAAAGGAAGGATTTTGACCAGGCCATCGACAAAGCAAAAAAGATCAGGGAAACAATGAAGTTGTACGGATATAACGATGAACAGTTAAGACATCAGGAAAACTGGGCAAAGCAGAAGAAAGTACAGAAGGATAAACAGATTGGATTTCTTAAATCAGCCGGGGACAAACTGAGAAGTTATGACTATGTAGGCGCATTGAAAGCATTTGAAGAAGGTTTTGCCGATAGCCAGAACATTTTCAGCGGGAGCGAGCCCGAGTTCAAGGAGGCATTCCGTTTGCGCGATGATGCGTATATAAAGAATAAACGGCTCAACGAACTTACCCCGATTATAACAAATGCCGCTGAAAATACAGATCCGTATTACGGACAGGTACATGTGCTTGCGAATGCCCTGAAAGCTGTCGATGAAGCGATTGCCCTGCAGCCAAATAATGAGCAGTTCAGAAAATGGCGGGAGCAGATTGTTGCAAAGGCTGACAAGAAAAAGGCAGAAAATGAACGTTTTGCTACAGGCAGGAAATACATTGATGCCGCGGCAGGGGCTGAGCGAAGTTATTCAATAAACGAGTCCTATATCCAGGCAAAGCAGCTCAACTGGGGCGAAAAACTTGAAGAGCAGCAGCATAAATACCTTGAAACGGCAATCCTCAATTATGTTGAAAGCCTCAAATATATCCCCGATGCCGGCGTCGAAAAGAAAATAAAGGAGCTTCAAAAAACACTCGATGACAGAAGAAAGTTCCTTGAGAATTACAAAAGATATGTAGTTCTAAGGAAAGAAGCCGACGTATTGGCATCAAATGCTTTCAAAGAAACGGATTTCAATAAAAGCCTGTCAATGCATGATCAGGCTGTCGAGAAATACAAGAAAAGTCTTTCGCTGTACACTCCTTACGATGTGGAGACTATCTCAAAGCAGATATGGAACCTCGAATACAGTAAGCATGACAGAATGGTAAAGAAATATTGGGCAGACGGCCAGTCACTTGAAAAGGTGGGAAGGATATTGGATGCCATAGATGCCTATGATAAGGCCATTGCATCTTTTCACCCAACTGTATCTCAAAAGGACAGGATGTGGATCATAGTGCACCAGCAGGAACTTAGAAACCGTGTAGCCGGCGCAAAAAACTGGCGCACAGACGGCGAGGCAAAACAGAAGGCGGGGAAAATAGCAGAAGCAGTCCAAAGCTACAAACAGAGCGTTAAACTTCTCCCTGATGCTGCCCTCGAAAACCATATAAAGACGCTTGAAGGACAGCTTGCAGCTGAGGCAGCGAAAAAAAGCACTGCGGATAAGCTTTGGAAGGATGCGCTTTGTAAAACACTGTGGAGTGAAGGCAATAAACTTCAGAACTCAAACCGGCTTGCCGATGCACTTGTCAAGTACAAAGAGTACCAGAAAAACTGTCCTACCAATGAGATGGCTTTGCACATACAGAAAATTGAGTCGAAGCTGAAGGAAATGCAGGAAAATGAACTTAAAAAGACTGCCGCACTAAAATTAAGGCAGGAGGGGGACCTGTTTGTAAAACAGAACAAGATTGCCGATGCTATTTCCAAATACAAACAAAGCCTCAGCTATTGGCATGACTCTGAACTTGAAAGTTACATAAAAATGCTCGAAACGAGGCTTGCAGCCGTTACGGTGGTTCCGCCGCCAAAAACGGGCAGAAGCTATACATCGAGGCCATCTGACGTATTGACGCAGCCATCCATTAAGGATATCCACGGCGAATACAGCGGCACGGTGACCGGAGACGGCGCAGCAGGAAAAATCAACATCGTTATTACAACGAGTAACGAGGTTACAGGTTCTTCATCCGGCAGTATTGACGGTGACCCCTACTATGCAACTTTCAAAGGGATATTCGACACTTCGACAGGCACATTGCAGGCAGCCATGCAGGGCAGCGTGACGGTGAAGGGTTCGTCAAGCAGATATCCTTTTACAGGTAATATCTGGGGTAAATACGGGATGGGGGTTTTGAGCGGCCAATGGAAGGGCGTAAG
>Ga0116191_1001144_pt1 | contig 21907 bp, 19 predicted proteins | sample AD_UKC111_MetaG_FD_89897 | JGI IMG/M metagenome (GOLD analysis project Ga0116191, IMG submission 89897) | Active sludge microbial communities of municipal wastewater-treating anaerobic digesters from Hong Kong - AD_UKC111_MetaG | ecosystem: Engineered > Bioreactor > Anaerobic > Digestate... | reverse complement strand
CCTCCATAGGCGGTCATCTTTCTCCTGGTAAAAGATATTTTAACTTTGTTTACCTTGATGGTTGTGGTAGAATTCTTCTGCATCTTTTTATCCCTCCTTTTGCGTAGGTCGATTGTTTGGTAGACTATTGATTCTACAGCGAAAGGAGGTTTTTTGTTAAGCATTAAGTGCGGGTAAATGCAGTTTTTGGGTTTAAGGCAGCGCAAGAATTTGAAGGGACTGCTGAATTTTTTGCAGTTGGTCCTTGCGAAGAAGATCTTTTTCGAGAAATAAGCAAAAGTAAAATAAGCAATTTTCATTTGTTAGGTTCTTTGCCGAATAATGCATTGCCTTCTTTTTATAATTTCATAGATTGTTTTGTTCTCCCATCTTTGTTTGAGGCTTTTGGTATTACGTTGGTTGAGGCAATGTCATGCGGTAAGCCTGTCATAGCATCGAATATAGGCGGTATCCCTGAAATAATAGACAACGAGAAGAATGGGATATTGATAGATATTGGAAATTATAATGCATTGAAAGAAGCAATAACCAAAATGATTAACGATAAAAATCTGCGATTAAATTTTGGCAAATCGTCAAGACAAAGGGTTGTTGAGAATTTTTCAATCGAAAGAACGTACAGAGAATTAAAAGAATTTTATTTCAATATGTTGAAATAAAGCACAAAGAGTCGATAAAACAGAGTGCAATTTTAATAATTCTTTGTTGGCTTTTTTTGTTGAGTAGTTGATTATCTTGAAGAAAAATATCGGGATAGGTGAAAGATGCTTGCAATCGAGGGAGGAAAACCTATAAGGAAAAAAGAAAATTTTTTAGTATTTGGTGCGCCCCTTATTGAGGATGAAGATATCGATGAGGTTGTAAAATGCTTAAGAAGCAGATGGATAGGAACTGGTTCCCGAGTTGATCAGTTCGAAAAGGCCTTTGCAGACTATAAAGGAAAAAAATATGCAGTTGCTGTAAATTCTTGTACTGCCGCCCTTCACTTGGCAATGCTTGCAAGTGGGGTAGGGCATGGAGATGAGGTTATAACCGCGCCCATGACTTTCTGTGCAACCGTCAATTCAATAATACACTGTGGCGCAAAACCTGTCCTTGCCGATTGTGAAATTAAATCGATGAATATATCGCCATCTGAAATAGAGAAAAAGATTACATCGAATACTAAAGCGATACTAATTGTGCACTTTGCAGGTCGTTGCTGTGACATGGACGCTATAACGGACATTGCAGACAAACACAGTCTTTTAGTTGTAGAAGATTGTGCTCATGCGCTGGAGACTGAGTACAAAGGGAAAAAGGCAGGCGGTTTCGGGGATATAAGTTGTTTTAGTTTTTACGTTACAAAAAACATTACAACCGGTGAAGGTGGCATGGTGTTGACGGATAACGAAATGATTGTCTCGAGGATTAAAACCCTTGCCTTGCACGGTATGAGCAAGGATGCGTGGAAACGCTATTCCGATGACGGATACAGACATTATGAGGTTGTTTACGCTGGATTCAAATACAATATGACAGACATGCAGGCATCACTAGGGATTCATCAGATGAAGCGCATTGATAGTTATTGGAAAAGACGTGAAGATATCTGGACATTCTACAACAAGGAATTTTCTGATTTACCATGTATACTGCCGGCAGACCCTGAACCTGACACTAAGCACGGTTATCACCTATATACTCCACTGATTGATATTGATAGGCTCGGAAAAGGCAGGGATTGGGTCCTAGATGCAATGACTGCCGAGAATATAGGCGTAGGGGTTCATTATATACCCGTACACCTTCATCCTTTTTATCAAACTGTGTATGGCTGGAGAAAAGGAGATTTTCCGAATGCTGAGTTTATAGGTGAACGCACCGTTTCCCTTCCATTGTCTCCGGCATTGAGCGATGAAGATGTAACCGATGTTGTAAGGGCGTTTAGAAAGGTTTTATTAAATCATAAATGAAGATTGCAATCGTATCAACTGTCTATAAAGCAACACCTCCGCAAGGATATGGAGGCATCGAGCGTGTTGTATATTTTTTAACTGAGGAACTTATAAGACAGGGCAATGAAGTGGTATTGTTTGGTTTGCCAGGCAGTTATTGTTCGGGCAAAACCATTGAGGTTTATGGTTATAGTCTTTCCAAGATGCCCAGTGGGATCAAAAAAACAACAGATGAAATCTCTGAGGAATTTCTTTATAAAGCCATGAAAGAATACCTCGACAGCAATCCCGTAGATGTTATACATGATTGGTCTTTTCAAAACACCTTTGTTCTAAGGCATCCTGAGGCATATCCATTTGTTATATCTACATGTGTGCCTCATTTTCACGGGTATTCAAGACCTAATCTCGTTGCATGCAGTAAAGCCCACGCAGCGCTCTGTGGCGGGTCAACAAAATATATTCATTATGGGCTCAATCTTAGTGACTATAAATACAATTTTTCAAAAAAAGATTTTTTTATCCATATAGCAAAAATAGCTAAATATAAAGGCCAACATTTAGCTGCACTGGCATTCAAAAAAACAAATGAAAAACTAAAAATCGCAGGGAACATAGAAGACCCTTTATATTATTGGATGGTTTTGAAACCATTACTTTGTTGTTTACGAAATGTTTCATATTTGGGAGAAATTCAGGAAATAAATGATTATCTTTGCGGGGCAAAAGCACTCATCCAGACGCCGCGATGGTTTGATGCATTCCCTCTTGTAATTTTGGAGGCCTTTGCTTCGGGAACGCCTGTAATCTCTTTTTCTGAGGGCGGAGTACCAGAGCAGATAATCCATGGTTTTAACGGATATCTATGTAAAGAGAAAGACGATATTATTGCGGCTGTTAACAATATCTCGCAGATTAATCTTAAAGACTGTCGTGCCTATGCTGAAGAATATTTCTCTGTAAGACGGATGGCAAATGAATACATGGAATTATACGAAAAGGTTTTAAGCGGTGAAACCTGGTAGGCAAATTATAATGGGAAAACATGAAACTATTTAATCATTATGTATTAAACGTTGTTGCACAGGGTCTTGGAAGGATTTTTACATTTGGTTCAAACTTTATAGCCTTTGCTTTGATTGCACGTTTTTATGGAGCGCACTTTTTTGGACAATATGCATATGTATTAAATTATTTTGGCATATTTGTGATTTTAGCAGACTTTGGCTTAATGCCTGTGCTTGGCAAAGATATAGCTCAAGCTAAGGATTCACCTCAGCTTTATTGGGGAAATTTTTTGCTTGTGAGACTATGGCTCAATATTTTGGTAATTTTGGGCTCTATAATAACAGCTTATTATTTGCGCAGAGATATGTTCTTAATTCTTCTTGTTGGTTCTTTGGCTATCCCTTTTTTGGCATCACGGTTTTTTGAACCAATATTCCAGGTTTTTAATCGTCCATGGCATTCTTCTTATGCTTCAATGATGTATGGGATAGCCCATTTAATTTTCCTTGCTGCAGCATTTAAATTCACCGATAACCTGTCGTGTTTTATCATAGCCTATATATCTGCAAATATTTTATATACGCTGATAGCATTCTACTTATCAGGTAAATCTGTAAAACCTCTGTTAAAAATCGATACATCTATAATAAAGAACATCGTGAAACTCGCTATGCCTTTGGGTATTTCTTCAATATTTATAATCATTAGCAACCGTGTTTGTATTTTGATGCTCGCGGGAATGAAATCTGATTATGCGGTGGGAATATACAGCGCTGCCTACAAATTTGTTGAAATATCATCGTTTTTGGCAGCGATGGTAACCGCCCCTTTAATTCCTATTTTTGCGGAAAAGGCCAAAAACGATAAAACATCACTTAGATATATAACGAGCGACATAGCTGAATTTATTGCAATTATACTTTTACCGGTCGGTGTTATATGTGCTTCAATATCGAAGGAGATTATTTTTTTAGTTTATGGAAGTAAGTTGCTACCGTCAGTGGATGTATTCAATATATTGGTTTGGGTTAGCATTATTATTTTCTATTCATTGTTGATTTCGAGTGTTGTGATTTCAATTGGTGTCGTTAAATATGCATATTGGCTTGGCGCTGTTGCAGCGATTTTGAGCGTTGGCTTGAATTATTTGCTGATCCCAAAATACAGTTATATCGGTTCAGCGTGGGTGGCGTTAATATGCGAGATTGTTTTGGTTGGGGTGACTATATCTTACGCTATACGCTATATCGGGAATTTTTTCAGATGGCGAACATGGGCAAAGATTTTTATACTAAATATGATTATCTATATCTTCTTGCATGAAACAATTTTTGATATAAATATCTTTTTAAGAATTATTATAGGGTTAGCACTATATTGTTTTTGTGTTGTAAGATTACATATGATAAGAAGCGATGTGCTAAATGTATTGCCTGATATAAAAATGTTTTCCTTCTTTGATGCACACAAAAGATGATTTTACTTGGATGCATCTATAGCGGAACTTCTGCATTAAAAGTTTTTATATGGAAAAATTCTATAGAATAAGCTGGATAGACAATTTAAAGGGCATAGGGGTTATATTCATTATTTTTGGTCATTCTATTTCTTGCCCAGATTTTCTAATTGACTATCTTTTTTCATTCCATGTTCCGCTGTTTTTTTTCATTGCTGGTTTGAACTTTAATAACAATTTATTAAGCAATTTTAAGCTATTTTTCAAAAAAAGGGCTGAAAGACTCTTGGTGCCTTACATTTTTTTTAATATTTTATCTTATGTGTTCTGGATTATAAGGGTTAAAATAATGGGCAGCCCGCAGGAAGTGCCGATCATAAGACCGTTGATCGGTATTCTTTATGGAAATGGCAATAATTCATGGCTGATACACAATGAACCATTATGGTTTTTTGTCTGCCTTTTTGTTGCTCAAATATTTTTATTCTTTATTCTTAAAATTGCAAAAACTAAGCTACAAATTATTGTCTTGCTTTTTGTATTTGCGGTGATTGGTTATTTGGATTCAAGATATTTACACACAAGGCTTCCATGGAGTATTGATATAGCATTTACCGCAGTCGTCTTTTCAGGAATAGGTTATATTATAAGAGGATACCGCTGGGAATTGCCGAAAAATAAGCTTGCAGTCTGTATGTTTGCAGTGCTTTTGCTGAATTTATGCATTGCTTTTATCAATGGTAAGATTGACATGAATTATAACAAGTATAATAACATTTTTTTGTTTTACGGAGGGGCTTTTTCGGGCATTATTTTTTGGATAGGTATATCAAGAGTAATTGGAAATTTTAGCATAATAAAATATATCGGGAATAACTCTCTGACTATATTTGCCTTACACATTCCAGCGCTTATAGTAATTGTAAAGCTTCTTATGATGGTCGGCATCCCTTATACAACACAAGAAGGCCATATCGCATTTTTGTTTATTCATGCTTTTCTTACAATTTTGGCAATAATACCTATAAACTATTTATCAAGTAAATACGCATCCTTTTGGATTGGTAGAAGAAATTTAGGTGAAATCCAAACATAAATACAGATAGTATAGGGAGCAAACATGGATAGTTTGATTTATTTGATTAAATCAACCATACACAATATTCCAATGCTTGGAGGGGCGGTATTTTGTTTAATAATTTTATTGATCTTCGTTGCTTTAAAATTAAGTATTCCTGAAAAAGCATCTAAATTCATCGAAAGCTTGTGCGACTATAACATAAAAATATTTTTTGTTGTTTACATTTTAATAGGCGTATTCTATCTGGCTTATCCGAATTACTTAAGTCATGTTGAGCCTACTATTCATTGGCTTGGATTTATGTTGAAAAATGGATACCCATTATATCCAGTTCCAGTAGGTTCATACCCTTATTATGGGTTACTTTATGGTCCTGCTTTTTCTGAGATACAGATGATGTTTCAAGGACTTGGGTTGCCGACACTTGTAGGTTCAAAGTTGCCAGGATTGATGGCATTTGCATGTGCCGGACTGATTTTGTTGCGTCTAAGCAAAGATTGGTTATATAGGGGATACCTGCTTTACCTGTTCCCGTTTGGTTTAATGCTTTTTCATAACAGGGCAGAACCGTTTTTGTTGTTGATTATTGCGGTGTGTATTCTTCTTGGAAATAAATATGCAGATAAAAAATATTTGCCTCTATTATTGGGTATTTTAGGCGGTGTAGCGTCTGCACTGAAGATACACGGCGTAGCATATGTATTTGCCGCGTGTCTTGCATTTGTTTTTTCAAAAGGTATATCAATACGTTTTTTGGTGTTGTTTTCAATCTCTTCTGTTTTATCTTTTTTGGCATTTTTTATTCCACAGAATGTGTCATTTATTGCATTTTGGGGATATTTGACATTGGCAGGAGCTCGTCACGGTTTTTCATTGAGGCTTTGGGTAGAGAATTTAATATATCTTGTTTTTTTGTTTTTACCGATATTTTTGTTTTGGCGTGAAGCTAAACTTGAGCGCGTTCAAAGAATAAAATTTTTATTAATTATATTGATTGAATTTTGCATTACCGTTATAGCGGCAAAACCTGGAGCTGGATTTTATCACCTAATTCCTTTTATTCCGATAAATGCATTAATTATCGATAAAATTAGAAATAATGCTCTAAATTACGGAAATCCTATCAAGGTACTTTATGTCTCTTTAATCATTGTATCTTTTACCACAGTATCATTAGATTTAGTTCTACCTATGTCAAAAAGTTGGCGACGGTTTAGCGAGGCAAAAAAAGAGGTAGTGTATTTTGAAAAAAAATACCCCAGACTATTGATGGGTGTCACAGATAATCAAGGTTATCCTTATTCCTTCCTGAGGGCTATATTAAAAGGTGAACAGATTGACTATAATGCATATATGGATTTGCAGATATCTGGAATCAGTGATGACACTTTTGTAGAGAATTTAAAAAATTGCAGGATTCAATATATTTTGCTTACCAATATCGGTAACCCCTTTTCTTTGAACAATTATTATAGCTTAAAGCCCTTATTTTCTGAAAGCGTCAGGGAAGCATTCAAATCAAGGTATAATATTATAGAAAGCGGTAAACATTATTCATTATATACGTGTTTACTTGAAACAAAGAGTATACCACCTTGATTAATCGAGTTAGAAAATGGCTTGAATAGCTCGAAAAGATTGAACAGATTATTACATTTATTATGAAAAAAGTTTTAAAGCATATGCTATAATTACAAAGAATACGTAGTAATTCACACTATTATGGGATGTATAAATGTTTTATACGAAAATTAGAACACTTTTGAAGTCTATTTTGATGGCTTATTTATTTTGTTTATTATTTTCAGGCACATCTTATGCAGAGTATTGTTATGCCAAGCAGGATGGTTTTGCAGTAATTCAACCCTATTTGACAGAAAAGGTGTGTTTTTTGTATGAACATTCCAAGAATCTTCCACCGGAATCTGAGATGAAACAGACATTACCAGGAGATGAAAGCCTGCATCCCGACCCATTGATGTCAGAATTTCTCTACTTGATAGTTAAGAGAAAATACACTGCAATTAAAAAGGGAACGGCATTTTTCAATTGCGGATATGACTTGGAAACCCTAAAAAGAGACCCTGCTTTTGTTAGACTAAATGGTGCAATTTTCCCGGAATTTCATTGTAGGGGTTTTCTTAGCGAATGGGTTCCTGTGAGGATTATAAATGAGAATAACTGCTGGTGGGTAGCGCTTGAACTAATTGATTGCGGAAATATACAAGAGCCTTATGACGATGAAATTAGATGGAAGAGGGAACCGAACGTCAGATGGTAGTTACTAAAAAACCAAACAGAAGATTGAATTATGTTAACTCGTAAAAAGATAGCAGTAACATTTATTCTTTTTGTCGTTTTGGTTTTTGTAGTTGTTTATCTAAGTTCGGATGCAAATCATGATAAAGAAACCAAAACAGAAACACAAAATCAAACGCATGAAAGACCTAAGGTAGTTCATATCGGGCCTGTATCTCCAGATATAATTGCCGTTACAGTATCTGATGGGAAGATTATACATGGAAAACAGATTCCATATGTGCCTGAGAGGCGAGACGTTTTTACGCAGGAAAAGAACGATTTGTGGTTGGAACGAAGAGGAAAACGCATCGGTTCACTGGTAGGTCGTAATGAAAAATATATTATGACGTTTGACCAAGTTGTTGGAGAGAGATTGGACACTACTTTGATTGATAAAACTGAGAGCTTTTCAGTGAGCTCTTCCGATGATCCGGATTTATCTATCGAACGACAACCCTATGCTGTTTTTCGTAAGACTAAACCGTCTGACTTTGCGAGAATCGCTGCTACTATGGAGGCGCCACTCGAACACGTAATTTATCTTAAGTTGCTAAAGCCTTTAAAAATAGGAAAGCAATACACTATCGACTTTAAACAATTAGGTTTGCCGAAACAGACGTTTATTTATGACCCTGCTAAAATGAGAAGCGAGGCAGTGCATGTAAGCCATATTGGTTTTAGACCGGACGATCCGGTAAAGATTGCGTTCTTGTCGTTATGGATGGGCAGCGGTGGTCCTTTTGATTTCAAAGAAAAAACACCGTTTTATATACTTGATGAGAAGAGCGGAGACGCTGTTTTTAAAGGTGAGACAAGACTCTCAAAAAAGATGATCGAAAGAGATGAGGATGCGTTTGGTCATAATTTCAACGGCACAAACGTATTTATAATGGATTTCAGCCAACTTCAAAAACCAGGTAGATATCGTGTTTATGTTGATGGAATAGGCTGTTCGTATCCATTTGATATCAGCGATGATGTATGGGCTAAAGCATTTTATGTTTCAGCCCGTTTTCTCTATCACCAAAGAAGTGGAATCGCATTAGGGCCACCTTTTACAACATTTAAAAGACCGAGAAATTTTCATCCGGATGATGGTATTCGGATATATGCAACCAATACAACGCTTTTTGATGTTGAGTATGGTCTTAGGAAAAACGAAGAACGTTTTTCAAAAATTGTCCGCGGAAAAACCTCTGAAATAGTTCCAGATGCGTGGGGCGGTTATTGTGATGCAGGTGACTGGGACAGGCGTGTGGTTCATCTGATTGCTGCAAGATATCTATTTGAGCTTTATGATTACTCTCCAAAGTATTTCGAGAAGTTTGACCTAACCATACCTGGGTCAAAAGAGGACTTCCCGGATATCATTAGGGAAGCTCTATGGGGTATAGATTTCCACAGACGTATCCAAACTAAAGAAGGTGGTATAAGGGGGGGCATAGAATCGGAGGAACATCCAAAGTATGGTGAAGCAAGCTGGCAGGAGTCGCTTAATGTTTTTGCATTTGCCCCCGATGTCTATTCGTCTTATGTATATGCAGGCGCTGCTGCAAATGCAGCCTATATACTGAAAAAATATAATTTGAAGATGTCGGATATTTATACAGAAAGCGCTGTCAAGGCAATGGAATGGGCAGAAAACGAAGCGAACAAAACAAAAACTAAATATCCATATCAAGTGAACGATGCCCGTAATCTTGCAGCAGCAGAATTGTTCAGATTAACGGGATTAAAAAAATGGCATGATATTTTTATTGATACAACCGCCTTAAAAGGCAAAGAGGCGTCGATCTATAAGCATGATAGTCATGATCAGGGTGATGCTGCATGGGTCTATTATAATACAGACAAGAAAGGTATAGACAAGAGCGTTCGACTGAAATGTAAGAATGCAATTATTGATGAAGCTGAAAAACTGATGGATGCCCAGAGGAAAACTGCTTTTAAATGGGCTCAAAACCCCTGGCGTCCTGCAATAGCAGGTACTTTTACAACGCCGGATTGTAAAAATATAATAAGGGCACACGCAATAACAGGAAACAAGGATTATCTTAAGTCAATAGTTCTTGCAACCCAGGCTGGTGCAGGGGCGAACCCATTAAACATGTGCTATACAACTGGAATTGGTCATAAAACCCCTCAAAATGTAATGCACATTGATTCTCGTGTTACAAATCAACCGCCTCCGCCAGGTATCACAGTATTAGGCCCTTTGGATACAAACGCATTTGGACAATCGGAAACATATGTTCATAAAACGGCAAATCAATATTGCTATCCTGACTTAAAAGCATGGCCTATTATTGAAAACTACCTCGATATTTACTGGTATGCCGCTATGTGTGAATATACTATTCAAAATACCATACCGAATGCTTATACGTGGGGTTATCTCGCAGCAAGAGTGTAAACTTGATATAATGCTATAATTAGAATAAAAAGTAGGCTTAGATAAAAAAGCATTTAAAATACTATTTTTTAAGAGTGTGTAGCTATGCTTGAAGCTCCCAAATTATGCATAACTTTGCCCTGTTATAATGAAGAAGCTGTGCTTGAAAAAACAAATGACATACTTGTTTTAATTGTCAAAGATATGATTGCCTTAGATATTGTCCATGAAGATAGCAAAATTTGTTATGTTGATGATGGAAGTATTGATTCGACATGGGAGATAATTAAAAAAATTTCAGAAAAACACAATATTGTTAAAGGGATAAAATTATCAACGAATTTTGGCCATCAAAATGCGATTTTTGCAGGCATGATAAGAAATAAGAACCACTTCGATTGTATTATAACTATGGATGTTGATCTGCAAGATGATGTTAACGTGATTAGAGAGATGGTATTAAAATTTAAAGAGGGCTATGATATTGTTTATGGAGTTAGAAGTAGCCGACATAATGATTCTTTTTTTAAGAAGGTTACTGCTGATGCTTTTTATAAATTGATGTTGATGATGAAGGTCAAGGGCGTTTACAATCATGCAGATTTTAGACTTGCCAGTCAACGTGTATTAAATCAGCTTGAATATTTTAAAGAAGTAAATCTTTATCTCAGAGGGATATTTCCTCTTATTGGTTTTAAATCGACTTTTGTTTACTATGAGAGAAAGAAACGGCTTGCAGGAGAAACAAAATATCCATTAAAAAAAATGCTTTCATTTGCATGGAATGGAGTCACTTCATTTAGTTCATATCCTTTAAAATTAGTTCTAAAACTTGGTTTTATAATTTTTTTAACGTCTGCCGGGTTAACAGTTTGGGCATTAATTCAAACTTTTAGAGGTATAACTATTCCTGGTTGGGCATCTGTGGTGATACCCATATTTGTATTTTCTGGCTTACAAATGATAAGTATTGGGCTAATAGGCGAATATCTTGGAAAAATCTATCAGGAGATTAAATCTCGTCCAAGATATATTATTGAGGAAGAAATATAATTTACAACTTTTTATGATAATTGAAAACAAGATATTAGAGAAAGAAGAACAATTTCATAATAGGTGGGCTAAAAGTGTTGATATTAAAGATATCATGGTGAATGAGTTTTTTGAGGCCTGCACAGCTCCTGAAAATAGGTTTATAATTAGCCAGATGAACGATATAAGTGGTAAATATTTGTTGGAACTTGGTTGTGGACTTGGCGAGGCAGCCGTTTATTTTGCAAAAAAAGGAGCTAAAGTTCTGGCTACAGATATTTCGAGAGAAATGTTGGGTGTAACGCTTAAACTTGCTGAACAATATAACGTTAAAGTTGAAACAAAACATGGATCCTATTCAGAAGCTATTTTAGATTTTTCTGATGAAACATTTGATATCGTATATGCTGCTAACTTTCTGCATCATGTTGATATTAGCAATGTAGTGGATGAGGTTTTTAGGGTTTTAAAAAAGGGTGGAAAATTTTATTCATGGGATCCTTTGGCTTATAATCCTATAATAAATATATACAGAAAAAAGGCAATGGGGGTTAGGACTGAGGATGAACATCCATTAACAATGGAGGATGTTCAGCTTTTCAAGAAAAAGTTTGCTCTTGTAAAGTGCCACTACACCTGGTTTTTTACCTTGTGGATATTCATAAAATTTTATTTTTTCGACGGCATTGACCCCAACAGGGAAAGATATTGGAAAAAAATTCTTGTTGACTACAAGAAACTTGAAAAAACATATATGAAGCTCGAAAAGTTAGACCATTTTATACTTTCCATTCTTCCCTTTTTAAAAAGGTATTGTTGGAATATCGTTATTATTGCAGAGAAATAATTAAATATTTAAAACTTTTCTTGTCTGTCTGTCCTTTATGCTATTGCATAAAGCAAACCAAGTGCTCTGTAGTATAACCGAATTACCAAGGTTATCATGGTTTTTTTATTGAATAATTGCCTGACCTATCAATCCCTCCATAGAGTAATGACAATACCTTGCTTTTCGGGAAAAAGTCAACTGTAACCAATATAGGGCAGATCAATCCAACAGCAAAAGTAGCAGCGATAATCAAATAATCAGGGCAATTTATTTTGTTTAAGAGGAAGGCTAATGGGAATATGAAGAAAAATTGCAATAGGTATATCTGTAATGAATAAGAACCAAGTTTTTCTAATATGTTTTTTGGCATAAAATTGAAAAAAGAAAAACATAAGGATATTACAAAAAATGTTCCGGCACAGGCTGTGAAATATCTTAGAATTGAATATTCTAAATGTATCAAAAGGATGTATGATATTAAAAAAACAGCAAATATTAATGGTGTCAAAGAGTGTTTTTTCATCAAGTTAAAGAAATTATTCCTTAAAAGAGATGCCTGTATGCCCATAAAATAATAGATAAAATAGTTTAAGAACCATCCAACAGCGAACAATTCCCAGTCAACTGGAAAAAACTGAAAGGTAAGCAAAAAAACAAAAAGAAGCCAAGGATTTATCTTTGAAATGATTGGCGTTACTATTCTCATAATTATGATAAGGTAGAGAAACCATAAGAATAAAGCTGGATTGCGAAGTGGGTAAGCAGTAATTACATAGAAGATATCCTGCCAAACAAAAGGTCGTTTGACCATATTGGGTATAAAATATTTAATCAAACCATAACTTAGACTTATTGTAAAATAAGGTATTATGAGTTTAAGTGTATTTTTTTTTATCGAGCTGATCCAATCATTAAGAGATGAAATATGAAGGAGTTTAGATGCAAAAAAGCCGGATAAGAAAAAAAACAAAGGCATATGGAAGGAATATATAAAATTGTAAATTGAGGGGTAGGAATCTTTAAGCGGTATACTGTGGCCAAATGTTACAAGCAAAATCCCTATACCACGGGCTAACTGCATCTCAAAAATATATTTATTGCTTGACATGATGTTTTTACAATATAATCGAAGCAATAAGAAATTGTCAATTAAGGCTTTATGAGAGATGAAGAAAAAAAAAGTATATGAAACTTAAGAAAATGTTTCTGAATTTATTGCTCGCAATTGCCTCTGTCGCTGTATTCTTTGCGATTGCAGAGGGCTTGACGGTTTTGTTATGGGATTATAAACCACAAGGTGAGCATGTAGGTGTTGTTGTTAACGGGCACAACAAAAGGGTAGTGCACGAAGGAATAGAATACGTCACAAATTCTCTTGGCTTAAGGGAGAGGGAGCTCGATAAAAGGCCTCGGGCAGATAAAACAATCCTTGTCCTTGGCGATTCTTTTGTTTGGGGAGACGGTATCCCTGTTGAAAGCCTTATTACAAAAAAGCTGGAAAAAAAACTCAATGAGCAAGGCCATAATGTAGAGGTTGTAAACGGTGGCGGGGGTGGAGGTAATGCAGAAAGCGAATACAATTATCTTTTAAGGTTAGCCCCTATATATAAGCCGTCTGAAGTAATTGTTTTCTTTTTTACAAATGATATTCTCGATGATAAACCTGTTACAAATGATGCCGAAAAGAGGGTTGCTAAAAGCTGGAGACAAAATATAAAGGAGTTTTTGAGGTTAAGGTCACATTTTTTCGCTTTTTTATATTATTTATACAAAGACAGATTGGTTGAGATTATCGGTGTACCGAAATCATTGCTTCCATCGGATTATTTTAATCTTGATGATACAAAGCCTGGGTGGAAAAGTTTCAAAGATTACGTTATCAAAATGAGAGATTTTTGCAAAAAAGACAATATTGCTTTTCGTTATGTAATTATTCCAACGCTTACATGCCTCAACGATAAGTATCCATACAAAGAGATGCATCAAAAATTAAAGCAATTCTTTAGCGATTCGGGGATTGAGTATTTTGATCTATTTCCTGTGTTTAGTCCTTACAGACCATCCAAACTGTGGGTTAATCTTGAAAATTCTCACTGGAACGACCTCGGCACCAGTTTAGCGGCAGATGCTTTGGTTAACTGGAAACCTTTATTGTCAGATGAAAAACAATAATAAATATGCAATATAAAGATGAAATGGTCATATGTGAGGGTTTTTAGGATTGATAAATTTTATCAAATATAGAGAAAATCTCGACAAAACTATATTATGTTTCTCTTTGTTGTTTGTTATTGTAGGGGGTATCGTATACTCTGCCTTATTGGGCGACCAAATACGCTTTCGAGATGAAAGACACTATTTGAAGATTGCGAACAACGTTATAAAACATTCCATATATTCCTATGATGATAATGCAATCGTTCCAACAACATTTCATCCGCCTGGATATCCATTGATTCTTGCTTCAGTCATATCATTAGGTGGCGATTTTTTTGCGCTCAGGATGTTGAATTTTGTGTTTCTTGCGTGTTGTGTTGTTCTTCTTGTGTCGATTCTCAAGAGGCACAAATACCTTACAGGGGCGAAATGGTTGCCTGTAATAATCTTGTGTTATCCTGTTCTCTTTTATACCGCAAGTACATTATATCCGCAGATTATCGCAACAGCTATTTTTTTATTCATAATATACATTTTTGATACATTTTCAATATCACTGAAAAGTGCATTTTTTGCCGGCATTTTATACGGTGTGCTTTTGATGATTAGCCCAAGTTTTATTCTTATGTGTCCTATTGTTTTGTCTGCGCCTTATATCCTTAGAAAATCATTGAAACCTCTATATTTAATGATTTTGATTATTGGTGTTGTTGTTGTTCTGACGCCCTGGGTTGCGAGGAATTATCTTGTTTTTGATCGTCTTGTTATCCTTTCATCTAACGCTGGGAAAACCTTTATACTTGGAAATTCTGAAAACAGCAAACCTAATGAAGGAGAAAGTGTGGATGTCTCAAAATATACAAATGAAATTAAAGCAAGAGGTCTCGATGAGATAGATGGAGATAAATATTACAAAGAAAAGGCATTTGAATGGATTAAACATAATCCCCGTGACGCTTCCATACTGTATCTGCGCAAGTTACTGAATTATTTTAATTTTCGAAACGATCTGGCGACAAGAACGGAAGAATCGGTATTGCGTGATATAATTATGTTTATAACGTATTATGCGATACTGCTTTTTTCTCTATGTCGATTGTGGCTTGTAAGGTATTATCCTATGCAAAGAATTGAGATTTTTTTGATAATAGTATATTTAATGAGTGCTGTGATGAATGCCTTTTTTTTGCCACGTATCCGATATCGGCTACCCTATGATGTGCTCCTTATTTGTTTTAGCGCTATTACACTTGATTATGTGGCAAGATGGTTTTCTAAAAAATCATTCACTGTGAGGGAAAATGATACATGACAAAAAAGTAATAGTCGTTATGCCGGCATACAATGCGGAGCAAACCCTTGAAATTACATACAAAGAGATACCACCTGGTTTTATTGATGAGGTAATACTTGTGGATGATGCAAGCTCCGACCATACGACAGAACTGGCCAAGAAACTTGGGATATATACGATAAGACATCCTAAAAATCGGGGATATGGCGGTAACCAGAAAACCTGCTACAAAGAGGCGTTGAAGCGTGGAGCTGATGTTGTGATAATGCTGCACCCCGACTATCAGTATACACCGAAACTTTTAGTGGCAATGGCCTCTCTGGTTGCTATAGGTCAATACGACATTGTACTTGGTTCTCGCATAATAAGTGGAGGAACTCTGAAGGGCGGAATGCCGTATTATAAGTATATTGCAAACAGATTTCTGACATTATTTGAAAACCTTCTGCTTGGCGCCAAATTATCTGAATATCATACAGGTTACCGTGCATTTTCCAGACAGGTGCTTTTGGAATTGCCTCTTGAAGAAAATTCTGATGATTTTGTGTTTGATAATCAGATGCTGGCGCAGGCGCTTTATTTTGGCTTCTCTATCGGTGAGATATCGTGTCCTACTAAATATTTCAAAGAGGCCTCATCCATTAATCTTACCCGAAGTATTGTTTACGGCCTTGGAGTTTTGAAAACGTCGGTGCAGTTTGTTTTAAACAAACACGGCATAAAAGAGTACAGGATATTTTCAAGAGATGGAAGAAAATTATCGATAGAGCAGGGTAGCTGAACCCTGTGATAAAAAGAAAACGAAATAAATTTCAGATTCTGCTTGAACTGTTAATCAGTTCTTCGATGATGATTCTTGCATTATGGGGAATTGATTTTCACGCCTTATGGAAGGTTTTGCGGGATGCAAATTATTTTTGGCTAATACCCTCTGTATTATCTGTTTTTTTTCTTTTGTTATTGAAGGCATGGCGTTGGCGATTGCTTTACTATCCCGAACATAAACTGCCGTTTAGCTCGTTGTTTACAGCGCTCAGTGCGGGTTTTTTCATCAGCAACATCTTGCCTGCGCGCTTGGGAGAAGTGTCAAGGGTGCTTTTGATAGTAAGTGAACAACCGGTAGGGATTTCACGTACAACCGCAACAATTGTAATTGAACATTTATTGGATTTAGCAACCTTACTTATATATCTACTTTTTGTTTTGCCTTTTGTTTCTCTGCCCCCTTTTTTATTGAGTTCTGCAAAAGTCTCCGGTTTTGCAGCAGCAGTAGGGATTGTTTTGATGTTTTTTCTTTCTATATGGAAGGAGATTTTTGTCTCGTGGGTAGATAATGCCTCTAAAAAGTTCAGTTTTTTAAAAAAACCCGCAATTCGTGGTTTTATTGTAAATTTGCTTGACGGTTTTGCCGTTATGAGAACACGAACGGGAATAATCATTGTCGGTATTTCTTTTTTTGGCTGGATACTGGTGTTCATAACCGCCTGGACCGCCGCTGAGGCATTAATATTGGATGTTCAAGCGGTTGCCGTTATGTTTGCAGTTATAGTTACGACAATGGGTATGTTGGTACCTTCGTCTCCAGGATATATCGGTGTTTTTCATTATTTGACTATTGTGTCATTAAGCCCTTTTGGTGTATTAAGGGATATAGCACTTGCGCTTGGCCTTTTATGGCACGCAGTCAACTATTTGACATTAAGCGCAACAGGATATATTGCTCTATGGATACATGGCACTTCATTGAGCCAAATACTCAAACGTTATCGTGAAGGGACCATTGTTTAGGACATCTGTATAGTTTATATTTTATTTGTTTAGATTATGAGCTCAATAATAATGGAAGAAATCAGACCCGCAACATCAGAAGAATGGGATAGAATTTGGTCATCATGCGATTATGGGACGTTTTTTCATTCCCGGGAATGGGCTGAGATATGGAGTGAATACACAAAGGGTTTTAACAAGCCGTTTCCTCACATTGTGATATTTTCTGACTCTAAATCAGCGCTGCTTCCTTTTACGCTTCAGGTCAGAAAAAAGAGGATAAGAAATTTTTTCCTTACCGCAGAAGGACAATTCGGCAACTGGATATCAGAGTCAGAACTCTCAAAAGAGCATGTCGAACTTATCATCAAATATCTATCTGATGAATTTGGCAATTTGGTATGGCGTTGGAATCCTTATGATCCATCCTCAGCGCATATAAATCCAGACTGTCTGTCAACTCTTGATTGCCTTTACATGGTAGAGGAAGATGAGACGTTTGCTGTTAACCTCACATGTGGTTTTGAAGGTGTCCTTAATGGCTGCTATCATGGGCATCAATGTTCATTCCGTAAGGCAACAAGAGAAGGTCTATCTCTTGAGCTTGCCGAAACAGAAGGCGATTGGAAAGAATACTATAATGTATACTTGGATTCTATAAGGCGTTGGGGAGATAATGCCCTTTCGAAAATAGATTGGGAATTTTTTTATATGCTTTTTCGACGTAATTCACCTTATATAAAACTCTGGCTGGTGCGGCATGATAAAACCATCATTGCAGGGGGTCTTTGTTTTTATGCGAAAAAACATATAGTGTGCTGGCATGCAGCAAACCTTGAAGCATACTTTTCAAAAAGGCCGATGAATTTTCTGTTTATGGAAATTATGAGAAATGCGTGTGCAAATGGTTACACATGGTTTGATTTTAATACCAGCGCACATCTTGACGGAGTCAAAACTTTTAAAAAGAGATTTGGAGCAAGCGAACTGAAGTGCAACGTATTTTATAAGAAAATCAAGCCAATACAAGGTTATATTACAATCAAGAACTTTTACAAAAAGATAATGCAGTAATAAACAAGAGGCATTTATACAGAAATAAGTATTTATAAAAAATTGCAGAACAAAATTTCTTGACCTGTGTGATTTTATTATTTTATATCTTAGGCTATTAAATAATTTGCCTAAAAGTGAATATAAGGCTTAATTGTGTGATTTATATTTTTTTTGGGGGGAGGGTATCCATAGTGAGATATTTAATCATTTCTGTTTTTCTGTTGCAGCTTATTCTTGCTTCATCGGCATTTGCTTATGTTGACCCTGGTTCAGGCAGTTACATTTTACAAGTTCTGATAGGGTTTGCCTTAGCCGGATTGTATGCGCTCAAGCATTATTGGGCGAAGATTCGCAACCTTTTTAAAAAGAAAAAATAACCACCTCCAAATTATGAATGATATTGAGACCATTCCTTCATCGTTCAGGGATCCAAGTGGAAATCTGTTTTTATATGAAGGTATATTGTACCGAAAAATAAGCTATAGCTACAAGGATAATTATGACCATTTGATAGAATCAGGTCTTTATAATGACATTTGCAGCAAAGGACAATTGGTTGAGCATGAGGAGGTTACATTTGATAAATTGCCGTTTTTAGATGTATACAAAATAGTCAAACCTGAAAAGATAGAATTTATTTCGTATCCTTATGAGTGGTGTTTCAGCCAATTGAAGCATGCTGCCCTTTTGACGTTGGATATTCAGAGGACTGCTCTTCAATACGGTATGTCCCTCAAGGATTGCAGCGCCTATAATGTTCAATTCAAAAATGGAAAGCCTATTTTTATTGATACATTGTCGTTTGAAAAATATGAAGAAGGGAGACCTTGGGTAGCATACAGGCAATTTTGCCAGCATTTTTTAGGGCCTCTATCTTTAATGAGTTTGAAGGATATTAGATTGAGTCAATTATTACGCGTATACATCGATGGTATACCGCTTGATCTGGTTCGTTTGTTGCTTCCGCAGAAAAGCTGCTTTATACTTGGTCTCTTATTACATATACGTTTACATGCCCGCAGTCAAAAAAGGTTTGAAAACCGAATAATCAACAGGGATAAGTATAGATTGAGCAAATCTTCGTTAATGAATATTATCGAGAATTTGGAATCTTCTGTTAAAAAATTGTTTTGGAGACCAAGTGGCACAGAGTGGGTTAATTATTGTGATTTCAGTAACTATACTGAAAAAGCTTTGGAGCACAAAAAAGATGCAATAGAATGGATGATTTCCAAATTTGAACCAGGAGTTGTTTTGGACCTTGGTGCAAATGAGGGGTTTTTCAGCAGGTTGATAGCCAAAGAGGCAAAAAAGGTTATTTCTATTGATGCTGACCCGGCTTGTGTTGAAAAGAATTATTTAGAATGTGTCAAAAACAATGAAAAAAATATTTTGCCGCTCTTAATCGACCTAACAAACCCCAGTCCCGGTATTGGCTGGCAGAATAACGAAAGAATGCCATTTTTTGAACGTTGTAAGGCCGATACAGTTATGGCGCTTGCCCTTATTCATCACCTTGTAATTTCTGATAATCTGCCATTTGACAAGATTACGGATTTATTTGAAAAAGCGTGCCGATTTCTGATTATAGAATTTGTTCCCAAGACAGATAGCCAGGTTATCAAGTTATTGTCAGCGAGGGATGATATTTTTCATGATTATAATAAAGATAATTTTGAACAGGCTTTTTCAAAGCACTTTATAATCAGAGAAATAGTCAATATTGTAGAATCTGAAAGAACGCTGTATCTCATGGAGAGAAGCAATTAAAACAATATTAAACAATCTCAAAAAAAAGTTTGTAATCCATCCTTTCATTTTTGCACTTTTACCAGTATTTCATTTATACAGTGTAAATTTTAATGAATATCCACCCGTTGTGCTTGTAAAACCTGTTATTGTTCTCATAAGTGTAACTGTCATCTCGCTTATTGTCTTAAATATGATATTTCGTGATGAATATAAAGCGGCCGTTATATTTTCTATTGCGATTTTCCTGATTTTTTCATTTGGTCCATTTTATAGCTTTATTGAAAAAATTGATTTCAAATTCTTCCGGTTTAGATATTTTATTATCATATATACTTTTATTTTTTTAGTTGTATTGTTATTTTTCCTGTTCAAGAAGCATATTAATTCAAGAAAAGTTTCTGGTTTGCTTAATTTAGCAGGCTTGACGGTCTTATCAGTTATCGTTATAAGTATATCTATAAACACTTTAAGTGTTTTACAAGAAACCAAAAACGACTTTCCTGAAAAAGAACAAAACATATTTTTTGGATTCAAAAACTATAATCAATCTTCAAATGATAATTATTTACCGGATATTTATTACATTGTGCTTGATTCATATCCTAATCAGGAGTGCATGACTGATGTCCTTAATTTTAATAATGAAGATTTTACAAGCCACCTTAAAAGTAAAGGGTTTTTTATCTCTAAAAATAACCGGAGCAACTATAATTTTACTAGATTTTCAATCCCTACTACATTGAATATAAATTATCTTTCTATGAAAAAAATAGAAAATGGTATTTATATGTTTAAAAAAAATGAGAATTCCTATAATAGGCTAAAAAAAAGGATAGAAAACAGTCGTTTGGTATCTTATCTGGAATCCATGGGATACAACAAATATTTAGATACGCCTATTATAGATAAAAAATATTTTTCTATCGAATTTAATATAAATTTATTGTATATGACAATATTAGTTTCGCCATATATATCAAATTATGTCGCTACTTTTTTATTGCGCGAGTATGCTATTTTGAACCTGAAATCGTGGGTTCATTATGAGGATATAAAAAAGCCGATATTTTACTTTAAACACGTTATCATACCCCATGTCCCGTATATGTTTGATAGATATGGAAACATTCCTGATTTTTTTTCATCAAATGTGGAAAAACTTTTTGTTGAGCAGCTTCGATATACAAATATACATGCAGAAAAAATTATAGATAATATTTTATCGAATTATAAAGAAAAGAAACCAATTATTATTATCCAGGGCGACCATGGGCCAGATATTATTATTAAAGACAAAGAGAAACGTATGAAAATACGTGCGAGCATATTAAATGCTGCATACTTGCCCGATGCAAAAGAAAACATTTTCTATGATGGGATGACTTCTGTTAATACATTTAGAATTATTTTAAACAAATATTTTGGAACCAATCTCGAGCTTTTACCGGATATCACATATTATCAGGAGGTTGAAAGGGGTAGACTTGTTGTTTATAACCCAAAATAACATATTAAAATATTTTACACTATTTTAAATGCATAAATATTGATAATTAGCTCTTGTTGTGTTATTTGAAACACATGAAAATGGGCGGGTTATGTATATTTTAGGTATTTCAGCTTATTATCATGATTCAGCGGCGGCGATAATTAAGGATGACAAAATCCTTTCTGCTGCTCAGGAAGAGCGCTTTACGAGGAAGAAGCACGACCCATCTTTTCCATCAAATGCAGTGCGTTTTTGCCTTTCCAATGAGGGTATTGCCGTTGATGAATTAGATGCAGTGGTGTTTTATGACAAACCGCTTCTTAAATTCGAGCGCCTGCTTGAAACTTACTATGCCT
>Ga0116191_1001139_pt1 | contig 21974 bp, 26 predicted proteins | sample AD_UKC111_MetaG_FD_89897 | JGI IMG/M metagenome (GOLD analysis project Ga0116191, IMG submission 89897) | Active sludge microbial communities of municipal wastewater-treating anaerobic digesters from Hong Kong - AD_UKC111_MetaG | ecosystem: Engineered > Bioreactor > Anaerobic > Digestate... | reverse complement strand
TTTAATTTTTTAAGTTAAATATCTTAAATATTCATTAGTTAATTTAATTTATTTATTTTAGATAGACTAATATTAATTTTAAATACGATCATTTAAAGCATTTGAATTTGCCTGAATCACAAAAAATTTTTATACTATAGTCGAAGTATGGCAATTAAAAGTTAAAAGTCCGGGGGAAAGATTTATATACCCTGCCAAAGTTGAAAATTTAAAGGCAGAGTTAAAAAACTAAAAAAGATAAAAACTAGACCAGATAAAAAACTGAACCAGATAGATGTAAAATTGAGTATAAAAGGCACACATGAAATAAAGGAAAATTAAAAAAAGGGGAAAATATGAACAAAACAAAAAACAACCTGAAAATAATCATCCTGGTGACAATATTATTTTGTATTTCATTTTTTTCATCTATGAAAATGAATGGAGATTCTCAAAAAAATAATAGTACCATTAACTGGGTAAGCTATGATGACTCCTTTGCCAACTCGCAAAAGGATAACAAGTTTATCATGCTTTATTTTTACACAGACTGGTGCTCTTACTGTAAAAAGATGAGTAATTCAACTTTCATCGATAAAAGAGTTGTCTCTTCCCTTGCCAGCAGTTTTTATTCTGTGAAAATAAATGCTGAATCAAAAGAAATATTTTCACTAAAGAATAAAAAAAATGGCATAGCTCTTGCGCAGTATTATAGAGTTTCTGGTTTTCCAACTTTGATCTTTTTTGAACCAGGGGGTAAACTAATATTTAATGTTCCAGGATACATGGAGGCTGATTACTTTTTAAATGTTCTAAACTACATTTCAAGCTACTCCTACAAAAATATGAGTTTTGAACAATATTTGAAGAAAAAGTAACAATTAAAAAGTAATCTTTTTTGATTTATATAATCCTTCTAAGAAAAAAATACATGTTGCCTGTTTGAAATTAAAAGATAGAAAAGAGATATTATGATAAATCTTACATTATTTTCTGCAGTTGTTGCAGCATTTTTGACTTTTTTCTCACCATGTATACTTCCACTTATTCCAGTATATTTTTCGATGATAACCGGCTTTTCCTACAATGAATATAAAGGTGCAAAAGAGGATAAAGAACTTCAAAGAAAAGTTATAAAGAGAACCATAGCAAATACTCTTGCCTTTTCGGCTGGTTTTACAGTAATTTTCATAATACTTGGGATCACAGCTTCATCTTTATCTCAAATATTTAGAACCAACCGGCTTCTTATAATGAAGATAGCGGGAAGTGTTACAGTTTTATTTGGTATTTTACTATTATTAGAAGATCGTGTCCCATTTTTATCTTATACTAAAAGTCCACTTACTAAAAAACAGCAGATCAAGATTTCGAACTTTGCTGAAGAAAAGAACAGCATGGAAAATAAAATCGTAAGTCTTGAAAATAATAAAGAAATAAACATACAAAATAACATACAAAATAACAAAAAAGAAAACAAATCGGAAAAGAATGCCGGGATATCGAGCCTTTTTGCACCTTTTTTACTGGGACTGGGTTTCGCCTTTAGCTGGACTCCATGCATTTCACCAATACTTGGAGCGATCCTTATGACTGCTGCAACTTTAGAAACAATAAAAGAGGGGATTTTACTTTTAGCGGTATACTCTATTACCCTGTCCATGATATTTTTGATCTTCGGAATTATATTAGTTTTTGCATTAAATAAGATAAAAAATATTTCAAAAAATTTTCGCTATATAAGATATATAAGCGCTTTTCTTCTAATAGTAGCAGGGATCTTGATGTTTATCAATAAGCTAGCTCTTAGCTAGAAGATACTGGTAAATTTGGTTCTAATTAATCTTATAAAAACAAAATTCCTGACATTTTAAACCATTAAATCTTGAAGACCTAAAAATTAGATAAATCATTGACAGTAGTTTGAAATTATAAGATAAAAACCTCCCAAACTTTACATTCTTTAAAAAAGAGTGGTATTTTGCTCCTCTTCTTTTCTTTTTAATGTTTATCGATGGTCCGCTGGAAGAGTTAGGCTGGCGCGGATTTGCAACACCAAAACTTCAGCAAAAGTTGAGTCCTTTATTAACAGGTATAGTTATAGGAATCGCATGGGGGATATGGCATCTTCCTGAATTTTTAAGACCTGGATCACCTCAGTATATGATGGGTTTAGGTTTTTTACCTTTATTTACAATTTCTGAAATCACAAACTCTATATTGATGTTATGGATATACAACAAAACAAGAGGAAGCACATTGTTAGGTGGTTTTCTATTTCACAATTCACTCAATTTCTGGGATAATGTTCTTTTAACCGAACTCACATTCAGTGGATTAATCAAAGGAGAAGCTCTCCCACAGCCTGACATGAAACTTTTTATTTTAGAAGGAACTGTAGCAACATTTGCGGCAATCATCCTTTTAATAGTTACTAAAGGAAAACTTGGATATAACGCAAATGTGAATTTTTAAAAAATTACAAAATATTTTTCATTCAATTGAAATCTGCATAATAACATTTTGTTTTCTTCTTATAATTTTTAGCATAGCTATAAAAGTTATCTCTGTTCAAAATGAAATGAAAATAAAAGATCTAAACTTCACAGCCATAAAGCAAATGTAAAAAAAAAGATTTGGAATCTGATAATTATTTTATTTTGCGCAACTAATTTTGACTATTAAAAGTCAAAATAGATGCCTATTAGCTTTTCTCTTTTAGTTCATCTGGCAAAGTAGTACTTTATTCGAATGCTTTTGACTGTTATGAAAATAATCAAATGTACTTTTTTTAAATATACAGGCGATTGCCAGATGAATGAGAGTTGATACATAAAGTTCTAAAACTTATTATTTAATAAAAAGTACTGATTAAATGGAAGTACCTTTATTTTTGACAAAATTTTGCTTTGTGAATATATTTTTTTAACTGCTATAAATTAGATCAAATTTAAAAAATTTTTATAAAGGTTTAAAAATGAATAAAATAATTAAAAATAATATTTTAGAAAATTGTTTTTTAGATGAATATTGTGCTTTTAGAGATGAAAAGATTGGAATTTTACTATATAAAATGAATTGTTTAGATTTAATGGATTATCTCATCAAAGAATATCCAGAAGGTATTTTCGACATGATTTTTGCAGATCCACCTTATTTTCTTTCTAATGGAGGAATCACCTGTCACTCAGGGAAAATGACTACAGTAGACAAAGGAAATTGGGATAAATCAAATGGTATTAAAAAAAATCATGAATTTAATATTTCCTGGCTTTCAAAATGCCAAAAACTTTTAAAACAGGATGGAACAATCTGGGTTTCAGGAACTCACCATATAATTTATTCCATAGGATTTGCAATGCAAGAATTAAATATGAAAATATTAAATGACATAACATGGGAAAAACCAAACCCACCTCCAAACCTTTCTTGTAAATATTTTACTCATTCTACAGAAACAATTATATGGGCCACAAAAAATCAGTACTCAAAGCATAGATTTAATTATGAAATAATGCGCAATTTAAATTATGGAAAACAAATGAAATCTGTTTGGACAATACCTTCACCTGGGAATGATGAGAAAATATTTGGGAAACATCCCACTCAAAAACCAATCAAACTTCTCGAAAGAATGATTTTAGCATGCACAAAGGAACATGACTTAATTTTTGATCCTTTTTCTGGAAGTTCAACAACAGGACTCGCAGCAATTAAACATAATAGATTTTTTATAGGATGTGAACTTGAAGATGAATATATTTCTTTATCTATAAAAAGACTTAAAAATTTTATTGAGAATAATAATAAAATTTCAGATCTTTTTGAGGAGGTAAAATGAAAAAAGGTGGTAATGGAGGATATAAAACATTAACTGGATTAAATTTTGAAAAAAAGGTTGATCTACAAATTCTATTATCTAGAATAAAAGGGTACAGGATTGAAAAATCAAAAGAAGGAGCAGGGACTAATATATATTTTTATGAAAATTTGGTCGCTAAATGCTTTCGAAAATATGAGTTTTATAAGTACCTAGAAGAAAATAATATAGATTGGAAAAAAATAATTTCAAAAAGATTGTTACCAGATGATGCCATGCTAGTTATTGTTAGAGAAACTTTATTTATAATAGAGGTTAAATATCAACAAGTTGGAGGATCCGTTGATGAAAAGCTGCAAACCTGCGATTTTAAGCGTAAACAATACTTAAAACTAGTAACATCATTAGGACTAAAAGTTGAATATGTTTATGTTTTAAGTGATTGGTTTAGAAAACCTGAATATAAAGATGTACTTGATTATATTCAAAGCGTTAATTGCCATTATAAGTTTAATGAGCTTCCCTTATCCTGGCTTGGATTACCTATAAAGAAATGATAACATTTTCTATTGAATTTATAAGAATAAATGTTTAATTTTTAGTTTTTGTCTTTTAATATTTTTATATTATTAAGGAAATTTTGAAGAAGTTAAAAAAAAGTTAGAGAATGGAGTTAATATTAATGAAAAGGATGTCTACGGATCAACTCCAATTCAAAAAGCGGTGTTTAGCGGTCATAGCAAGATAGTTGAACTTCTTGTTAATAGTGGTGTTGATATAAATAAAAAACTAGATGATGAATTTTATCTTATGCATAAGGCATCTGAAAATAATAGATTGGAAATAGTAGACCTTTTACTTAAAAATGGTGCTGTTGTTGATCCCGTTGGTGCATATGGTTTAACTCCACTAATGTTAGCATGTTACCATGGCTATATGGAAATTGTTCAACTTTTAGTTGCTAACGGTGCTGATGTTAATAAAAAATCATTTTCTGGTGAAACACCTTTAAGTAATGCACTACAAAAAAATCATCAAGACATAATCACTTTTTTGAAATCTAAAGGTGCCAGATAATAGTTTTACATTTTGCTATTTTCATAATAATTTACAATTTAGTCTGTCAAAAATTGTTATTATATTTTTAAAAATTTTTGAATATTGTTGAATTTTACTCTTGACATTATGTAATTACTATGTTATTATAATGTATATCTTTATGAAGGAGTAAAATATGGAATTATCTATTATCGAAATTGGTAACTCTAAAGGGATACGAATACCCAAACCAATATTGGAACAATGCAATATCAAAGATAATGTTACTTTATCTATTGAGAACAACAGCATTGTAATAAAGCCTATCGAGAAACGAAGTTTCTCAAACACATTTGAAAATATACCAAACATGAGTGATCTTGATATACAGCTTATGCTGAGAAACATAGACGCAACAACTTTAGCCATTTCACTCGCTGGTGCTAATGATGATATAAAGAATAAGATTTTCAATAATCTTTCAAAAAATGCATATGAGGTGATAATTCAAAAGATCAAAAATATTGAAGAAAATGATGTAAAAAATATTTTAATCGAAATGAATAGAGAAAAACTTTTAAGAGCTGTGAATTAATAAAATGGAAATCATCGAACACATTCTTGATAAAGACAAGGTTATTGAGATCAGATCTGATTCTATATTAATAAGTTCGGCTCAGGATGCACTTGATATGATGATTAATATAGAATATCAATATGATTCAAATAAAATAATAGTTTACAAAGAAAATATCGATGAGAAGTTTTTTGATTTGAAAACAGGTTTAGCAGGTGAAATACTTCAGAAGTTTTCAAATTATCGGATTCAACTTGCAATAGTCGGCGATTTTTCTATATATACAAGTAAGAGTTTGAAAGATTTTGTTTTTGAAAGTAATAAAAATAACCTTGTTTTTTTCGTTGAGGATATTACAATGGCTTTAAACAAATTGGAGAAATAAGATTGATAATTAATAACCTGTTTTAATATTAAAAACCCACTTTTATAAAATTTTATTTCTCTAGATTTTTCAAATTTGAAAAATGTGAGGTCAATATATGAAAAACCTTATATTTTCTAACAAAGGGAGAATCAACCCCTTTTCAATTTTATTTCTTCTTTGTTTTCTTTTTTTATTGCTATTTGTCTTTAATCCAGAAATAAAAGCTGATTGCCTTTCAGTTTTCATTGATCTAAAGCCATTGTATCTTTCTCTAAATGCTGGCGGTCCCGGTATTGGTTTAGGATATGAAATATATCTTAAAAACTATTTTTCTATTTATGGAAAACTTGTTTATATGAATTTTTATGATGCTGGTATTTGGTTATTATATTATCAGCAGGGTTTGAAATTCTATTTCAACAAGACTGAGTTTGATAAATTCTTTATAGGATTGTATGGAATTATTCTATATGGAGTTATAGATAATATTGAATCACTCTCTTATGGAGTTCAATTTGATGCCGGTTACAAGTGGCGCCTGGATAATGCAGAAAAGTTCTATATTGAACCTTCTATCGGCTATATTTATATCTTTGGTGAATCACCTTTACCTGGTATTTCTTTAGGACTGGCAGTTGGTATGATATTTTAAAGCTTTTTGCTTTTTAGATTGCAATCGAAAATCTCAAGTGCAAAATTAAAAGTTCGAAAAGATTAGTTTTATCAATTGATTTTTTCGAGCTTTTTTTGCTAACTTTTTTATAATACTGAAAAAGGCAAATGACCTTTAGCTTTTTATTGATCTAAAGCCACCTTATCTATCTTTAAACACTTGTGTTCTGGATGGTGATCAAAGATGATTTTGGTAGATTTATCGTTAAATTGTTCTGGATAGTCATGTATTGAGTTTAGATAGAGAAAATTCTTTATCAAATTTGCTTCAAGTTGATATTGGTTACAAATAGAGACAGAATAGTTTGGAGAGAAAGATGATAAGATCAGCAACTGTTGAAGATGCAAGTAGAATAGCTGAGATACAAATATTTGGCTGGAGATCTGCATATAGAGGAATCGTCTCGGATGACATTTTATTTAGAAAATTAAAGGTAACCTCTAAAACTTTACAGCTTGAAAAATCTATAACTGAAGGTGTTGATAATTTTTTTGTGCTGGAAGAAGATGAAATTATTAAAGGATTTATTATATGCGGCAAGAGCAGAAGCGAAGATAAACCTGAAAGTTATGAACTTTATGCAATATATACTGAACCTTTAATGAAAGGTTTAAAAATAGGCACTCAATTGATAAATTTCTTCGACAATCTGGCCATACGACAAGGATACAAAAGCAGTATTCTATGGGTATTTAAAGAAAATGAAAGATCACGACATTTTTATGAGAAAAATGGATATTCATTTGAAGGAAAAGAAACTTACCTGGAACAGTTCAATGCCTGGGAATCTAGATATATCAAGTTTTATAAATAAGATTTTTTAAAAAGCAAATTTTAGGTTTATTTATTAAACTAAACTGACATAATTTTTAAAAATAAAAGGGAGCAAAAGTGTGAATCCAGAAATTCGAACTGCCATAGAAAGTGATTTTAGCAGTGTTTCATCACTTGCAAATCAAATACATTCCCTTCATCATGGTTTTAGACCCTATTTTTATACAATCAAATTTACTTTTTTTGTTTGATTTTGCTAATAAAGATGCCAACATCAATAAAAAAATAGCTATTTCCATCTAAAATATTTATATTTATTTTTATAAATTAAATAGAAGGATAACTATGAAGATCAAAAGTATTATTGCTTTTATGGGTGGAATTATTTTATTTGCAGCTGGTCTTGTTGCTCTTATTTTTACCGGCAATGTGGCCAGCATAATTCCTGTTGTTATTGGTGCTTCTCTATCATTAATAGGCTTTACAGGTGGACGAACTGCACTTATTATTTTTGGTCATACCTGCATTATACTTGGATGTTTTCTTGTTACCTGGGGAATCTATCTTTTGCCATATACAAAACCCACCCTTGTACATATTTTGACTCGACCCCTTTTTTGGGGACTTTTTAGCATATTTGGTGGGATTTGTGCAAATTATCATGGGTTTTGCAGTTGTATTAGAAATAATAAATAGGCGGAAATCATGGGATTATCTAAAAACGATCTTAAACTGGTCCCAGAGCAGATGAGTCCTTTAGACTGCTATACAAGGATCTATAATTGGCATAAAAAATATGGCAAAGATAGATTAAAAGAAGTCTATAAGCAGGAAAACTCTTACAGTAAAAACTATCTCCAGCTTTTAGAGAAACTTCCAGACCCCGATAAAGCTTCCAGTGAAGACATGGATTTTGTGTTTTCAGAGTCTTTAACTATGTTTATGGAATGGGCTTACCATGAACAAGATGAATATGGTATAAAGATGGCGGCTTATGCTCAATTTGCATTAAACAAGAAATATGGTAACTTTGGTTCAGAGGAATTCTACAAGAGCAAAAAGAATTCAAGACTTTTTGATGAATTTGATCATTCGAAATGAAATGTACGGAGGATAAAATGACACTAAACGACCTTATCAGCCAGTTACCACTTCAATACGAATACTACCCAATCCAGTATCTGGTGATGGTTAATTTTGAAAACAAATTAAACTGGATGCAAAAAGAGGAAAAAGAAAGGCTTTTAAATATTTTTGATAAACCTGCAAATAGTATGAAAGAGAGAATCAAATTTCTTTTAGATGATGCTTTTGCATTAGAGATAATGGATGGTATAAATATTATTGGGGCAATATACTTCTGGGATATCGATCTTGAAAAGATGACAATTGGTAACATGAGGCTGGTACTTGCTCCCGAATACCAGCATAAAGGTATAGGATATGGTGTTCTTGATTACCTTTTATACTGGCTCCAGCATAATGATTTCAAAATGATTTCTGCGAATATTGAACAAAAAGATATAGCTGCTATTAAATGCTTTGAAAAAGCTGGTTTTAAAAATGCTGAACAGGATAAATATTCTATTAAATTTTAAAGATAAGGCCATTAAGCATCTATTTTTATTTTGCTTTGTTTTTTCATTTGTTTCGCTTGACTTTTAACTTTCGACTTTAGACTTGAGATTTTTAATTGTTGTATAGTCAAGTTCATTACCGGATTTTCAACTTTAGACTGTTTTACTTTAGATTATTTTACTTTCGACTTTAATATAAACAACAACGAGCGCCAAATGAAATTAGGTTATATTTTCTCAGGTCTTTTTTCAGGTCTTCTCTTTGGATTAGCAACACCACTTTGCAAACTTTTTGTATCAGAAATAAATAGTTTTCAGATGGCGGGACTCCTATATATTGGTGCAGGTATAGCTTTTCTGCCTGACATGATCAAAAAGTATAAGGCAAGAGTGAATTTGCACAAAAAAGTTCAAAATAAATATTCTGAAGACAACACTCACTCATCAATTTTAACAAAAGATAAAAAATTGAACCATCAAATAATATATCTTGCAGGAATAATAGTTCTTGGTGGAATTCTTGGACCTTTATTTCTTATGTTTGGTCTAAAATCTGCAAATTCGATGTCTGTATCTGTCTGGTTAAATCTTGAACTTGTGGCTACAGCAATATTAGGAGCAATAATTTTTAAAGATCAGCTTGACAGGTTCTCTACCTTTGGAGTAATACTGACAATTTTAGCCGGGATTTTAGTATCCTTACAGGAAACTCAGGCTGGTTTAAAAGCTGGCATGTTTATTCTTCTGGCTTGTATTTGCTGGGGTTTTGATAATCATTTAACTGCTATTGTTGATGCGGTTTCGGTACAAACTGTCACCTTTTTGAAGGGAACTTTTGGAGGAATCACCAATCTTGTTATTGGTATGATTTTAAGCGAAGGGAAGATTTCAATCAGGAACATACCCATTATACTTGTGATAGGAATATTTTCATATGGTATAAGCATATTCGCATATGTCACTTCGGCTCAAAACCTTGGCCCAACTCGAGCTCAGATTCTTTTTTCAACATCCCCTTTCTGGGGGATTCTTACCGCGCTTGTACTTTTAGACGAAGAGATTAACATTATATTAATTCTCTCATTTATAATGCTTTTAGCAGGCATTATATGCTCAAATATTCCATCCCACAGCCACATGCATCATCATGATGCTGTTACGCATCAGCATTTACACAGACATGATGATGGCCATCATAATCACAGCCACACTGATAACATCAAAATTAATCAAAATAAACTACCAATATATCATTCCCATATGCATACACATGAACCGATAGATCATGAACATAAGCACTACCCTGACATCCATCATAGACATAAACATCTGCAAAATTTTTAAAAATTTAGTAATCAGTATAAATCATAATAAAATAAAAATTGCTAATTATCACTAGTTTTTTTTTAACAACTACCTGAATTTTTCTCAACTTTATTTATTTTTTTTCCTGAAGTGATAACTATATAAAAAGAAAATTTAAAGGACTTTTTATTATGAGCAACATTTTTCTACTATTGGCAATAGGATTATTCACTGGTGCTATAACAGGACTTACTGGGGCATCCGGGGTTATGGCTATAGTACCTCTTGTTACCATGCTTTTAAAGTTTTCCATTCATGAGGCTATTGGAACAAGTCTTATGGTTGATATTATCGCTCCTCTTGCAATATCGCTAACATACTATAAGCATGGAAATATAGACATAAAATCAGGTATCTGGATAGCAATAGGCTCTATCGCTGGAGCTCAGCTGGGAACACTTTTTGCGTCTTATCTCCCTTCGGTTGGCTTAAGTGGCGCTTTTGGTATTTTTATGATACTAATGGCCATAGTCATCTGGCGAAAAGGACTCCATAATGAAGGCATTGCAAAAGCCATGCAAAAGGTGTTCAAGTTTGAAACCAAAACACAACGAATAATAACAGCTTTAATCCTTGGTGTTATAGTTGGCATTATGACCGGGATTCTTGGTGCTGGTGGTGGTGGAATGATACTTTTAATACTGATTTTTGTCCTTAACTTCCCTTTACATGTAGCAATAGGAACATCAGCTCTTATAATGTCCATAACAGCATGCTCTGGAGCCATAGGATATGGGTTACGAGGTAATATCAGACTTGCTGACGGATTTGTTCTAGGTCTTGGTGCTGCTTTATCTGGTATGCTAAGTGCGAAATTTGCCAACAAGGTAAATGAAAAAGTTCTTTCAAAAATAGTTGCTGTTATCTTTGTGATTCTCGCTGTTATCATGACTATTATTAAATATATATAAATGCAAACTATTTTAACCTGCTGTTAAAGCAAATTATTTTCATTTTCTATTAATCAGATAAAAATTTATTTTTTAATTTTTTCTTATTGCTAATGTTCAATAGTTTTTATTGCTTTCTGATTTTTTCTCGAAATAAGAGCAAGGTCATTCTATATTTTTGATATTTTATTAGCTTTGTATGTATATAGATTTTACAATAAGAGGGTTTATTATTCTTTACATTCATCCTTATGCTGATGTCGATGGCAAATGGAACCAGTGGATTTTAAATGACCTTCTAGATATGCTGTAACTGTCTCTTTGGCATTCCCACTTGCACCAACAATAACTTCGATACCTTTTTCATTAAATATATCAATTGCTCCACCACCCATACTACCTGATATGATGACCCTGACACCTAGATCATTTAAAAAGTTTGGCAAAAAACCTGGACGATGTCCCGGGTTTGTAATCCGCTCGCTTTTTATAATACTGTCATTTTCTACTTCAAAAATAATAAAATTTTCACAATGTCCAAAATGCTCTGTTACCATTTCGTTTTCACTTGCTACTGCAATTTTGATCATATCATTCCTCCATTTTTATATTGTGCATGTATCCTTCAAAATATTTAAGTTCTGGATCCAGAAGTTCAACATCTGACCAATTTTCATAACCATTTATTTAGCTACTGAAAGAGATTGTAAATTTAAAAAACTATCTAATAAATATATACAGGATGGCAATTTATTGATATTTATGCTGGTATTGAATCTTTTTCCATATCTTGAGATTTAAAGACTCTTTGTTTAAAAATTTTAACTATTTTTTTTATTATTTACTTTTTTCTTTGGATAGCATAGATATACAAAAAAGCGTGAATAGTTAGGAGTACTAATTTGCCATATGAACCAAAATTTGAATTATTTTTTAATTTTTTCCCAGCATTTTTTCTAATCTTTTAGATACACCATCCAGCCAATTACCGTCTAAAAATTCAATCATCCCTTGATCGCATGCAGATGAAATTTTGGGGTCGATGGGCAATTTTGCAAGAACCTTTAAATTATGCTTATCAGCAACTTCTTCTATGTGACTTTCTCCAAATATCTTATATTCTTTTTCGTTATCAGGACATTTGAAATATGACATATTTTCTACCAGGCCAATAATAGGAATATTCATCATCTCAGTCATCTTGACTGCTTTGAAAACAATCATTGATACTAACTCTTGAGGGGATGTCACAACAATAATGCCATCAACAGCAATAGATTGAAATATCGTAAGAGGAATATCACCAGTACCTGGAGGCATATCGATAAATAGAAAATCCACATCACCCCAGATAACATCAGTCCAAAATTGTTTGATTGTATTTGCAAGAATAGGACCTCTCCAAACAACTGGATCTGTATCATTCGCTAATAATAAATTAATAGACATAATATCAATACCAGTCTGAGTTTTAACCGGGAATATTCCGATTTCGCTTCCTACAGCTTTTTCTCTGATTCCAAAGGATTTAGGAATAGAAGGTCCTGTAAGGTCAGCGTCCAGAATAGCGGTACGATAACCCATTTTATTTGTAGTAACTGCAAGCATCGAGGTCACAAGGGACTTACCAACACCCCCCTTACCACTGACAATACCAATAACCTTTTTTATATTGCTCATCTCATGTGATTTAACAGAAAAATCGATTTTTGGCTCTTTTATTTTTCCACTATCCTCTGAACTATCGCTACAGTTTTGATTGTAATTTTCACTCATACTTATGCTCCTTTATCTTAGATTACTATTTCGCTACCTGTTGATAGATAATCGATATCGTCTTTAATAATGGTTTTCAACCTTTTATAAGGCTCTATTCCTGTACAATGACAGGTATAAAATCTTGTCTTTGTTTCTACCAGATATCTACCAATTCTATCTATTACATCAGAGTCTTCATTACCCCAACAGTTGCTGAAAAGATGAAATCCCCCAATCACATAATCAGGCATGACCCCTTTTATAGATCGAAAATGCTCAAGTATATTAATAATGCCATTATGAGCACAACCCGTGATCAATAGAGTCTTTCCATTTTCCTCTATGATAAGATTTTGTTCATGTACAAAGTTATCTTCAAAAATTTGTCCATTATACTCAGTGAGTAATTTACTATTTAATTGCGAAAGTGGCTCTCTTTGAACAACCTTAGAATACAGCTGAATTCCCTTGCTGACAAAAAATAGATCTGATGTAAATATAATCTGCTTATTTTGCTTCAATTCCTCTTCAAGTCCAATATAATTTAAGACATCATTCGATCTCAATGAGTAATGCTTTTCAAAAGCTTGTTGGCGTATGAATATTCTGGCTTTTTTATTTTCTTTCATGAATATTTTCAATCCACCACCATGGTCATAATGTCCATGTGAAATTACAAGAAAATCAATGTCAGCAATATTTACACCAAGTTTTCTGCTATTTTTAAGGAACAAATCGCTAGCTCCAACGTCAAACAATATTTTTTGGTCGCTCGTTTCTATATATAAGCAAAGGCCATGCTCGATATCAAACTCGCTCGAGTTCGATCTATCTTCCACTAATGTTTTAATATGCATGATTTTTATCTCATCTTTTTCAAAAGTATATTTATTGCCTTTTAGTAAATTTATTTAATTGCTGCTCATGAACTTTCGACTGTAGTATCGTCAAGTTTTTCCCGGACTTTCTACTTTGCACTTTAGACTGTTATACCTTCACAAAACAGCGAAGAGCCTAATCTTTAAATCATTGACCGTTTTTATGCCTGTAACAATCTAAACGACAAGAATTGAATCTTCCATCACAAAGACGGTATTCACCACCCTCAATCAGCAGTATCTTTCCGTTAACTAGAAATTCAGCAAGTTTTTTCCTGGCTTCAACATAAATACCTTGAACTGTGCTACGAGCCACATTCATCTGCATTGCACACTCTTTCTGTGTCAATCCTTCCAAATCTATAAGTCTTATGGTTTCATACTCATCAACTGTCATATTTATCTTATTGTCCAAATCTATAGTTAAATCAAGAGGTCCAAATCTACTGCTTTCTGGTAAGCAGCAAACTTTTCTCCACTTCATAGGTCTTGCCATAATTTATAAGCTCCATTAAAGTAATTATGAGTCCTCGAATTGCTATCGATAACTTTAAGCTTAACTTGTGATCTTTTTTTCTGCTTTATTCTGTTTACCTTTATATAGTTTACGACATATGCCACCTATTCTTAATATGCTAAGTTTATGGCATATGTCAATAACTTTTTTAAAAATCCAGAACTGGCTTTCAAAGCAACTATAGATTATTTTAGTTCTATTTGAAGAGAGCTGTTTTTTATTAAAAAAACCGGTAAGCTCTTTTCTGTGTATTTTTTTAGATTAAATGATACATTTTTTAAAATTGCCTTTGCTAAAAACTCCGGGTAAATTTTGATCAAATTTAAATATAAATTTTAACAGTAAAAAACAGCGAAAAGCGTTAAATTTGGCTATTACTTAAAGTGAGATTTTTTTATGCAAAGAAGCCTTCATAGTCTACGAATTTTAGCCTTCATTTTTGTGGTACTATTTGCATTTTTTTCTTTTTCAAATATGAAAATTGATAATGACCAGTATGATTTTTCGATAAGTATAAATAATCTAAACAGAACTTACCATCTCTATATCCCCGAATGTTATAGCGATGAAACACCTTCATCTCTTCTGATAGCTCTCCATGGAGCTGGAGGATCTGGAAAAATTATGCAGCAGTTCACCACTTTAAAAGGTTTTGATAAACTTGCAGAACAGGAAAATATAATAGTTGCTTACCCTGATGCAATAAAAAATCATTGGAATGATGGGCGAGAAGATCCATATTCTTATAGTGCACAACAAAATATTGATGATCTTCTCTTTATATCAACACTTATAGATAATATTCAAAACTCATATAACATTGATAAAAAGAGAACTTACGTCTGTGGGATGTCAAATGGTGGTATGATGAGTTTTTATCTTGCATTTTTTTTGCAGGATAAGATTTCAGCCATAGCCACAGTTGCTGCATCCATGCCAGAAAATCTTTCGAAAGGCGAGCCACTAAACAGGATCCCAATCTTAATGATCCATGGGACAGACGATCCCGTAGTTCCCTGGGAAGGGGGTTATGTTAGTCTATTTGGAAAGAATCATGGAAAAGTCTTATCAATATATGATACAATAAATTTTTGGAAGAAACATTACAATTGCAAACAATTAGAAAGAAGAAATTATTTTCCGGATTTTAATAATAAAGATGGGACAAGGGTCTGGAGTGAACAATATATTAATCATGATATGTCACTTAAAATAATCCTGTATGGCATTGACGGTGGTGGTCATGCCTGGCCTTCAGGTTCTAACAATCTTCCTGGCAGAATAGTAGGCAAAATGTGCTATGATATAAATGCCTGTAATGTAATATGGGATTTTTTCAAATCTTGCAACAAATAATACTTCAATATTAATTTATTTTGCAAATGAGACTATATTTTTTTAACTTTCAACTTTGCAAAAGGTCATTGTTAAGTTCATTCTCTGATTTTAAACTTTTGATTTTGTGAAAGTTCATTGTCAAGTTTATTCGTGTGTTTTAGCCTATAGGCTTTTACTTTTGACTGTAATTTGTGGAGTTTATAATGGACTTTATATCTGTTTTTGGCATAGCGATTGGGCTTTCCATGGATGCCTTTGCCGTTTCTGTTACAAATAGTACAATTATTCATGATTTAAAACCAGGATATGGTCTTCGGATGGCTCTATTTTTTGGTTTTTTTCAAATGATAATGCCAATCATCGGTTGGGCTGCTGGTTCAACCTTCAGTTCTTATATAAATAATTATGATCACTGGATAGCCTTTTCTCTTTTAGCATTTGTAGGTAGTAGGATGATTATAAATGGATGGCCATTGAAAAAAGAAAAAAATGGTACATCAAATGATGCTACTTCTTGTGATTCGAAGTTCAAATCTGATTGCAGAAATCTGCCAACTCTTTTTTTACTTTCTCTTGCTACAAGCATAGATGCACTTGCAATAGGTTTAAGTTTTGCTCTAATAAAAGTTCAGATAATTATTCCCTCTTTAGTTATAGGATTGATTACCTTTTTAATATCATTTGCTGGCTATTTTTTAGGCAGAAGGATCGGAAGCAAGATTAAAATAGAACTTGAGTTTTTTGGTGGATTGATACTTCTTGCGATAGGTACTAAAATTCTTTTAGAACATCTTCTTTAAAGATGGCTTTAAAATCCTATATTCAGTCCAACAAGATATTTTTAAACTTTAAAAAAGAATAACCTCAAGGTCAAAAAGAAAAATTTAAACCAAAACGGAAAGAATTTTTAATATATGAACAAAACAAATATAAAGCTCATAGCCTATCTTTGCAGAAAATGAATCGGAGCACTCAAGAAGACCCCGGGCAAGCTGGAACCTTGCAAACATATTGAAAGTCGTCATAAAATCTGTATCAAGTGGATTATATTCTAAAATAGAATTTCCAACCATTCCATAATTTCCAGCAATTATATGAAATCTGGCAATAGAAAACTCGAGAAAAAAATCATAGAAGAATGCCTGTCTCAGAAAATCATTTGATGAAAAGTTATAAAATGAATGACCACTCTTGAAGTTAAACGTAGACTGGGCTGGAATTGAGATAATAAAGGTAAATAAAATCATAAAAAAAAGAAACCTGAGAATCAGGTTTCTTTAATTTGCAGCAGGCGAGACTTGAACTCGCACGGGTTTGCACCCGTTAGCCCCTCAAGCTAGTGTGTCTGCCAATTCCACCACTGCTGCATCGATATATGCATATTCCATGCATCGAATTAATTTATTAAACTCTAGAAAAAAATTGTCAATACTTTTTTATGTTATATCTGGTTCATCTGCTATAACTTGGTTATAGTTTATATTTTACTTATGCTTGAAAAGCTCCTTAAAGTTCAAAATTACATAGAAAATCATAAAATAACTTGAACAATTAATCTCAAGTAAGCTTAGATTTTTCTTTTTATATACTGGTCGAAATCTGGTATATTTCTTGAATATTCATCATTAAACAGTGGTGAAGATATCAAAAAATCAGCTGTGGATCTATCACAGGCTATCGGGATATTCCAGACAACAGCAATCCGTAGTAAAGCCTTAATATCAGGATCGTGTGGGAGTGGTTCGAGTGGGTCCCAGAAAAAGATCAATATGTCTATCTTTCCTTCGCTTATAAGGGAGCCTATCTGTTGATCACCTCCTATAGGCCCACTTAATAGTTTATTTATATGACCTAGCTCTTTTTCAAGTATTCTTCCAGTCGTCCCGGTTGCATATATAATATGCTTATTTAATGTATCCTTGTTGAATTTTACCCATTCAAAAAGATCCCTTTTCTTGTTATCGTGGGCAACAAGCGCTATCCTTTTTTGCTTATCCATCTTTACCCTGTAAACATTGTCTAAATCTTTGCTAAAATCTGTATACATAAGTTTTACCTCTCTTTTTAAATAATAAATTCTACGCGACCGGGTTGTCATATTTCGGATGTATAGGACGAATATATTAAGGCAAATATCTATCATGCCCTCCGAATAGAGAATTAATTTCAAAAAAATTTATATAGCAATGTGCTAATAAGTCATCCATTTGTTAAAATAAAATATCAAAAAAGTGCATATTAAATAAGAATGAAGAACTATCCACAATTTAAATAAAATATATAAATATCAATAAAAAATAAATAAAAAATAAAATAAAAATGCATAATACCAACTAAAGTGAAATTCTATTTGAAATCTATCGAAAATTCTATATAATAGTAAAAAGATAATATTTCAAATAAGATTTTCTTATTATTACCATGATATTTCAAATTATTTATTCGCTTTATATGAATTTAGATTTTTCTTTTTGCAATTTAAAAAGTAGCATCTTTTCTTTTGTAATGTTTGAATTTCAAAGCCAAAAAAAGGATTTATATGGATTTTACCAATTTACATATAGTTGATAACCCACTTGTAAAGCATTATCTCTTTCACCTTCGTGATAAAACGACTAAACCAGCTCTATTTAGAACCCTTACCAAAAAACTAACTCTTCTTCTATGCTATGAAGCTGCTAAAGAAATAGAACTGAAAGAAAAAACTGTTGAAACTCCCCTGGCTAAAACTAAAGGAGAAATTATCGATAATGATATTGTCTTAATACCTATTTTAAGAGCTGGTTTAGGGATGATAGACGCTATATTAGAGCTTTTCCCAAATGTTGATGTAGGATACATGGGATTTCAAAGAGATGAAAATACTGCCATAGCAAAAGGGTATTACTCCAAGTTACCCAATCTTGAAGGCAAACTCGTTTTTATTGCAGACCCTATGCTTGCCACTGGTGGTTCTCTTTCTAAAGCTGTTGAGCAGATTAAGACTCAAAATCCCCGGAAGATAATCATTATCTGTATCGTATCTGCACCTGAAGGAGTAACAAGTATCTTGAGCAAATATCCGGATATTCAGATATATACTGCTTCACTGGATAGTCATCTCAACGAAAAAAAATATATAGTTCCGGGTTTAGGTGATTTTGGAGATCGTCTCTATGGTACAGAGAGATGATAGCAAATCTTCGATTTTCGATATCATTATCCCTATTCTTGAAAAATACCTCAAAGATACTACTCTTCCTGCTATTTCTCTTCTCGATACTGAAGGCTTTTCAGAATTTGAGTTATTAATTTCGACTATCCTTTCTGCTAGAACAAAAGATGATGTCACCTATAAAGCTGCCAGGAAACTCTTCAAAAAAGCAAATACTCCGGTTGAAATTATGAGGCTAAGCGAGCAACAAATCATTGAGCTCATCTATCCTGTTGGTTTTTATAAGACTAAAGCAAAAAATATAAAAAAAACAAGTGCAGTTATTCATGAAAAATATAATGATAGAGTTCCTGATGAACTTGAAGAACTTTTAAATCTATCGGGAGTGGGAAGAAAAACCGCAAATCTTGTTATTGCTGTTGCATTTAAAAAAGATGGACTATGCGTTGATACTCATGTCCATAGGATCTCAAATAGACTAGGCATCATAAAAACTCGAAATCCAGAAGAAACGGAGATGAAACTAAGGGAAATTTTGCCAAAAAAATACTGGGAAATCTACAATAGACTCTTAGTGTCCTTCGGACAAACCATCTGCAAACCTATCTCACCATTTTGTAATAAATGTCCTATATTTGAATACTGCAAAAAAATTGGTATTACGAGCAGTAGATAATTAAATAGATAATTAAGTATTTAATTTTATGCCTCTTCAACAACTCTTTTTTGAAGTTGCGTTAGCTTTATTACATTTTCAATGCCAATATCAAGCATTTTTAGAAAAAGCGATTTCTTAAAGGGTTGCCCACCACTTCCAGCTGAAATATCGACAAGCTCTCCCTCATCTGTTGCAACAACATTCATATCACAATACGCTTTTTCATCTTCTTCATACATGAGATCCAGAAGTATTCTCCCATTCACGAGACCTATCGATATAGCGGCTACATAGTTTTTTATAGGATTTACTGCTATCAAACCTTTTTTCATATATTTTTTAAATGCAATCGCGGCTGCTACAAATCCACCAGTTATAGAAGCAGTCCTTGTCCCACCATCTGCATTAATAACATCTGTGTCGATATACAGAGAATAGCCAGGGAAACAGGTTAGATCAATGCCACCTCTCAGTGAACGACCAATAAGCCGTTGTATCTCAACACTTCTTCCATCTATCTTATTTCTATCTCTTGCCTTTCTTTTTAAAGTTGAACCAGGGAGCATATTATACTCAGAAGTAAGCCATCCTATCCCTTTCTCTTTTGCAAAAGCCGGGGCTTCATCTGTCAGCATGGCTGTACATATGACTTTAGTATTGCCAAAAGATATAAGACAGGAACCATCCGCATTTTGTATATAGTTTTGTTCTATTACAATCTTTCTTGGTTCATTCCATGCTCTTCCATCGGCCCTGACAAAATCATCTTTTTTTTCTGCATTATCTCCACTGACACCTATCTTTTCAAGTTCTTTCCTTAAATTTCCCATCTTGACCTCTTATGGATAGAAACTATTTTTTCTTTTTCTTTTCATTAATATTCAAAATTTTCTTTATATTATCATTTTCAAGACTATCTGGTGAAAATGTTTTGAGCATATCATCCGTTAATATAGCTTTTCTGGTATTTTTTTCTATAGAATCATTATTTATAAGATTATTTTCAACAAAGTCTTTATCAATTGGATCTTTATCTGTGATCTCTTTATCTGAAGATTCCATCTCTATAGATTCTTTCTCGATCAAATTTTTTTTGATAATTTTTTTTTCATTCTTCTCAATTTTTTTTATCTCATAGTAATCCTGTATGATTTCGATCAGATCCCCTTCAATATTTATTGCATATAAAAATTTACCATTTTGCAATCTTCTTTTTTCTTTAACAATACCCTTTCCATATCCTTTTATCTCAACAAAATCACCAATATTTATCTTATCTTTTCGCGTTTTTGTTTGCACATTTTGTCCACCACTATAAAATCTTTCTTCAAGAAAATCTAAAAATTGTGTTTTTTCAAGAATGATTCCATTTAAACTTTCTGGATAAAGAAGATAAAGTTGATCTTTAGCTCTGGTCATACCAACATATAAAAGTCTCCTTTCCTCTTCTATATCTGCCTTTTTCCCTCTCCATGTATATGGTATCAATTCTTCACAAAGAAAAGGCAAAAAAACAACAGGAAATTCAAGACCTTTTGCCGAGTGTAGCGTTCCTATACTGACAGCATCGTTAAAATGCGGTTGTTCAACATAACTTATTATTGTGAGATAAAATTGTTCAAATGGTTTGCTATACTTCTCATCTGCCTGTTTACAAAGTTCTAATAATGTTAAATAGTTTGTCTTTCTTTCCAGTTCTTCTGGTTCTATATACTGTTCTTCATCATAATCATTTCCTGAAGTTCTTTCTAATTGTGTTTCCCATTTGCTTTTAAAAACATTATCATAAAGCATTGTAAAGAATTCTACAAGTGTTTTAGCATCTTTTAACCTTACTATTAGTTCTACAAAAGCTTTTACCTTGTTATTATTTGAGTCAGTCAGCACTTCCCATAAAGAAGAATTTTCGCTGGATTTTTTTGAAATTATTTCTTGAAAAGTAACTTCTCCTATACCTCTTGCTGGAAAATTTATTATCTTTTTCAGCAAAAATTCATTTTCCGTATTTAGACAGTATCCAAGATAGTAAAGAGGATACTTAACCTCTATTCTCTGATAAAATCCAGTTCCTCGCAATGGATTGTAAGGAATATTGTTTATTTTCAATTTTTCCTCAATCTCATGTAAAAGCCAGCTCGCTCTAGCTAAAATCGCAAAATCTTTAAATGAGTAACGATTTTTCGATATTAAACTTTTTATCATCGATACTATAAAATCGGCCTGTTCTGAGTTTGTATATGTCTGTATAAAGTCTACAACTCCTTTTTCGTTTCTGATAGCCACAGCTGCCTTATTTCTTCTCTGATAATTTTCTTTAATCATAAGATTGCTTATCTGTATTATACTTCTAGCACTGCGATAGTTATCATCAAGGTAAAGGATAACAGGATCTTCAAAATTATTTTCAAAACTCAAGATATTTTCAGGAGTTCCACCCCTAAAACTATAAATAGATTGATCTTCATCGCCGACACAGGTAATATTTGTGCCATTTGAAATAAGAGTTATGAACTTATTCTGCATCCTATCCACATCCTGATACTCATCAACAAGAATATACTGTAAACTCGATTGAATCACTGTCCTTGCAAAGTTATCATAAAGCATTGTA
>Ga0116191_1001136_pt1 | contig 22021 bp, 19 predicted proteins | sample AD_UKC111_MetaG_FD_89897 | JGI IMG/M metagenome (GOLD analysis project Ga0116191, IMG submission 89897) | Active sludge microbial communities of municipal wastewater-treating anaerobic digesters from Hong Kong - AD_UKC111_MetaG | ecosystem: Engineered > Bioreactor > Anaerobic > Digestate... | reverse complement strand
TTACAGCATGCTGGATATTCCCGTCGAGCTATATACCCCCATGTTTGCCATCGCCAGGATCGTGGGCTGGAGTGCGCATCGCCTGGAGGAACTGTCCAATGCAGATAAAATAATCAGGCCGGCTTATCAAAGCATTGTTACACTGAAAGACTACGTGGACATCAACGAGCGGTAACGAAGCAGGGGGAGCACAGACACGGGGACGGTTCTTCTGTCTGCGTCTTGCTGTAGTATTTTGACTGCAAATGAGTAGACAATTCTAATACAATCCTGTAAACGTTCATGCTTTTGACATAATGGTTGCCCCGGTGCTTCTTTAGCATAAAATTAGCGCAGACAGAAGAACCGTCCCCGTGTCTGCGTGTCTGCGTTTCAACTGTCCCTCCTCACCTCAATGAGTTTCAACTGACTTTAAAGGAAATACTATTCCTGTGTCGAAATATATCCCGGGTGTATAACAAAAATTTTTTTGAAAGCAGGGGTTAACGTTGGCAATTGCAAAAGTAATCGATCACCCGCTGGCAGGTAATTTCCTGAGAACGCTGCGTGATCGGGATACCGGCATCAAGGATTTCCGAGAGGCGGTCCACCGTTTGGGATTGCTGTTGGGAGTGGAAGTGTGCCGGGAATTGAAAACCGAACGGGACAGTGTGATCACACCCTTGGATGTGGCGGCTGAGTGCCGCTGTGTGCGGGATGACCGGGTGATGCTGGTGCCGGTTCTAAGGGCAGGCCTGGGGATGGTGGAAAGTTTCCTGACCTTGCTTCCTTCGGCCCGGGTAGGGCATATCGGGATGTACCGTGATCATGAGACCCTGGAGGCGAAGCCTTATGTGAACACACTGCCGGACGCCATTGATGAATATGAACGCATCATCGTGCTGGACCCGATGCTGGCCACCGGCAACAGCGGCGCCAAGGCTCTGGAGTTTATTACCGCCAAAGGCTATCAAAATGAACAGATCCTCTTTGTCTGCATGCTGGCTACGGAGACCGGCATAAAACACATCAATGAGAGTTTCCCCGGAGTAAAGATCTATACGGCTGTCATCGACCCGGCTTTAAATGATAAGGCCTATATCGTGCCTGGCCTTGGCGATGCCGGTGACCGGCTGTACTTGCTGTAAATGCGGTTGCAGATATCAATGTTTCAATTAAATAAGAGTAGGAGTGATTTTACGTGTCCAAACGAGTGATTGGGGTTGAGGAAAAACTGCCGCTATTGCAAACTTTTCCGTTGAGTCTTCAGCATCTGTTTGCCATGTTCGGGGCCACCGTCCTGGTTCCGGTTATATTTGGGGTGGATCCGGCCACCATTCTGCTGTTTAACGGCATTGGAACGCTATTATATCTGTTTATATGCAAAGGCAAAATACCGGCTTATTTGGGCTCCAGTTTTGCCTTTATTTCTCCGGTGCTGGTGGTTCTGCCGCTGTATGGCTATAATGCCGCTTTGGCTGGGTTTATCGCGGTAGGTCTGATTTTTGTGCTGGTGGCCTGGATCATAAAGGTGGCTGGGACCAGATGGATCGACGTGGTGTTTCCGCCGGCGGCCATGGGGGCAATCGTAGCGGTCATCGGGCTGGAACTGGTTCCCACTGCTGCCCAGATGGCCGGCGTGATCAGACCGGCAGATGTTGTCGGTGCCTGGGCTCCCGACCCCACCATTATTTTGGTATCCATGTTTACTCTGGCGGTGACTGTATTCGGTTCGGTGCTCTTCCGGGGTTTTATGGCCATCATCCCCATCCTGACCGGTATCGTGGCCGGTTATATCCTGGCTTTTTATCTGGGCATGGTGGATGTAACGCAAATAGCGCAGGCCGCCTGGTTCCGCCTGCCGACTTTTTATTTCCCGGAATTCAATCCGGCCGCTATCGCCATTATCATCCCTGCAGCTCTGGTGGTCATTGCTGAACATATCGGCCATTTATTTGTTACCGGCAGCATCGTGGAAAAGGATCTGGTGGAAGACCCCGGCCTGCATCGTTCCCTTCTGGGAAATGGACTTTCAACCATGCTGTCCGGCTTTTTCGGTTCCACACCCAATACCACCTATGGTGAAAATATCGGTGTACTGGCTATCACCAAAGTATACAGCACCTGGGTCATCGGCGGCGCGGCATTACTGGCTATATTGCTGTCGTTTTTCGGTAAACTGGCAGTGGCCATCCAGATTATTCCCACTCCGGTCATGGGGGGCGTATCCCTCCTGCTGTTCGGCATCATTGCGGCTTCCGGTATCCGTATGCTGGTGGAAGCCAAGGTCGATTACGGCAAACCAAGAAATTTGATTTTAACTTCTATTGTTTTAGTCATCGGAATTTCCGGCATGCAGCTCACCATCGGAACCATTGCCTTAAAAGGCATGGGACTGGCCACCGTGATAGCCATTCTGCTGAGTCTTTGCTTTGCATTGTTTGATGTGATGGGATTGACGCAGGACTAAGTTAGTTAGTTGGTTAGTTGGTTAGGGGACAGTTGGACAGTTGGAAAGTGGAAAGATGAAAAGTTGGAAGCAGGCGATCATTGAACGATAGATAAGCAATGGTTGAACAATTGTTAAGCGATGGCAGGGGCGGGCGACCCTGTCGACCCGCCGGTCTTAACAGAGAACTTTTGCTGGTGCGAGTAGGGGCGATCAGTGATCGCCCGCACCTGAATCGGGCGCATGTACTTTTCGGGCGCACACTGTGCGCCCCTACAACGCATGAGCAAAGCTCTCTCCTCCCACCTGTCTCCTGTCTGCTTGTGAAAAAAATTTTTTTTAAAAAGAGGATTATTGAAAAAAATGACGAAATAAGCTTTGAGAAAAAATTAAAGACAATTGCATACGCAAATGAAAAATGCGGAAGAACGGGAGCATATCCCTACCGAAGGAGCAAGTCAGTAATGATACCACATTACTGATGAAACTTTCAGGTCAAAGGACCGTATTTGGATGCAACTCTGGAAAGTCCCACGGACACCGAAGGAGCAAGCCTTTATGGTGAATCTCTCAGGTATAAGACAGAGCGCAGGTTTTTTAAAAATCTGTGCTTTTTTTATTGCCAGATACTTCCTTTACTTTTATAAAAAAAATTTGTATATTAAGTAAGTAACAAATGAATTTGTAGAATTAACAAGAAAAAAACTTCATATTGCCGCTGATGATGAATGCGGGAGAATGGGAGCAGATCCCTACCGAAGGAGCAAATCAGTAATGATACCACACATTATTGATGAAACTTTCAGGTGAAAGGACCGTATTCGGATGGCGTCTCTGGAAAGTCCAAAAGACACCGACGGAGCAAACTGCAAAGTGAAACTTTCAGGTAAATAAACAGAGCTTTAAATTCTGCCAAAATGGTATTTGTGTTTTTGTATGGCAAGATAGTTTTATACTCTGAGCGTTCTTGGACACCGAAGGAGCAAACCGTGAAGGGGAATCTCTCAGGTATAAGACAGAGCACTGGTGATATTTACCAGTGCATTTTTTGTTAGAAGTAAAGGGGGCCGTAATTACTTAAAAATTTAATAATAAAATATTTGCTTTTACAAAGGTTTCTCCATAGGAGTGAGTAACACTGCTTTGGCAGTGTGAAATAAAACAACTTCCAAGTGTTATTGTAGTAGTTTTTCAAGTTTGTCAGTTCCTTATCATGGGTTGGATGTAGTTTAGGAGGTGTTAGCGCTCAGGTATTTTTTGACAGCACTTTGAGATTGGACTAAATCAATAAGAATGGAGGAACGAGGATGAGTAAGAACAACATTGTCTACCCGTACATTCCAAACTCAGTACCTGAAGTAAAAGCAGAAATGATGAAAGTCATCGGGATCAACGATCCAATGGAACTCTACGAAAGAGAGATCCCGGAAGAACTGCGTTTCAAAGGGGTAATGAATTTACCCGAACCTATCTATGATGAATATTCAATCAAAAGACACACCGAAGATATTCTGAAAAAGAACAAGAATGCCTCAGAATACCTCTGCTTCCTGGGAGCAGGATGCGCACCTCATTTTGTACCTGCCGTATGTGATGAAATCAACGGACGCGGTGAGTTCCTGACCGCATACGTTGGAGAATCCATCGCTGACCATGGCAAATGGCAGGCCTTTTTCGAATACGCCAGCTTAATGGCCGAACTCTGTGATATGGATATATTGAGTATACCCATGTATGACGGGGCACAGGCTGCAGCCAGCTCAATCAGAATGGCCAACCGCATCAATAGCCGCGGCACCGTTTTGATCCCTGAAAAAATTAATCCTGAAAACATGATGGTCCTGAAAAACTACTTGAAGAGCGTTCCGGAACCGGATATCAAGATCGTTACTTTGAAATGTGATGCAGCAGGATTGATCGATGTAGAAGATCTTAAGAGCAAGATCTCTCAAGACGTTTGTGCTGTAATGATCGAAAACCCAACCTACCTTGGCTCAGTCGAAGTCAAGGCAGAAGAAATAGGCAAAATTGCCAGAGAAGCGGGTGCTGAATACATTGTCTACACCGACCCCATTTCTCTTGGTGTTATGGAAGCTCCGGCCAACTATGGCGCCACCATTACCTGCGGCGATTTCCACACTTTGGGATTGCATATGGGAGCCGGAGGATGCCAGGGCGGCTTCATTGCCACCTTTGATGATATGAAGTACATTTCCGAGTTTAAAGATCTGATGTTTGGTATTACCGAAACCTCAGTGGAAGGTGAATATGGCTTCGGTGAAGTTTTGTTTGACAGAACTTCCTACGGCTCACGTGACAAAGCCAATGAATTCACCGGGACCAGCACCGGCTTGTGGGCGATAACGGCGGGTGTATATCTGGCCATTATGGGACCTAAAGGCATGGAAGAAGTCGGAACCACCATTATGCAAAGATCTCAGTATGCTGCCAAAAAGATTGCTGAAGTACCTGGTGTGGAAGTTAACATGTCAGCTCCGTTTTTCAAAGAATTTGTGGTTGACTTTAACAAGACAGGCAAAACCGCAGCTGAAATCAACGAAGCCCTCCTGGGGTACAAGATTATCGGCGGAAAAGACCTGTCCTTTGATTTCCCGGAAATGGGACAGTCTATCCTGTTCTGCGTAACAGAGATACACACCAAAGACGACATTGACAAACTGGCTTATGCACTCAAAGGTATTGTCAGCCGCTAAGTTTGACCGGCAAAATCTTGAAAAGAAAGGACTGAGAGTTAATGAGTAGGGATAGATATTCGAGGTTTAGAAAGTTCCATCAGGCAAAATGGGATGAAGAAATTATATTTGAACTAAGTGTCCCTGGAGAAAGAGGCGTGCTGGTACCGAAAGCAGAAGCCGCAGTGGCCGATGAAATCGGCGATGGAGTATCGGTATTGGGTGGTCTTAAGCGGAAAAAGGCGCCTGCTCTGCCTGAAGTCAGTCAAATGAGAGTCAACCGCCACTACCTGAGATTATCCCAGGAAACAATGGGAACCGACGTAAATATAGATATTTCCCAGGGGACCTGTACCATGAAATACAGCCCCAAAGTCCAGGAACATCTGGCTGCCCGCCATCCGGGCATAGTGGAAGTTCACCCGCTGCAGGATCCGGATACCATGCAGGGCGTGCTGGAGATCATCTACCGGACTGAACAGCTGATGAAAGAGATCTCCGGACTGGATCATTTCTGTTTCCAACCCGGCGGCGGCGCCCACGGCGTTTACACCAATGCATCAATTATCAGAGAGTATCATCTGTCACGGGGCGATTATAAGAGAGATGAGATTATCACCACCATGTTCTCCCATCCCTGTGATGCTGCAACTCCCAATACAGCAGGCTTCAAAGTCATCACTCTGATGCCGGATGAAAACGGCTTCCCGCCCATCGAAGCGTTTAAAGCAGCGCTGTCAGAACGGACTGCGGGGATCATGATCACCAACCCGGAAGACACCGGAATCTACAACCCCAGGATCAAAGAATATGTTGATGCCGCCCATGCCGTAGGAGCCCTTTGTTCCTATGACCAGGCCAATGCCAACGCCTTCTTGGGAATCGCCAGAGCCAAAGAAGCCGGCTTTGATATGTGCCACTTCAACATGCATAAGACCTTCTCTGCTCCTCACGGATGCATGGGACCTGCCACCGGTGCAGTGGGTTACAAGGATTTCTTAAAACCCTTTATGCCGGTACCAAGAGTGGAATTTGACGGCCGCAAATATTACCTGGATTACAACTGCCCGCAAAGCATCGGCAAAACCAGAAGCTTCTTAGGAAACTTTGGTGTAATCCTTAAATCCAATATGTGGATCATGCAGCATGGGGCAGAAGGCCTGAAAGAAGCCGCTATCTGTTCCGTCCTGAACAACAACTACATGATGAAGAAACTGAAAGAAACCAGGGGTGTCGTTATGTACTACGATTTCGGTGTCGGCAAAAACCGTCTGGAACAGGTCCGCTGGAGTTGGGAAAAACTGCAGCAGGATACCGGCTTTGGAACCGGAGATGTCAACCAAAGACTGTCCGACTTCGGTATTCAGCACTACTGGACTTCACATCATCCCTGGGTGGTACCCGAACCGTTCACTCTGGAACCCTGTGAATCTTACAGCAAGGATGACCTGGATGAATACTGCGGTGTCCTGGCTGAGATCTCCAGAGAATGTTATGAAGAACCGGAAGTTATCAAGGGCGCGCCTCATTGTGGTCCGACCCACCGGGTAAAACATCCGGAAATCAATGACGAAGAACTGATCGCAGTTACCTGGAGACAGTATTTAAAGAAAAAGGGTCTGAAAAAATAACATAATAAATGGCCGTCTGTTTCCTGCCTACCCCCCCCACACCTTCCCCCCGGTCAGGAAACAGACGGACCAGATAAAAGCGGGGTTTAGTTATATGAAAAAATTAGGCGTGATCGTGAACCCGGTTGCCGGTATGGGCGGAAGAGTAGGGCTGAAAGGCAGCGACGGGCTTGAGATCCTGGAAAAGGCCAGGGCAATGGGAGCCCAACCGGAATCTCCTTTACGGGCCATAGAAGCTCTGAAAGTGATCGCCAGACTGAAAGATCAGGTGGAGATCATAACCTATCCTCATGAAATGGGTGAAGACGAAGCCCGAGCAGCCGGCTTTGATCCCCGGGTCATCGGTTCTATCAAAAGCGGTGCAACCATTGCCGAAGATACCATGCAGGCGGCGAAGGAAATGGCAGCAGCCGGCGTTGATCTTATATTGTTTGCCGGCGGCGACGGAACAGCGCGCAACATCTATACAGCCATCGGCAGCGGTTCGAAAATACCGGTATTGGGAATACCTGCTGGGGTGAAGATCCATTCAGCGGTTTACGCCATCAATCCCAAGAGTGCCGGTGAAGCTGCTGCTCTGTTTTTGGAAGGAAAGGCGGTAAATATTCGGGAAGCTGAAGTAATGGATATTGATGAAGACGCTTTTCGTGAAGGCAGAGTCAGTGCCCAGCTTTATGGCTACTTAAATGTTCCGGAAAACAAGAAGTATGTGCAAAGTGTAAAGTCCGGAGCTCATTCCGAAAAAGCTCATCTTCAGGGAATAGCTGCGGAAATCACTGCCAATATGAAGGATGATGTCATTTATGTCATTGGTCCCGGCACCACCACCAGAGGCATCATGGAAGAACTTGATTTGCCCTATACCTTGCTGGGTGTAGATGTGGTGCTGAATAAACAAGTTGTGGCCAATGATGTGAGCGAGCAGCAATTGTATGACATCGTTAAAGGCAAAAAAACCATTATTGTTGTGACTGCGATCGGCGGACAAGGACATGTCTTTGGCCGTGGAAATCAGCAGATCAGCCCCCGTGTTATCCGGGAAGTCGGCAGGGAAAACATTACTGTTGTGGCCAGCCGTGATAAACTGGTCAGCATAATGCCCAGACCCCTGCTGGTCGATACGGGCGATCCTGAACTGGACCAGGAATTATCCGGATACTACCGTATTGTAGCCGGGTGGCAAGACACATTAATGTATAAAGTCGGTATGGAGTAAGCTATTTTATAAGAAGGAAGTGGTAATTGTGGGAAAAGGATTAGATCTATTCCAACAAAGCGCTGTCGGGTTTACCAGACAGATCAGCCCTTGGGATACCATGGTATATTCTACAGTTAATCCTGGACTTATGTATGCACTGGTCTATCTGATGTGGGCACCGTTCTTATATCCCGGAGCCCATATGGGATGGGCTATCATTACCGTATCGCAAATGTTTATTATTGCAGGGCTGTACTGGCTGTTATCCTGCGCCATGCCCAGGCAGGGCGGAGAGTACATATATATCAGCCGTATCCTGCATCCCGCATTGGGCCTGATGGCCAGCTTCATGATATCTTTTACGGCTATATCCTGGACCGGGGTATGTGCTGACTGGGCGATAAAGTATGCTATAGTCGAATTCTTCGCCTCCCTGGGTATCGTAACCGGCGGGCAGAACTGGTTTGCCATAGCTGAAACCCTGAATCAGCCAGGGGTCCGCGCCCTGATCGGTACAGCAATGATCATCATTATCTGGATGGTTTACTATCGCGGCAGTAAAGCGATGATGAAAATGTCATGGATGGCATTGATCGGAACCGCTATTGGTGCCCTCACTTATATCGTAGCAAACCTGATTGCTGATCCCGGACAGTTTGCTGCCAACTTTACCCAACTGACCGGAATGAACTATGACGATGTTATCAAAATAGCTGCGGAAGCAGGGCATCCCACCAAATTCCTCTTCGGTGCCACAGTTATGGCAGGTTCCACTTATATTATCCTGAACACTCTGGGTGCAACCTTTGGTGCCAATCTGGCCGGTGAGGTCCGTAACGTTCAGAAGTCGCAATTGCTGGCCATGTTTGGTTCGCTGGCCATATTAATGTCTGCCTGGGCCATTTTCTATGGATTCAGTTACAAGAGTTTTGGCTCTATGTGGACCAACTGTCTGATGTTTTTAAGCGGGACTGGCAATGCAGCCTATCCATGGGGCAGTTATGAACCATTTGCCACCATCCTGATCGGTGTTTTAACCTTGAGCCCCATATTCATCTTCCTGATCGCGATGGCGTTCTTTATGGCAACCTATGGTTCCTGTGCCGGAATGAGTTTCGGACCGACCAGAAACATTTATGCCTGGGGATTTGACCGCCTGGTTCCGGAAAAAGTAGCTGAAATCAATCCCAAGAACGGGGCGCCGATGGTGGCCTCCACCATCGCGTTGATAGCCGCAGAAATATTTCTGTTGATGGACTGCTTTGCTCCGGAATGGACGGCCTATATCGGCTACACCATCTTTACATGGTTCCTGGCCTGGATACTTTTGGGCGTTTCAGGTATTGTATTCCCCTATCGCCGCAAGGTCCTGTTTGAATCCTCACCTCCGATCGTACGCAAACGTTTTCTCGGAGTGCCGGTAATCACCATACTGGGAGTCCTTACCACCATCATCAGTGTTTCCATTTGCGGGTATCTTTTGATTCCGTTTATTCAGGGACAGATACCCAATACCATGATCATTATGTCGGCAGTGCTGATGATATTGCCGGTGATCATCTACTATCTGTCGAAAGCTTCTTACAGCAAGAAGGGTATCGACATCGACATTCAGTTCCAGGAGATCCCTGCAGACTAGGACCGGCTGTTAATTGGATTCTTTAAAATAAAGCATAAGGGGTGAGCCATTGATGAAGATATTTTATGCCGCTGATATTCATGCAGCAGAAACCACTTTTCGCAAGTTTACCAATGCCGGTCCCTTTTACAAAGCGGATCTGGTAATCTACGGCGGTGACTTCTGCGGGAAAATGGTAGTGCCGATCATTAACAAGGGTAATAATCGTTATGAAGCGACTTATTACGGTTCAACAGTTGTCCTGAAAGGGGACAGCGAAATACCGGACCTCAAGAAAACTTTGCGTGATGCCGGCTTCTATTTTACTGATCTGACCGAAGCTGAGCTGAACAAAATTACCAAAGAAGATGTGGAAAGGATCACCAAAGAGGAACAAATGAAACGGCTTTCTGAATGGGTCGAACTGATGGATCAGCGTTTTGCCAAGAATAAGATCCCCTGTATCGTTACCCCGGGCAATGATGATCCATTGTATATCGATGAAGCACTGGAGAAGCTTTCCTATGTGAAAAACGGAGACGGAAAAGTAATCGAAGTGAATGGTTTTGAAGTGCTGTCCTTAAGCTATGCTCATCCGACCATCTTCAAGTTCCCCCGTGACATCAGTGAAGAGGAACTGGCGGCAAAGATCGATGCATTAGCTGCGCAGGTCAAAGATATGAAAAAATGTATTTTCAACCTGCACATTCCTCCCTATGACACTGATCTGGATCAGGATACATTGTATGATGAGGATCTTAACCCGATCCTGGATGGCGATGCTCTGGCCAGCGGTGCCACCGGCAGCAAAGCGGTGCGCGCTGCCATCGAAAAATATCAGCCGATGCTCAGCCTGCACGGTCATGTACACAATTCACGCGGTGTAACTGTGATCGGCAAGACGGTATGCATCAACCCCGGCAGTGAATATGACCAGGCGCTTTTGAAGGGTGCTTTGATCGAAGTCAGCGCCGGCGGGCAAATCGTAAAACACTTGCTGACAGCAGGTTAAATTTTAAAATAAAAACCGCTGGGCATTATAGAAATATAATGCCTGGCGGTCAATATCACGATCAGCAATGCAGATGGAGTAACAATTTTAGCCGAGGATGGTATCTGGTTTGAGCAATAATCCCAGCAGCGTATACAGATGGGTCATTGTAGTGATTCTGTTTCTGGGGATCATGGGGATGAACGTATTGTGGTTCATTCCCTCCCCGCTTCTAACTCCGATCATGGAAGATCTTGATTTAAGTCTTACCCAGGGGGGTCTGGGCATATCCATCATATGCCTGTTAATGGCTGTATTCAGTCTGGCGGGAGGATGGTTGGCCGACCGGATCGGGCCCAAAAAAGCCCTGATGTATGGACTTTGGTTTATAGCGGTTGGAGCGGTCTGGAGTTTTATTGTAAATGACTATGCCCAGCTTATTTTCAGCCGGGTATTGATCGGGATCGGATCGGGTCTGTTGTTGACCATATCAGGTGTGGTCATCATGAGATGGTTTCCGGAAAGGGAACGGCCTTATGTAAATACGATCAACTCACTGCTTCCATATGTTGCGACCGTATTTACCTTTACTCTGACCATTCCGATGTTTATATTGTTTGGTCATTCCTGGCGGGTGGTGTTTGGCGCCTGGGGAATATTCATGGCAGTAACGGCCCTGGCATGGACCATATGGGGCCGGGATGGAAGCGATGATGCCCGTGGGCTGACGGCTGAAAGGCAGCATGAACCCGGCTGGCGTTTATACGTTCAGGTTTGGAAAAACCGGGAGGTACGATTGCTTAGCCTTGCACTGGCCGGCGATCTGTGGAGTTTTCAGTTTTTAACTTCGATCCTGCCGACCTTTTATACGGCTGAGGCGGGAATGAGCATGGAACTGGCATCCCAGCTTACTGCTTTATTTCCGGTAGCCGGGATCGCAGCCGGTTTGTTGTGCGGGATCTGGATGAGCCGCCTGGGATTGCGCAAACCCTTTACGTATCCGCTCCATGTAATGATATTTGTTGGGACGTTCATGGCTATCAATTGTACCGGATTCCTGCGAGTCCTGGGGATCGCGTTGGCGGGTTTCGGAAATGCCGGCTGGGCACCGGCACTATATACGATGCCCATGGAGTTTGAAGGCATGACCGCTGAGAAGGTCGGCGCCGTATTTTCCATTATGCTTTCCATCGGTTATCTGGCGGCGTTTGTTTCTCCGTGGCTGGGTGGCTGGCTGGCTGAGACCATCAGTATCCACCACACGATTTTCCTGTTCTCATTTTCATCGCTGATGGCGGCCATCGCAACTTTTATGATGAAGGAAACAGGACCATCAGGAAGAGGTTATACCCGGATGGAGGGATAAACAGATGAAAAATGAAGCATTAAACGAGTTAACAGCATCTGTGCAAACTGCCCTGAATGAATTGCTGGATGCTGCCAAACTGAAAAAAGGGCAGATATTGGTCGTAGGCTGCAGTACCAGTGAAATACAGGGTGAGAGGATAGGAAAAGCATCCAGTATGGAGGTTGCTGAAGCCATCCTGGAAGGCATTCTGCCCATAGTGGAAGAAAAGCAAATATTTCTGGCTGTCCAGGGCTGTGAGCACATCAACCGCGCGCTGGTAGTAGAAGAGGAATGCGCGGAACGCTACGGCCTGGAAGTGGTCATGGTGATGCCTCATTTAAAGGCTGGAGGAGGATTTGCCACCACCACCTACAATCATTTTAAAAAGCCGGTCATGGTGGAAAGTATCCAGGCCCATGCGGGGATGGATATCGGTGATACTTTCATCGGCATGCATCTTAGACCGGTGGTGGTACCGGTACGGTCTGCGATCAGGCAGATCGGCGAAGCGCATTTGACCATGGCCCGTACCAGACCCAGACTGATCGGGGGAGAACGGGCCAAGTATCCGTCTCAATACTGAAGCGGGAGCGCGATACCATGTGTTCATATAACTTAATATCATATTAACAATGTAAAAATTAAATAAAACAATAAAGAAGGTTATATTTGTTTGACAGTCTGTCCAGGCCTGATATATGATGACGGTAGAAACAGGTTCGGCTTAAAAAATGACTTTTGCCATTGATCGAACTTTACAAGTAAATATTCGCAATTGATGGTTGCGGAAGAATGAGCATAGCTCATACCGAAGAAGCAAGTTGCTGTGTAACCAGCACAGGAATGAAACTTTCAGGTTCAAGGGACCGTAACCGGATGCAACTCTGGAAAGTCGATTGACGCCGAAGGAGCAAACTTTTAGGGTGAATCTCTCAGGTTTAGGACAGAGCATTGGTGATAACCATGCTCTGCTTTTTTTTGCATGATAATCCGCAATGAAACAGAACATCTATCACCAAATATTTAAGGATCCATTGCATACAATTTAACAAACTTTAAGCAAAAAAGAACGGAGGTGCATTGGTTGCAGAACGAGGAACTTCTGATCGTTACCAATAACCCGATGGTAAGGGAGCTTACCGGTTATGAGCACGACTGGGTAGATGGTGATTGTAAACAGGTGATCACACAAACCTATAATCTGGTTGCAGCAGGTCATCAGCTGATTTCGCATCCGCTGTCGGGAAGTATCAAACCGAATCAGAATCCGTTTAAATCGATCCTTATATCCAAAGTTCCGCAAGGGGTCGATATTGATGATTTGAAGCTGGTTGGAAGTTGTCTTCGAGTGGCCGAGGAGTTTTTGGAAAACAAGGTCAGTATTGACCCTAACCAATACCGGCAGGATCTGCAGCTGGCAGATCACGATCTTTTACTGAATGCGCTACGATCAATTCAAGAAGGCAGGTGATCCGATTCATGGAAAATGTATATGATCTGTTGATTTTAGGCGGAGGGCCCGGGGGTCTGGCAGCAGGAATATATGGTGCCAGGGCCAAACTGAAAACGGGCATTATCGAGAAAGGCAAACCTGGCGGGCAAGCCGCCACCACTGAAGAGCTGGAAAACTATCCTGGCTTTGGCCCGGGGACTACCGGTCCGGGGCTTACCGGGTCTATGGCTGAACATGCCACCCAATTTGGGGCTGAATTTATCAAGGACACAGTGGTGGCACTGGATCTGACCAGTTCTCCCAAAACCATTACCGGTAAAAAAAATACATACCAGGCCAAGGCCGTCATCTTTGCCATGGGAGCTGAACCCAGAATGCTGGGAGTGCCTGGTGAAGGGAAACTGCGGGGCAAAGGGGTCAGCTACTGTGCCACCTGTGATGCAGATCTGTTTACCGAACTGGATGTTATTGTGGTAGGCAGCGGTGATGCGGCTATTGAAGAGGCTGAGTACCTGACCAGGTTTGCAGAGAACGTTACCATCATCGTGATCCACGAAGAAGGGAAAGTGGATGCCAACCGGGTGTCGGCTGAAAGGGCTTTTAAAGATCCCAAATTAAAATGGAAATGGAATTCCATACTAAAATCCGTTAACGGAGACGAATTGGTGGAATCGGTTACCCTCAAGAATATAAGCACCGGTGAGGAAGAAGAATTTCCCACCGATGGGGTATTCATTTTTATCGGCACCCAGCCCAAAACTGAACTGATCAAGGGTGTGATCGATTTGAATCCGCAGGGTTACGTAATCACCAATGAAAAGATGGAAACCAATATAGAAGGGGTATTTGCTGCCGGTGACTGCCGTGACAAATACCTGCGCCAGGTGGTGACTGCGGCCGCTGATGGAGCCATCGCCGCAGTAGCTGCCGAGAAATATATCCATGAAACCGAACTGTGGGAAAAAGAAGTATTAAGCCCTGACCATCCTGTTTTGGTTGCATTCTATAATCCGACTGATATGGCTGGGACAGAAAAGGTGGGGATCATTGACCAGTTTGTAAAGGAAAACAAAGATCTGTCCCTGGTTAAAGTGGATGCGACCAGAAATGAACTGGTCAGGAAACGCTACCAGATCGATCCTTCCAAATTGCCGCTGGTATTCCTTTTCAGCGGTGGTGAAGTGAAGGCCGTTCTTGAAGATATCAGTACAGAAAACTTAGCACAACTAGTCAAATAAATGAAAGGGGTTGAAATCATGATCGCAGTAGACAAGGAGAATTTCGAGCAGGAAGTATTGCAGGCTGAAGGAATTGTAATGGTTGACTGGTGGGGCCCCAAATGCGAACGTTGTCTGGAACTCATGCCCTCTGTTGAAGAACTGGCAGAAAAGTATGCAGGTAAAATTAAATTCTGTTCTGTTGATACCTCCGGCAACCGCCGATTGGCCATCTCCCAGAAGGTTCTGGGTTTGCCGGCCATCCTCTTCTACAAAGGCGGAGAAAAGATTGATGAAATCTCCGGCCAGGAAATCGCAGCGGAAGATATTGAAGAAAAGATCAGGAAGTATACAGAGTAAGAAATATATTGGATTGGAGGGACATCAATGCGCTTAGAATTGGGTTACATTTATGTAAAAAATGTTGCATTCGGTGAAAAAACCGAACTCAAAGACGGCACCGTCTATGTGAACAAGAATGAATTGCTGGAAACCATAGCGGATGAACGTCTGGCCAAATTGGATGTGGATATCGTACATCCGGGAGATTCCGTGAGAATATGCCCGGTGAAGGACGTGCTGGAACCCAGAGTAAAGGTGTCCGGTGAGGGCTGCGTATTCCCCGGGTTCTTTGATGATGGAAAAACCGTAGGGGAAGGAAGGACTCATGTTTTAAAAGGCATGGGGGTTATGACCGTAGGCAATATTGTCGGTTTCCAGGAAGGCATTGTAGATATGACCGGTCCGGGAGCTGATTATACGCCCTTTTCACAATTGATCAATCTGGTTATATTAGCTGACAAGATCGATGGGCTTAAACAGCATGAACACGAAGCGGCGGTGCGTATGGTGGGCCTTAAAGCTACCCGTTACATCGCTGAAGTTGCCCGTGATGCTGAGCCGGATGAAGTAAAAGTTTATGAAACCAAACCTTTGCATGAACAATTGCTGGAATACCCTGATCTTCCCAAAGTAGCTTATTTATATGCCCTGCAGACCCAGGGACTGCTGCACGACAGTTATCTGTATGCGGTAGATGCCAAAAAAATATTGCCCACCATGATCTATCCTACTGAAGTAATGGATGGTGCTATCATAAGCGGAAACTGTGTATCTGCCTGCGATAAAAATACCACCTATCATCATTTGAACAGCCCGGTTATCTATGATCTTTATGAACATCACGGCAAAGACCTGAATTTCGTAGGTGTTGTAGTCAGCAATGAAAACGTAACCCTTTTAGACAAGGAACGCAGCTCTACCTATGCCGCGAAATTGGTGAAATCAATGGGTGTTGACGGGCTTGTCATCAGTGAAGAAGGGTTTGGCAACCCCGATGCCGACCTGATCATGAACTGCAAGAAGAATGAAGCCAACGGCATCAAAACCGTGCTGATCACCGATGAATATGCCGGCAGAGACGGAGCTTCCCAGTCCCTGGCCGACGGACATGTGCTGGCAAATGCGGTGGTTACCGCCGGAAATGCCAATGCACTGATTACCCTGCCTAAATTGGACCGGGTGATCGGTTATGTTGATGCCGTTAACATAATAGCCGGCGGATTCGACGGTGCCCTGGCAGCGGATGGCTCCATCACCGTGGAGATCCAGGCCATCACCGGTGCAACCAATGAGTTGGGCTTCAACAAAATGGGCGGGACCGGAATCTAGCTCATTTAAGATTTGTTTCTGCTAAAAAAGATAACCACCAGATAATGGTGCTATTTAGAAAGGATGATAAGAGTATGGATAAAAGTTTTTTTGCCAATAAAAAAATCTGCGCCTTAGGCGATAGGGACGGAATCCCCGGTCCGGCCATAGCTGAATGTATGAAGACCGTCGGCGGGGAAGTGCTGTTCACCAGTACCGAATGTTTCGTCTGAACTGCAGCCGGGGCCATGGACATGGCCAATCAAGCCCGCATTAAAGAAACAGCTGAAAAATACGGGGCAGAAAACGTAGTTGTGATCCTGGGAGGCGGAGAAGCGGAGTCAGCAGGTTTAACAGCTGAAACAGTCATCAGCGGAGACCCCACCTATGCCGGGCCTCTTACCAATGTGGCACTGGGATTGGATGTTTACCATATCTTTGAACTGAAGGATCTCATTGATGAGGCGGTTTACGAAGAACAGATCAGCATGATGGAAATGGTTTTGGACATGGATGGAATCATCAGTGAAATGGAAGAGATTCGTAAAAGTTGCGGCAAATAACTGAAAAAGGAGTGGAAATAATGGCTGGAATCCGTATCGTTCATTATATAAACCAGTTCTTTGCCGGTATTGGCGGAGAAGAAAAGGCTGATACCAAACCGTTTAAACAGGAAGGCGTGGTAGGCCCTGGTACAGCGCTGCAAGCTGCATTTGGCGAGGAAATGACCATCGTCGGCACAGTGGTCTGCGGTGACACGTACTTCAATGAAAACCTTGATACAGCTCTGCCCGAAGTAATCGAAATGATAGCCAGCTTCAAACCCCAGCTGTTCATCGCCGGTCCGGCTTTTAATGCCGGCAGGTACGGGGTGGCCTGCGGAGCTGTTTGTGAAGCGGTTTCCCAACAATTAAATATCCCGGTGGTTACAGGAATGTATGAAGAAAACCCCGGCGCGGACATGTATAAGAAGAGCGCTTATGTGGTTAAAACCGGTAACTCCGCTGCCAAGATGCGCCAGGCGATTCCCGCTATGGCCAGGCTGGCGCTGAAATTAGGCAAAGGAGAAGCTCTGGGCACGCCGGAGGAAGAGGGCTATCTGCCTAAAGGCATTCGTACCAACATCTGGTATGAAAAGCGAGGCTCGGAGCGTGCCATTGATATGCTGCTCAAAAAACTGCGCGGGGAGGAATTCCAAACCGAATACCCCATGCCGGTTTTTGACCGGGTGGTACCCAGACCGGCTATCAAAGACCTCAGCAAAGCCAAGATCGCCCTGGTCACATCCGGCGGGATTGTTCCCAAGGGAAATCCCGACCGCATCGAATCATCCAGTGCTTCAAAGTTTGGCACCTACCATCTGGATGGAATCGAAGATTTGACAGCTGAAAGCCACGAGACCGCACATGGCGGATATGATCCGGTATATGCCAACCAGGATCCCGACCGGGTGCTGCCGGTGGACGTTATGAGGGCTCTGGAAAAAGAAGGCGTGATCGGCAGTCTGCATAACACCTATTATGCCACTGTCGGCAACGGGACTTCGGTGGCCAATGCCAAAGCCTATGCTCATGCCATTGGTCAGGAACTGAAAGAAGCAGGTGTAGATGGGATCATCCTGACCTCCACCTGAGGCACCTGTACTCGTTGCGGTGCAACGATGATAAAAGAACTCGAAGACGTGGTGGATGTGCCTTGTGTCCATGTATGTACAGTGGTGCCCATTTCCCTGACCGTCGGTGCCAACCGTATCGATCCGGCTGTTGCGATCCCGCATCCGCTGGGCAATCCGGCACTGTCCAAAGAAGATGAATTCAGCCTGCGCAGAAAGCTCGTGGAAAAAGCCCTCAAAGCTTTGTGTACTGACGTAAGCGAACAGACTGTATTTTAAGCTTATTTTAGAGTAAACAGGGTGGGCTGAATAACACTGTTGGCCCGCCTTGTTTTGCTTAAAGCAATAACTAATTGCGAGGAGGTAATGGTATGAACATGCCGGTGATAAAAGCAGCGGCCAATGTAATGGTTCACTGCCCCAATATGATGATGGAGCATGGGACCACACTGACACAGGAAAAAGCGAAAAATCCCGGTTCGGATTATTTGAAGTCCATTGGTAATTTTGTACGCAGTTATGAAGAAAGTGTTGCCTATGCTCCCAACCAGGTGTTTATCGGTAATATGAAGCCGTCTGACCTTGCCAAAGTTACCAGCCCCTGGTATAAGAATCCGGTGGAGCCCAAGCCTGACGGCAAGTTTGGCGTAATTATGCCCGAAGTTGATTTTTTCGGTGTGATGAAGATCTGCGACCGTTTTGAACTGGTGGAGTTATGTTCAGAGGCAGCCCCGGTGATTAAGGCAAAACTGCAGGCGGCAGAGATATTCAGTGAAGCACAGCTGGCTGTCCTGGATAAAAGCCTGCCCGCTTCTGAAATCCAGGTATTGGTTGACAAACATACAGCACTGGGGCTGTATGATGAGGGCAAACTGATGGGCTGTGTCCGTGAAGCACACGAAAGTGACCCCAACCTGTCTGCCCATGTGGTATTTGAAAATCTGGTCTCCAAGGCTTCCGGTGCACTGGCGATGAAAATGCTTTTCAAAAAGAACCGGATCGACCCCGCTGATATTGACTATATTATTGAAACTTCCGAAGAAGCCGTGGGGGATATGAACCAGAGAGGCGGCGGCAATATGGCCAAAGCCTGCGGCGAAGTTGCCGGCTGCATCAATGCTACCGGAATCGATATGCGCGGTTTCTGTGCCGGCCCTGCTCATGGCATTGTCAATGCTTCCGCCCTGGTACAGTCCGGGATCTTTAAAAACGTTGTGGTAATGGCAGGCGGAAGTACTGCCAAACTGGGCATGAACAGCCGTGACCATGTGAATAAGGAAGTACCGGTTCTGGAAGACATGGTTGCCGGTTATGCAGTATTGATCAGTGAAAATGACGGCGTAAGTCCGGTGATCAGAACCGATATTATCGGCAAGCATAAAATCAGTTCCGGGTCAGCCCCGCAAGCGGTTATCCAGGCCATTGTGGTGGATCCGCTGATTGCCAATGGCTTGAAAATAACTGATGTTGACCTCTATGCACCCGAATTGCAGAACCCTGAAATTACCGTTCCGGCAGGTGCCGGGGATGTGCCTCTGGCCAATTACAAAATGATCGGGGCCATGGCAGTCAAACGCGGTGAAATCGAAAAGGCAGAGCTTTTGAATTTTACCGGTAAACACGGGGTAAGCGGATTTGCTCCCACCCAGGGACATATTCCTTCGGGAGTTCCCATCATTGGCCATGTTCTGACCGCCATGCAGGCCGGCGAACTGCAGAGAGTGATGGTTATAGGAAAAGGCAGCCTGTTCCTGGGCAGAATGACGGATCTGTTTGATGGCATCAGCTTTATTATCGAGAAAAATTCCGGCAAGATTGAATCCGCTGATGATGGTTCAGCTTCCGAGGAGTTCAAAGAGGAAATAAAAGGACTTATTGCAGATGCTATACAGAAGGCCGCCGACTCTCTGGCCGGGAGGTGATTTAATATGACGGGACGTAAAAATGAACTGGCGGCGGAAATTCTTTCCGAAGTGGCGCAGGCGCTGAAGACGGGCGGATCGGGCAGGAAGATCAGCATTGGCCTCAGCACGGTGGGCAGCGAGATCCCGGTAGAAGATCTGGTCCGGGGAGCGAAAAATGCCATGGGTCAGGACCGGGACCTGGAAGTAGTTATCATCGGCGATTACCAGGGTGGTGACCTGCCGGTCTATGAAGCCCATTCGGATGAAGAAGTAGCCGCCACCCTGGAAGATCTCCTCGACCGCAAGATTTTGGACGGTGTGGTTACCATGCATTATCCCTTTCCCATTGGGGTATCCACCGTTGGCAAGGTGATCACGCCGGCTCGCGGCAAGCAGATGTATATTGCCACTACCACCGGAACCACTGCCACTGACCGGGTACAGGCCATGGTAAAAAATGCGGTCTATGGGATCGCGGTTGCCAGGGCAGAAGGAATAGAAAATCCCACTGTGGGCATTTTGAATGTGGAAGGTGCGCGTCAGGTTGAAAGGCATCTTAACAGTATGCAGGAGAAGGGCTACAAATTTAAGTGGGGCAGTTCCCAGCGCAGTGACGGAGGCCATGTTTTAAGAGGCAATGACCTGATCATGGGCAGTGTGGACGTACTGGTGACCGATACCCTGACCGGCAATATTTTGATGAAACTGTTTAGCTCCTTTAACAGCGGCGGAAATTATGAGACGGCTGGATTCGGTTATGGCCCGGGAATCGGGGAGGATTTTGACCGCTTGATTCTGATCCTTTCCCGGGCATCCGGTACGCCGGTGGTATCCGGTGCCATTCAGTATGCCGCTTCCATGGTCCGGGGCAGGATCCAAAAGGTGAAAGCAGATGAGATCAACAAGGCCAAACAAGCAGGCTGGACAGTAGAAACAGCCAAACCGGCCCAGGAAACAGCCGGCCAGGAAGTTTCTCCGCCACCGGAAAAAGTGGTTGATTCACAGATCCCGGGCATCGATATCCTTGAGTTGGAAGATGCGGTGAAAGTTCTGTGGAAAGAGAAAATATTTGCCAGCAGCGGCATGGGCTGCACCGGCCCGGTGATCCTCACCGCCAGTGAAGACCACGACAAAGCGATTGAAATATTAAAAAACAACGGCTACCTTGGTTAGCTTGTGACAAGGCATAGACACGGGGACGGTTCTTCTGTCTGCGCCTTGCCATAGCATTTTTAACTGCAAATGTGTAAACAATCCTGTTACATTATAGTAAACGACCCTGCTGCTGATATAATAGTCGCGCCAAAATAGCGCAGACAGAAGAACCGTCCCCGTGTCTAACTCTGTCCCCTTGCTCCATTTTACCTTGTTGGCAGGATAAATAGGTTATTGGCAGAATAATTATTTATCACGCTATTACGAGGTAAATATGCAAACGATCACTAAAAAGATAAAACTCATGCAGGCGCCCCAGTTCAAGTATCCGTTTTGTCACTGTCTGCTGATTGAAGACGAGCTGACTTGTCTCATCGATTCGAGCCCTTATGAGACCGGCAAACGCTATCTGGAAGGCAAGCGCATTGACATGATCGTAAATACCCACGGTCACCAGGATCATTGTTTGTTAAATCCCGACTATCCTGAGGCCAGGGTATATATGCATAAAGATGACCACGGACTGGCATCCTGCGGGGAAATTTACCTGCATGAATTTGGCTTCGATCTGTTTAGAGACGACCTGGTGCGGTCCGTTTATCTGAATGCCATTGGCTATCGGACCCGGGTGCCGGATGAATCCATCGAAGAAGGCACTATAATAAACTGTGGTACGATCCAGCTGCAGACCTTGCACACACCGGGCCATTGTTCCGGCCATTGCGCTTTTTTCCTGCCTGAATACGGATTTGTATTTACCGGCGACATTGATCTGGGCACTTTCCCCTGGTATGGCAACATCCATTCCAGTATCGGCGATTTTCTGGCCTCGATAGAAAGGCTGAAAAAGCTGCAGCCAGAAGCCATCATTACCGGCCACGGGCCCGGTCTGGTCACCAAAAATATCAGTGCCCGGCTGGATGCTTACCGGGATATCATCCTGTTCAGGGAGCAGGAGATCACCAGCCTTTTAGCTAAGGGGAAGCATACTATACCAGAACTCGCCGCATACCTGCCCATCTACCAGAAACTCCCTCAGCCTGAGAGGGTTTTTAACCTTTATGAATGCATGATGATCCTCAAACATCTGGAACACCTGATCGAATTGGACCAGGTGATATTT
>Ga0116191_1001135_pt1 | contig 22024 bp, 35 predicted proteins | sample AD_UKC111_MetaG_FD_89897 | JGI IMG/M metagenome (GOLD analysis project Ga0116191, IMG submission 89897) | Active sludge microbial communities of municipal wastewater-treating anaerobic digesters from Hong Kong - AD_UKC111_MetaG | ecosystem: Engineered > Bioreactor > Anaerobic > Digestate... | reverse complement strand
GGCGACGGCGCCGCAGGCCGCGGGCGTGATCCACACCGACTTCGAGCGCGGCTTCATCCGGGCCGAAACCATCGCCTTCGATGATTTCCTCAAGTACAAGGGCGAATCCGGCGCGCGCGATGCGGGCAAGCTGCGCCTGGAAGGCAAGGACTACCTGGTCAAGGAAGGCGACGTCCTGCATTTCCGCTTCAACGTCTGAGTCATCGTACGGCCGACGCCGCGTGCCGGTCGGCGGGGAGGGCGCATGGATTTTCGCTGGGCATTGATGCTGCTGGTCGCAATCGCGCTGGTCTGGTCGGGCGTCGCGCCCTTCGACCGCGCCACCTGGTGGCTGGAGGTTGCGCCCGTTCTCATCGCCGCGCCCTTGCTCGTATCGACGGCGCGGCGCTTTCCCCTGACGCCCCTCCTCTACGCGCTCATCGCCGCGCACGCGGTGATCCTCATCATCGGCGGCCATTACACCTACGCGCGTGTTCCCGCGGGGTTCTGGGTGCAGGATTGGCTGGGGCTGGCTCGCAACCACTACGATCGCCTGGGCCACTTCGCCCAGGGCTTCGAGCCGGCCATCCTCGCGCGCGAGTTGCTGCTGCGCCGCACACCCTTGCGCCGCGGGGGCTGGCTGTTCCTGCTGGCCACGGCCTGCTGCCTGGCGTTCAGCGCGTTCTATGAGCTCGTGGAGTGGTGGACGGCGCTCCTGGCGGGGGATGGCGCAACCGACTTCCTTGCCACCCAGGGCGATCCCTGGGACACCCAGTGGGACATGTTCCTGGCCCTGTTGGGCGCCCTCGCGGCGCAACTGGCGTTGTCCCGGCTGCACGATGCACAGTTGCGGTCCCGCGGTTACACCGACTGAGGATCTGCCCATGCCCGGCCACCAGCGCGAAACCAACTTCCGCTTCCTTGCCCAGCCGACCGACGTCAATTTCGGCGGCAAGGTGCACGGCGGGATGGTCATGAAATGGATCGACCAGGCCAGCTACGCCGGCGCCGTGGCCTGGAGCGGCGCCTACTGCGTCACCGTTGCGGTCGGCGGCATCCAGTTCCTGCAGCCCATCCTGATCGGCGATCTGGTCACCGTCCGCTGCAAGCTCATCCGTACCGGTACGTCCAGCATGCACTTCGCCGTGGACGTCATGGCGCGGGACCTGAAGACCCAGGCCGAGCGCCTGGCCACCAGCTGCGTGATCACCTTTGTCGCCCTGGATGCGCCCGATGGCCGGCCCACGGCCGTGCCGGCCTGGGTGCCGCGCAGCGAGGACGACCGGCGGCTGGCCGACTATGCCCAGCGCATGGGCGAGCTGTCCAAGACCATGGAGGCGGAGGTCAAGCAGCACAGGCCCGAGCTCGTTGGCGCGGCCACGCGCTGAACCGCGAAATTGCGTCTTGACTTGGGGCAGCCGGGTAACGAAAATGCCGGGCTCCGTGCTGGAGGGATACCCAAGCGGCCAACGGGGGCAGACTGTAAATCTGCTGGCTCACGCCTTCGGTGGTTCGAATCCACCTCCCTCCACCAGCTTGAATGTGTGCAAGGCGTGCGCCGGAGGTGGGTTCGAACCACCGACAGCGAACGGGGGTTCGACCGGATCGCAGGAGCGATCCGGAACGCGACGCGAAGCGGCGCGGCCCCGGGGGGGCGGAGGGCAGGACGCCCGCAGTCATCCACCTCCCTCCACCAGCTTGAATGTGTGCAAGGCGTGCGCCGGAGGTGGGTTCAAACCACCGACAGCGAACGGGGGTTCGACCGGATCGCAGGAGCGATCCGGAACGCGACGCGAAGCGGCGCGGCCCCGGAGGGGCGGAGGGCAGGACGCCCGCAGTCATCCACCTCCTTCCGGGAAGCAAGAGTTTCCGCGTTGCGGGAGTAGTTCAATGGTAGAACCTCAGCCTTCCAAGCTGATGGTGCGGGTTCGATTCCCGTCTCCCGCTCCATTGAATTGCGCCGCGGCGCGGCGGGTTTAGAGCATCCGGCAGGGAGGTCCGGGTGTTGCCGTCAAGGAAGACGGTTGCAGGATACGCTCACGTAGCTCAGTCGGTAGAGCACTTCCTTGGTAAGGAAGAGGTCGAAGGTTCGATTCCTTTCGTGAGCACCACCCAGCAGCGAGCCGATTTTTCGCAACTCGATCGCCTCCTCCAGTTATCCCACTTCGACCTACGGGGTTTTTCGGCATGTCCAAGGGAAAATTCGAGCGCACCAAGCCGCACGTGAACGTGGGGACGATTGGTCACGTGGACCACGGCAAGACGACGCTGACGGCGGCGCTGACGAAGGTGGGAGCCGAGCGTTTTGGCGGCGAGTTCAAGGCGTATGACCAGATCGACGCGGCGCCGGAAGAGAAGGCGCGCGGCATCACGATCTCGACGGCGCACGTGGAGTACGAGTCGCCGACGCGCCATTACGCGCACGTGGACTGCCCGGGCCACGCCGACTACGTGAAGAACATGATCACGGGTGCGGCGCAGATGGACGGTGCGATCCTGGTGTGCTCGGCGGCGGACGGTCCGATGCCGCAGACGCGCGAGCACATCCTGCTGGCGCGCCAGGTGGGCGTGCCGTACATCGTGGTGTTCCTGAACAAGGCGGACATGGTGGACGACGCCGAGCTGCTGGAACTGGTCGAGATGGAAGTGCGCGACCTGCTGTCGAAGTACGACTTCCCTGGTGACACGACGCCGATCATCAAGGGATCGGCGCTGAAGGCGCTGGAAGGTGACCAGTCGGAGATCGGCGTGCCGGCGATCATCAAGCTGGTGGACGCGCTGGACACGTACATTCCGGAGCCGGTGCGCGTGCTGGACAAGCCGTTCCTGATGCCGGTGGAAGACGTGTTCTCGATTTCCGGTCGCGGCACGGTGGTGACCGGTCGCGTGGAGCGCGGCATCGTGAAGGTGGGCGACGAAATCGAGATCGTGGGCATCCGCCCGACGACGAAGACGACGTGCACGGGCGTTGAGATGTTCCGCAAGCTGCTGGACCAGGGCCAGGCGGGCGACAACGTGGGCGTGCTGCTGCGCGGCACGAAGCGCGACGAGGTGGAGCGCGGCCAGGTGCTGTGCAAGCCGGGTTCGATCACGCCGCACACGGAGTTCGAGGCGGAGGTGTACGTGCTGTCCAAGGACGAGGGCGGCCGCCACACGCCGTTCTTCAAGGGCTACCGCCCGCAGTTCTACTTCCGCACGACGGACGTGACGGGGGCGGTGGAACTGCCGGAAGGCGTGGAGATGGTCATGCCGGGCGACAACATCAAGATGAAGGTGTCGCTGATCGCGCCGATCGCGATGGAAGAGGGCCTGCGCTTCGCCATCCGCGAGGGCGGCCGCACCGTCGGCGCCGGCGTGGTGGCCAAGATCTTCAAGTAAGTGTTTTGCGGGTCGGCGCCCCTGGCGCCGGCTCGGTTGACCAGCGAAATGAGGCGCAGGACGCGCCTCGTGTTCGCCCGACAGGGAAGCGTGCTTGGCCAGTATTCGCTTGACGCGAATATCCAAGGCGTACTACACTTTTCTGTCTGGGCGGGCCGGATCTTCGGCCTGCCCTTTATTTCTGGGGAATCCACGCGCGGCGTGGCTTCCCGTCGCTCTTTACACCAGGAATTACGGCAATGGCGGACCAGAAGATTCGTATTCGTCTCAAGGCATTCGATCATCGCTTGATCGACCGCTCCGCGAGCGAGATCGTCGAGACGGCCAAGCGCACGGGCGCCCAGGTGCGCGGCCCGATCCCGCTGCCCACCAAGATCGAGCGCTACACCGTGCTGGTGTCGCCGCACGTCGACAAGGATGCCCGCGACCAGTACGAGACACGCACCCACAAGCGCGTGCTCGACATCGTGGATCCCAATGACAAGACCGTGGACGCTCTGATGAAGCTCGACCTCGCCGCCGGCGTGGACGTGCAGATCAAGCTGTACTGATCGCAGACGTCGGACAGGCAAGCAAGCAGGATACGAACATGAGTATCGGATTGGTTGGCCGCAAATGCGGTATGAGCCGTGTCTTTACCGCCGACGGTCGTTCGGTGCCGGTGACGCTGATCGAGGCGACACCGAACCGCGTGACCCAGGTGAAGACCGTGGAGAACGACGGTTACAGCGCCGTGCAGGTGACCGCCGGCAGCAAGCGCGCCGCGCTGGTGAACAAGCCCAGCGCCGGACACTACGCCAAGGCCAAGGTCGAGGCCGGTCGCGGCCTGTGGGAGTTCCGCGTCGAAGCGGGCGATCTGGGCAAGTTCAGCGTCGGTGGCGAGGTGAAGGCTGATGAGGTCTTCCAGGTCGGCCAGAAGGTCGACGTGCAGGGCGTGAGCAAGGGCAAGGGCTTCCAGGGCACGATCAAGCGTCACCATTTCACCATGGGCGACGCGACCCACGGCAACTCGCTGTCGCATCGCGCCCCGGGCTCGATCGGCCAGCGCCAGACGCCGGGCCGCGTGTTCCCTGGCAAGAAGATGTCCGGCCACATGGGCAACGTCACCCGTTCGGCCATGAATCTCGAGGTCGTGCAGATCGACACCGAACGGCACCTGATCGCGGTCAAGGGTGCCGTTCCCGGCGCCACCGGCGGCGACGTGATCATCCGCGCCGCGGCCAAGGCTTGAGGAGCGACACCATGGAATTGAACGTCATCGGTGCCAAGCCGCTCAGCGTGTCCGACGCGGTGTTCGGCAAGGAGTTCCGCGAGGATCTCGTGCATCAGGTTGTCACGGCCTACCGCAATGCTGGTCGCGCCGGCACCAAGGCGCAGCTGTCTCGCTCGGATGTCTCGGGCACGACCAAGAAATTCAAGAAGCAGAAGGGCGGCGGCGCCCGCCACGGTGACTACCGCGCGCCGATCTTCGTCGGCGGCGGCGTGGCCTTCGCGGCGAAGCCGCGCGATTTCTCGCAGAAGGTCAACAAGAAGATGTATCGCGGTGCGATCGCCTCGATCCTCTCTGAGCTGGTGCGCCAGGACCGCCTGAAGGTTGTTGCCGGTTTCGACGTCGATGCGCCGAAGACCCAGGGGTTGATCGCCAAGCTGGGCGAGATCGATGCCAAGGGCAAGACGATCATCGTCAGCGAGAGCGTGAGCGAGAACCTGTATCTGGCCGCGCGCAACAATCCGAAAGTGCTGGAAGTCGTCGATGTCGACGCCCTGAATCCGGTGGCGCTGGTGCGTGCCGATCACGTTGTCATGACCGTCGACGCGGTGAAGAAGGTCGAGGAGTGGCTGGCATGAACGAGCATCTGTACGGCGTGCTGCGCGCACCCCGCGTGTCGGAGAAGACCGCGCGTCTCGCCGAGTCCAACCAGTATGTGTTCGAAGTCGCGCCCAGCGCGACCAAGGCGGACGTGAAGGCGGCGGTCGAGCAGCTCTTCAACGTCAAGGTCGAAGCGGTCAACGTGGTCAATGCCAAGGGCAAGACCAAGTCGTTCCGTTTCCGTGCGGGGCGTCGTTCCGACCAGCGCAAGGCGTATGTGCGTCTCGCTGAGGGTCAGAGCATCGACGTGATGGCCAAGGCCTAAGGTCAGGAATTACCATGGCACTGATTGATTACAAGCCGACATCCGCAGGTCGCCGCGCGATGGTTCGCGTGGTGACGCCGGGGCTGCACAAGGGCGCGCCGTACGCGGCCCTGACCGAGCCGCAGGGCAAGACCGGTGGTCGCAACAACAACGGTCGCATCACCACCCGGCACAAGGGCGGCGGCTCCAAGCAGCATTACCGCATCATCGACTTCAAGCGCGACAAGGAAGGCATTCCGGCCCGCATCGAGCGCCTGGAATACGATCCGAATCGCACCGCCCACATCGCCCTGCTGTGCTATGCCGACGGCGAGCGTCGCTACATCATCGCGCCCAAGGGCGTGAAGGAAGGCGACCAGGTGATGGCCGGCCGCGACGCCCCGATCAAGGTCGGCAACTCGCTGCCCCTGCGGAACATCCCGGTGGGCTCCACGGTGCATTGCATCGAGATGAAGCCGGGTAAGGGGGCGCAGATCGCCCGCGCCGCCGGCGGTTCCGCGCAGCTGGTGGCCCGCGAAGGTGCCTACGCCACGCTGCGCCTTCGTTCGGGCGAGATGCGCAAGGTTCCGGCGGAATGTCGCGCCACGCTGGGCGAGGTCGGCAACTCCGAGCACAACCTGGAGAATCTGGGCAAGGCAGGCGCCAAGCGCTGGCGCGGTGTTCGTCCGACGGTGCGTGGCGCAGCCATGAACCCGGTCGACCATCCGCACGGCGGTGGCGAAGGCCGCTCCGGCCAGGGCAACCCGCATCCGGTCAGCCCCTGGGGCACGCCGGCGAAGGGTTACAAGACGCGCAAGAACAAGCGCACCCAGCAGTTCATCGTGCGCGACCGTCGCGGCTGATAGGTATCGATCATGGCACGTTCACTGAAGAAAGGTCCGTTCATCGACCACCACCTGCTCAAGAAGGTGGAAGCGGCTGCGGCCGCCAACAACAAGCGTCCGATCAAGACCTGGTCGCGTCGTTCCACCATCCTGCCGGAGATGGTCGGTCTGACCCTCGCCGTGCACAACGGCAAGGCCCATGTCCCGGTGTTGGTCAACGAGAACATGGTCGGCCACAAGCTCGGCGAGTTCGCCGTGACCCGCACGTTCAAGGGTCACTCCGGCGACAAGAAGGCCGACGCGAAGAAGTAAGGGGCAGATGACCATGGAAACGAAAGCCATCCTGCGCGGTGCGCGCATCTCGGCCCAGAAGGCCCGCCTGGTCGCAGACCAGGTGCGCGGCCTCCCGGTCGGGCGCGCCACCAATCTGCTCGCCTTCAGCGACAAGAAGGCGGCCCACGTGATCAAGAAGCTGCTGCTTTCCGCGGTGGCCAATGCCGAGAACAACGACGGCGCCGATGTCGACGAGCTCAAGGTCTCGCGCATCTTCGTCGACGAAGGTCCGGCCCTGAAGCGTTTCGCCGCCCGTGCCAAGGGCCGCGGCACGCGCATCCTCAAGCGTACCTGCCACATCACTGTGGCTGTCGGTACCGGCAAGTAAGCGAAGGACACGAACGATGGGTCACAAAGTTCATCCGACCGGTATCCGCCTCGGCATCGCCAAGGACTGGAACTCGAAGTGGTTCGCCAACAAGCGCGACTACGCCGGGTACCTGGCTGCCGATCTCAAGGTGCGCGAGCTGCTGAAGAAGAAGCTCGCCCAGGCTGGCGTGTCGAAGATCCAGATCGAGCGCCCGGCCAAGACCGCCCGCGTGACGATCCACACGGCCCGTCCGGGCGTGGTGATCGGCAAGAAGGGCGAGGACATCGAGAAGCTGCGCAAGGAAGTGTCTGCGGTGATGGGCGTCCCGGCGCACATCAACGTGTCCGAGGTGCGCAAGCCCGAACTCGACGCCCAACTCGTGGCCGAGTCGATCGCCCAGCAGCTGGAGCGCCGCATCATGTTCCGCCGCGCGATGAAGCGCTCGGTGCAGAATGCCATGCGCATCGGTGCCCTCGGTATCAAGGTCAACGTCGCCGGCCGCCTCAACGGCGCTGAGATTGCGCGCTCGGAGTGGTACCGCGAGGGCCGCGTGCCGCTGCACACGCTGCGCGCCGACATCGACTACGGTTTTGCCGAAGCCCGTACCACCTACGGTGTGATCGGCATCAAGGTGTGGATCTACAAGGGCGAGATCTTTGACCTGGCGCAGGCCGCGGAGGCCGCCAAGGCCGAGGCCGCCGAAGAGCGCCCGGCGCGCCGCCCGGCGAAGCAGGGAGCCTGATCATGCTGCAACCCAAGCGAACCAAGTTCCGCAAGATGTTCAAGGGCCGCAACGATGGTCTGTCCTTCGTTGCGACCAAGGTCAGCTTCGGTGAGTTCGGTCTGAAGTCGGTCGAGCACGGCGCTCTGACCGCGCGGCAGATCGAGGCGGGTCGTCGCTGCATCACGCGCTTTGTCAAGCGCGGCGGCAAGTTGTGGATCCGCGTGTATCCGGACAAGCCGATCACCAAGAAGCCGATCGAAGTGCGCATGGGCGCCGGCAAGGGCAACGTCGAATTCTGGGTGGCGCCGGTCCAGCCGGGACGCATGCTCTACGAAATCGAGGGCGTCACCGAAGCCGACGCGCGCGAGGCCTTCCGCCTGGCCGCGGCCAAGTTGTCGGTCAAGACCCAATTCGTGACCCGTACGGTGCTGTGATGGAACTGAAAGAACTCCGTGGCAAGTCCGCACAGGACCTCAACGCGCACCTCCTGGAGCTGCGCAACGAGCAGTTCAAGCTGCGCATGCAGAAGGGCTCCGGCCAACTGACCCAGACGCACCAGCTCAAGCAGGTGCGCCGCGAGATCGCGCAGGTGAAGACCCTGCTCGGCGTGAAGAAGTAAGGATCCGGCCATGAGCGACAACCAGAAGTCTGCCCGCACCATCGAAGGTCGCGTGGTCAGCAACAAGATGCAGAAGACGGTGACTGTGCTGGTCGAGCGCCAGGTGCAGCATCCGCTGTACGGCAAGATCATCCGCCGCTCGACCAAGTTCCACGCCCACGACGAGAAGGGCGAGTGCAAGGAAGGCGACGTGGTGCGCATTGTGGAGTGCGCGCCGCTGTCCAAGACCAAGAATTTCCGCGTGGTCGAAATCGTCGCCCGTGCGGCGCAGTAAGACAGGTCTCCAGGAGAAATCACCATGATCCAGATGCAGACCTTCCTTGCCGCCGCCGACAACTCCGGCGCCCGCGAGCTGATGTGCATCAAGGTGCTGGGCGGCTCCAAACGCCGCTATGCCGGCATCGGCGACATCATCAAAGTCACCGTGAAGGACGCGATCCCGCGGGGCAAGGTCAAGAAGGGCGAGGTCTACGACGCGGTAGTCGTGCGCACCAAGAAGGGTGTGCGCCGTGCCGACGGTTCGCTGATCCGCTTCGATGGCAATGCCGCGGTGCTGCTCAACAACAAGCTCGAGCCGATCGGCACGCGCATCTTCGGACCGGTCACGCGCGAATTGCGTGGCGAGAAGTTCATGAAGATCGTGTCGCTGGCTCCCGAAGTGCTGTAACGGGGTAACGCCATGAACCGTATCCGCAAGGGTGATCAGGTGCTCGTGATCACCGGCAAGAACAAGGGTCAGAAGGGCGAAGTGCTGCGCGTGGCGGGCGACCGCGTGTTCGTGCAGAACGTCGGCCTGGTCAAGCGCCACACCAAGCCGAATCCGCAGGCGAACCAGCCTGGCGGAATCGTGGAGCGCGAGGCCTCGATCCATATCTCCAACGTGCAGTTGGTCAACCCCGCCACTGGCAAGGGCGAGCGCATCGGCTTCAAGGTCCTGCAGGACGGTCGCAAGGTGCGCACGTTCCGCTCGTCCGGCGAAGTGGTCGACGTCTGAGGAATGCCGCGATGACGCGTCTCGAAAAGTTCTACAAGGAATCCGTGGTGCCGAAGCTGATGCAGCGCTTCGGCTACCAGAACGTCATGCAGGTGCCGCGCCTGACCAAGGTCACGCTCAACATGGGCGTGGGCGAGGCCATCGGCAACAAGAAGGTGCTGGAGAACGCCATGGAAGACATGGCGAAGATCGCCGGCCAGAAGCCGGTGGCCACGAAGGCGCGCGTGTCCGTCGCCTCGTTCAAGGTGCGCGAGGGCTGGCCGATCGGTTGCAAGGTCACGCTGCGCCGCGCCCACATGTACGAGTTCCTCGATCGCCTGATCAACATCTCACTGCCTCGCGTGCGCGATTTCCGCGGCGTGTCCGGCCGCGCCTTCGACGGCCGCGGCAACTACAACATGGGCGTGAAGGAACAGATCATCTTCCCGGAAATCGATTTCGACCAGGTCGACGCGATGCGCGGCATGGACATCTCGGTCGCCACCACGGCCCGCACCGACGAAGAAGCCAAGGCGCTGCTCGAGGCCTTCGGTTTCCCGTTCCGCAACTAATCACGAGACGAACCTCATGGCCAAGACCTGCATGGTGAATCGGGAAGTCAAGCGCGAGAAGCTGGCCAAGCGCCATGCCGCCAAGCGTGCCGACCTCAAGAAGATCCTGAACAGCCCGACGGCTTCCTACGAAGAGAAGATGGAAGCGTCCGCCAAGCTGCAGAAGCTGCCGCGCGACTCCAGCCCGAGCCGCCAGCGCAATCGCTGCGAACTCACCGGCCGCTCGCGCGGCGTCTACCGCAAGTTCGGTCTCGGCCGCAACAAGTTGCGCGAAGCGACCATGCGCGGCGACGTGCCTGGCCTGCGCAAGGCCAGCTGGTAAGCCTGCGGATATCGGTGCTACCGAACAAGGAATACGACAATGAGCATGACTGATCCCATCGCCGACATGTTTACCCGCATCCGCAATGCCCAGCTCACGGGCAAAGCGACGGTGCGCATGCCCTCTTCCAAGATGAAGGTGGCCCTCGCCAAGCTGCTGAAGGACGAAGGCTACATCCGCGACAGCCAGGTCAACAGCGTCGACGGCAAGGCCGAGCTGGAAATCGCCCTCAAGTACTTCGAGGGCAAGCCGGTCATCGAGCGGCTGGAGCGCGTGTCGCGCTCGGGTCTGCGTGTGTACCGCGGCAAGAGTGCGCTGCCCAAGGTGCTGGGCGGCCTGGGCATCTCCATCGTGTCGACCTCGTCCGGCGTCATGACCGATGCGCAGGCGCGGGCCAAGGGGCTGGGCGGCGAAGTCATCGCCCTGGTCGCCTAAGAACGGAGTCAGAGAATCATGTCTCGTGTAGCTAAGAAGCCGATCTCCCTGCCCAAGGGCGTGGAGTGCAAGATCGACGCCCAGGGCGTGACGATCAAGGGCCCGAAGGGCGCGCTGAATCTGCAGGCGCTGCCGGGCGTCGAGGTGGCCGTCAACGGGGCGGAGCTGAACTGCAAGGCGGTCGATGCCGGGCAGACCAAGATGGCGGGTACCGCGCGCGCGTTGATCGCCAACATGGTCAAGGGCGTGAGTGAGGGCTACCTGCGCAAGCTCGAACTCGTCGGCGTGGGCTATCGCGCGGCGATGCAGGGCAAGGATCTGAGCCTGTCGCTCGGTTTCTCCCATCCGGTGGTGTTCAAGGCGCCGGAGGGGATCACCCTGGAGACGCCGAGCCAGACCGAGATCCTGGTCAAGGGTGCGGACAAGCAGCGCGTGGGGGAAGTGGCGGCGAAGATCCGCGGCTTCCGCCCGCCGGAGCCCTACAAGGGCAAGGGCGTGCGCTATTCCGGCGAACAAATCACCATGAAGGAAGCCAAGAAGGCCTAAGTGAGCCGTGCCTGCGCCGGTGGGGTGTCCACCGGGCCCACCCTGGCAGGCGCCACCCCCTTCAGCTTCGGAGAACGACGATGGACAAGAGACAGACCCGCCTGCGCCGCGCCAAGTCCACGCGCGCCCGCATCAAGACCCTGGCCGTGCCGCGCCTCACCGTGCACCGGTCGGATCAGCACATCTACGCCCAGGTGATCGACGCCAGCGGCAGCAAGGTGATCGCGGCGGCGTCCACCGTGCAGCAGGCCATCAAGGATGGTTTGAAGGGCACGAAGAACAAGGCCGCAGCGGCCGCCGTGGGCAAGGCGATCGCGGAGAAGGCGCGGGCCGCCGGCATCGAAGCCGTCGCCTTTGATCGCTCCGGATTCAAGTATCACGGGCGCATTGCCGCGCTGGCCGATGCCGCGCGCGAGGCAGGCCTGAAGTTCTGAGTATCCGCGCCGGCCCCGCCCGGGCGGCGCGATCTTGGTTTTCGCAGTACCCAGCTACACACAACTCCAAGCGGCCCAGCCGCAAGCAATGCCCCGCTCCGTCGGGGCCAACAGGTGCGAGATGTCCAGTACAGAACGTGAAAACAGCGACGGCATGCTGGAAAAGCTGATTGCCGTCAACCGCGTGGCCAAGACGGTCAAGGGCGGTCGTCAGATGAGCTTCACCGCCCTGACCGTGGTTGGCGATGGCGACGGCAAGGTCGGCTTCGGTTACGGCAAGGCGCGCGAAGTGCCCGTGGCGATCTCCAAGGCCATGGAACGCGCGCGCCGCAACATGGTGGCGGTCAAGCTCAATGACGGCACGCTGTGGCATGCGGTCAAGGCCAACCACGGCGCCGCGCGCGTCTTCATGCAGCCGGCGTCGGCCGGTACCGGCGTGATCGCCGGTGGCGCCATGCGTGCCGTGCTGGAAGTGGTCGGCGTCAAGAACGTGCTGGCCAAGGCCGTCGGTTCGCGCAACCCGATCAACCTGGTGCGCGCGACGATCAAGGGCCTGGTCGCCATGGCATCGCCGGAGCGCATCGCCGCCAAGCGCGGCAAGTCCGTGGAAGAGGTGAGCAGCAATGGCTAAGGCGAAGACCAGCGACAAGACCGTGCGCGTGCGCCTGGTCAAGGGTCTGCGCGGCGTGCAGGCGCGTCATCGCCTCAGCGTGAAGGCGCTGGGCCTGAACAAGCTCAACGACGTGCGCGAACTGAAGGATAGTCCGCAGGTGCGTGGTCTCATCAACACGGTGTACTACCTGGTCGCCGTGGAAGAAAGCGCCTGAGCGCTGCGAACGAATACTGGAGTACATCATGCGTCTGAATTCGCTCAAGCCCGCCAAGGGCGCCCGTCGGGACCGCGTTCGCGTCGGTCGCGGCATCGGCTCCGGCCTCGGCAAGACTGCCGGCCGTGGCCACAAGGGTCAGTACGCGCGCACCGGCAAGGGCAAGGTCAAGGCCGGTTTCGAAGGCGGCCAGATGCCGCTGCAGCGCCGTCTGCCCAAGGTGGGTTTCCGTTCCAAGAAGGCCCATGAGGTGTGCGAAGTCCTGCTCTACAAGCTCGATTCGCTCAAGGCCGATGTGGTCGATTTCGAAACGCTCAAGGGGGCGGGTCTGGTCGAGACGCGCGCCGAGCGCGCCAAGATCGTCAAGAAGGGCGAGATCAAGCGCGCCGTCAAGCTGAAGGGCGTGGCCGTGACGGCCGGCGCCAAGGCGGCGATCGAAGCGGCCGGCGGCAGCGTGGAGTAAGGCATGGCCGCCAGTCAGGCCAACATGCTCGCCTCGCTCGGCAAGTTGACCGAGCTCAAGCAGCGCATCCTGTTTCTGATCGGCGCGCTCATCGTCTATCGGCTGGGATCCTACATCCCGGTCCCGGGTACCAACCCGGATGCGATGGCGCGTCTTTTCGAGAAGCAGGGCGGCATCATCGACATGTTCAACATGTTCTCCGGTGGTGCATTGTCGCGCTTCTCGGTGTTCGCCCTGGGCGTCGTCCCCTACATTTCCGCCTCCATCATCGTGCAGATGTTCGCGTCGGTCATTCCGAGCCTGCAGAGCCTGCGCAAGGAAGGGGAGTCCGGTCGACGCAAGCTGACCCAGTACACGCGCTACGGCACGGTGTTGCTGGCTTCTTTCCAGGCCTTCGGCGTCGCGGTGGCGCTGCAGAACCAGGGCGATGTGGTGTACAGCCCGGGTCCGGGATTCGTATTCGCTTCGGTCGTTGGCTTGACGGCGGGCACGCTGTTCCTGATGTGGCTGGGCGAGCAGATGACCGAGCGGGGCGTCGGCAACGGCATCTCCATGCTGATCTTCGCTGGCATCGTGGCGGGCCTGCCCGCGGCGGTCGTGCACACGCTGTCGATGGCCAATGAAGGCCAGATCAATGCGTTGCAGGTCATCGGCGTGCTGGGTGTGGTGCTCGTCGTCACCGCCTTCGTCGTGTTTGTCGAGCGCGGCCAGCGCCGCATCACGGTGAACTACGCACGGCGCATGGGCGGGGCCAAGGCCTACATGAACCAGAGCTCGCACCTTCCCTTGAAGCTCAACATGTCGGGCGTGATCCCTGCGATCTTCGCCTCGAGCCTGATCTCCTTCCCGGGAATGGCGGCTGCCTGGTTCAGCAACTCCACCGACGTGCGCTGGCTGCAGGTGCTGACCACGGCGCTGTCGCCGGGCGAGCCCAGCTACATGATCCTGTACGGAGTGCTCATCATCGCCTTCGCGTTCTTCTATACGGCGCTGGTGTTCAACTCGCAGGAGACTGCCGACAACCTGAAGAAGTCCGGAGCGCTCATTCCCGGCATTCGTCCGGGCAAGGCGACGGCGGACTACATTGACGGCGTGCTGACCCGCCTGACGGGCGCCGGAGCCCTGTACCTGGTCATCGTGTGCCTGGTGCCGGACATTCTGCGCAATGCCTGGCACGTCCCCTTCTACTTCGGCGGCACTTCGCTGCTGATCGTGGTCGTGGTGGTCATGGACTTTACCGCGCAGGTGCAGGCGCACCTGGTCAGCCACCAGTACGGCAGCCTGCTGAAGAAGGCGAATCTGCGCGGCCGCTGACGCCGCGCCGGCCGCCCCGTCAGGGGCGGTCAACTGGCCCCGGGGGTACCCGGGGCGCGGGGGCTTTTTGTTTCCCGCAAATCAAGGTAGAATTTCGAGTTCACTGCGCTTTAATCCAGATTTCGGAGAGACTTAGATGGCGCGCATTGCAGGTGTCAACCTGCCGGTCCACAAGCATGTTTGGGTCGGTTTGCAAAGCATTTATGGCATCGGCCGTTCGCGGTCGAAGAAGGTGTGCGAGGCCGCCGGCGTCGATCCCTCCAGCAAGATCAAGGCCTTGACCGAGGCTGAGGTCGAGAAGCTGCGCCACGAAGTGACCAAGTACACGGTCGAGGGCGACCTGCGCCGCGAAGTCGGCATCAGCATCAAGCGCCTGATCGACCTGGGCTGTTACCGCGGCCTGCGTCACCGCCGTGGCCTGCCCGTGCGCGGCCAGCGTACGCGCACCAACGCGCGCACCCGCAAGGGTCCGCGTCGTGCGATCAAGAAGTAATCTGCGGATCCCGATATGAATAAGCCGGCAGTAGCCAAGACCAAGAAGAAAGCCAAGCGCGTCGTCACGGACGGCATCGTCCACGTGCAGGCCTCGTTCAACAACACGGTGGTGACCATCACCGACCGCCAGGGCAACGCCCTGTCCTGGGCGACTGCGGGTGGCGCGGGTTTCCGCGGTTCGCGCAAGTCGACGCCCTTCGCCGCGCAGGTCGCCGCCGAGAAGGCGGGTCGCGCTGCGCTGGACTACGGCCTCAAGACCCTGGAAGTCCGCATCAAGGGTCCCGGTCCGGGGCGCGAGTCGGCTGTCCGCTCGCTCAACAACCTGGGCTACAAGGTCACCAACATCATTGACGTCACGCCGATTCCGCACAACGGCTGCCGTCCGCCCAAGCGTCGCCGCGTGTAAGGGGAGGATCGAGACATGGCACGTTATATCGGTCCCAAGTGCAAGCTGTCGCGCCGTGAAGGCGCCGATCTCTCGCTGAAGAGCCCGGCCCGGGCGATCGACTCCAAGTGCAAGCTGGAGCAGAAGCCCGGCCAGCACGGCGCCGCCCGCAAGGGCAAGATGTCGGATTACGCGGTGCAGCTGCGCGAGAAGCAGAAGGTCAAGCGCATCTACGGCCTGCTGGAGCGCCAGTTCCGCTCCTACTACAGCAAGGCGTCGCGCAAGAAGGGCAATACCGGCGAGTCGCTGCTGCAGATGCTCGAGTCGCGCCTGGACAATGTCGTCTACCGCATGGGCTTCGCGGTGACCCGCGCCCAGGCGCGTCAGCTGGTCGCGCACAAGGCTGTCGAGGTCAATGGCAAGAAGGTCAACCTGGCTTCCTACCAGGTCAAGGCGGGCGACCAGGTCGCCATCGGCGAGAAGGCGCGCGCGCAACTGCGCATCGGCGAAGCCCTGACTCTGTCGCAGGAGATGGACTTGGTGCCGGCGTGGGTCGAAGTGGACGCGAAGAAGTTCACCGGTACCTTCAAGGCCGTGCCGGAGCGCTCCGATCTGCCCTCCGACATCAACGAAGCGCTGATCGTCGAACTTTATTCGAAGTAATCCTGGGAGAGCCCGGTACATGGCGCATTCGTCCACCACCGTCCTGCGCGCCCGCGGCATTGCCGTGGAGCGCACTGGCGCCAATCGCGCCAAGGTGATCGTGGAGCCGCTGGAACGCGGCTTCGGTCACACCCTCGGCAACGCGCTGCGGCGCGTGCTGCTGTCCTCGATTCCCGGCGCCGCGATCATCGAAGTCGAGATCGACGGCGTGCTGCACGAGTACACCACGCTGGAAGGCCTGCAGGAGGACGTCATCGAGGTGCTGCTCAACCTCAAGGACGTTGCCATCCGCATGAATACCGGCGACGAGGCCATGCTGACCCTGAGCAAGAAGGGCAAAGGCGTGGTCGTGGCCGGCGACATCAAGGTCGACCACAACGTCGAGATCGTCAATCCTGAGCACGTGCTGTGCCATCTGACCAAGGACATCGCGCTCAATATGCGGCTGAAGATCGCCCGCGGCGTCGGCTACCAGCCGGCCACGGCGCGTCGCCTGCCGGATGAGGAGTCGCGTCCGATCGGTCGTCTGCAGCTGGACGCGTCCTTCTGCCCCGTGCGCCGCGTGGCCTACGAGGTGGATGCCGCCCGCGTGGAGCAGCGCACCGACCTCGACAAGCTGGTGCTCGACATCGAGACCAACGGCACGATCGATGCGGAAGAGGCCGTGCGCAAGGCCGCGGAGATCCTCCAGGATCAGCTGTCGGTGTTCGGCGACTTCACCCGCCGCGAGAGCGCGGACACCAAGGCGGAGAAGGGCGGTGTGGACCCGATCCTGCTGCGTCCGATCGACGACCTGGAGCTGACGGTGCGTTCGGCCAACTGCCTGAAGGCCGAGAGCATCTACTACATCGGCGACCTGGTGCAGAAGACCGAGGTCGAGCTGCTGAAGACGCCCAACCTCGGCAAGAAGTCGCTCACCGAGATCAAGGACGTCCTCGGCGCGCGCGGCCTCTCGCTGGGCATGAAGCTGGAAAGCTGGCCGCCTGTGGGTCTCACCCACGGCATGATGGGCTGACCGACGAGCCATCCCGGGCCGATCGGCCTGGGTTGGTGAGAGGGCCCGCCCTGGCCGCACAGACACAGACCTTGCGATCCCATCCGATCGCGCGGATCCAGAAGCGGTCAGCAATGGCCGCACTTTCGAACTAGACAAGCCGGCTGCGCCTGCGGCTTGAAAAACTGGAAGAACGACCATGCGTCACATGAAATCCGGCCGCAAGCTCAACCGTACGAGCAGCCATCGCGAAGCCATGTTCAAGAACATGGCCTCGTCGCTGTTCAAGCACGAGCTGATCCGCACCACCCTGCCCAAGGCCAAGGAACTGCGCCGCGTCGCCGAGCCGCTGATCACCCTGGCCAAGACCGATGGCGTCGCCAACCGCCGCCTGGCCTTCGCGCGCCTGCGCGACAAGGTGGCCGTCGGCAAGCTGTTCGTCGAGTTGGGTCCGCGCTACCGCGAGCGCAAGGGCGGCTACCTGCGTATCCTGAAGTGCGGCTTCCGCGCCGGCGACAATGCGCCCATGGCCTATGTCGAGCTGGTGGATCGTCCGCGCGCCGAGGCCGAAGCGGCCGAATAACGCGCCTCGAGCCCAGGCTATGCCTTCGACCCCCATGCCGGTGACGGCGTGGGGGTTTTCGTTTTATCCGCCGCTATGACCGACGCCACGCTGCCCGCCGGGCGCGCCCATCGCCTTCTGTTCTGGTCGCTGCTGGCCCTGATCTTCGTCGCCTGTGCGGGCTACGCCGCGCGCGGGGAACTGCGCGGCGACGAGTACGTGCATTTCGAGCAGGTGCGACGCTTCGTCCATGGCGACTTTCGCCTGATGCGCGACGCGCTCACCATGCTGCCCGGCTACCACCTGCTGCTGGCCGCCGGCCTGCGCCTGCTCGGCGCCGACGGCCTCGGTCCGGCGCGCGTGCTCAGCGGCCTGACCTGGCTGGTGGCGGTGGTCGGCTTCCATGCGCTGCGTCGGGACGCCATGGGGCGCGACGACTTCGTCGCTACGGCGCAGTTCGTCGCCTTGCCGATCCTGTTGCCGTTCGCCTTTCTGGTGTACACGGACGCGTTGTCCCTGGGGCTGGTGTTGTGGGCGGCCTGGGCGGCCGGCCGCCACCGGCACGGATGGGCGGCCGCGTTCCTCCTTGGCGCGATGCTCGTTCGGCAGAACAACGTGTTGTGGCTGGTGCTGCTCGCCTGGCCGCTGCTCTGGCCGCTGCCGGCGCGCGCCGAAGTGCTGGGGCGGTGTCGCGCGCTGTTGCCCTACGGGGTGGTCGGTGGGGCCTTCCTCACCTACTGGATCGTGAACGGCTCGGTGTCCCTGTCGCCGACACAGGCCGTCATGCACCCGGATTTCAGTCCCCACGCGGGCAACGGCTTCTACCTGGGCTTTCTCGCTGCGCTGCTGCTGCCCGCGCAGTGCATCCAGGGCATTGCGCGCTTCCTTGCCGCGGCGCGCGCGCAACCCTGGTGGTGGCTCCTGCCGGTGCTGCTTGCGGTCGTCTATCTGCAGGCGTTTCGCGTGGACCATCCGTACAACCTGGGTGAGCCGGTGGCGCTGCGCAACTGGCTGCTCCACCGCACGCAGCAGTCCCTATCCTGGCACCTGGCCTTCGGCGCGGTGGCCGTCTTCGGCGCACTGGGCTTGCTCTGGCAGCGTCTGATGCTTCGCCCGGCCTGGGTGCTGTGGCCCCTTGCGGCGCTGTTCGTTTCCCTCTCCTGGCTCATCGAACAGCGTTACGCCCTGATTCCGCTTGCCCTGCTGCTGGTCTGGCGGCAGCCTGCGGGTCGGCGCATCGAACTCGCCACGCTGGCACTTTGGGCCGTGCTTGCGGTCCTGTTCTTCTGGGGCATGATTTCCGGCCGGTTATACCTCTGAGCCTCCACGCGCACCGTTTTCTGGAGTCTTCCGCATGCGTCTGAATCCCTTCTCCTGGTCTTTCCGAGCGCAGTTCGCCCTCGGTGCGGTGCTGTGCGCCGCCCTGCTCGCCTACGCGTTGTACTCGCAGTACCAGCTCAAGGTGGAGCCTTGCCCCCTGTGCATCTTCCAGCGCGTGGCCTTCATGGCCATGGGACTGTTCTTCCTGCTGGGCGCCCTGCACGGGCCGCGGCAGTGGGGGCGCAAGCCGTACGCCGTGCTGGTGGCGTTGGCTGGCCTGACCGGCGCCGGCATCGCTGCCCGCCACGTCTGGCTGCAGCACCTGCCGAAGTCCGAAGTGCCGGACTGCGGCCCGGGCCTGGGCTACATGCTCGACAGCTTTCCCCTGGCCAAGACCCTGAAGATGGTGCTGACCGGGTCGGGCGAGTGCGCCGAGGTGAATTGGACCTTCCTTGGCCTGGCCATGCCCACCTGGACCCTGCTCTGGTTCGTCGGTCTGACGGTCGCCGCCCTGTGGTCGGCCTGGCGGCGCCGCGCCCCAGGCTGATGTCTGTCCGGCATTAGGACATTTGCGCATATTCCGCCCGCCTTGGCGGCGCCTGCTTGCGCCGCGAGGGCGCTGTGGCATGATCGATTTCCGCATTGCAGCACGACGGTTCGGCTATGGCCCACAGCGAGCGCAACATCAGTCCCGTCCGCGAGGCCAGGGGCTGGAGTCCCACGTCCTGGCAGGCGCGGCCCGCGGTGCAGCAGCCCAGTTATGCCGATGCGGCGGAGCTGGAGCGGGCGCTCGCCAAATTGCACGACCTGCCGCCATTGGTCACCTCCTGGGAGGTGCTGGCGCTGAAGAAGCAGATTGCCGAGGCGCAGGACGGCCGCCGATTCCTGCTGCAGGGCGGCGACTGCGCCGAGAGTTTCGCCGACTGTTCCTCGCCGCTCATTTCCAATCGCCTGAAGGTCCTGCTGCAGATGAGCCTGGTGCTGGTGCACGGGCTCAAACTGCCGGTCGTGCGCGTGGGGCGCTTCGCCGGGCAATACGCCAAACCGCGTTCGGCTGACGCGGAGGAGCGCGATGGCGCGAGTCTGCCGAGCTACCGCGGCGACATCGTCAATAGTCCCGAATTCACCGCCGCGGCGCGTCGGCCGGATCCGCAGCGCCTGGTCGAGGCGCACGCGCATTCCGCGCTGACGATGAATTTCGTGCGCGCGCTGATCGATGGCGGCTTCGCCGACCTGCACCATCCGGAGTACTGGGATCTGGAGTGGGTCAAATACTCGCCGCTGCAGAGCGAGTACCAACGCATGGTGGAGTCCATCGGTGATTCGCTTCGTTTCATGGAAACCTTGCACGGTGCGCCGATCGGCAGCTTCTCCCGCGTGGATTTCTACACCTCGCACGAAGCCCTGCTGCTGCACTACGAGCAGGCGCAGACGCGCCAGGTGCCACGCCAGTGGGGCTGGTTCAATCTCTCCACGCACTTCCCCTGGATCGGCATGCGCACCGCCGACGTGGACGGCGCCCACGTCGAGTACTGCCGCGGCATCCGCAATCCCATGGGCGTGAAGATCGGTCCCTCGGTGAAGCCCGAGACGCTCAAGCGGCTGATTGCCGCCCTCAACCCCGACAACGAGCCCGGCCGCCTGACGCTGATCCACCGCATGGGCGCGGACAGGATCGAGGCCCACCTGCCGGCGCTCATCGACGCGGTCAAGGCCGAGGGCGCGCGCGTGCTGTGGTGCTGCGACCCCATGCACGGCAATACCGAGTCCACTTCGGTCGGCGTGAAGACCCGCCGCTTCGAGAACATCCGCGCCGAACTCGATCGCGCCTTCGACATCCACGCCGCCTGCGGCACGCGGCTGGGCGGCGCGCATCTGGAACTCACCGGCGAGAACGTAACCGAGTGCCTGGGCGGTGCGCGCGACCTCACCGAGACCGACCTTGCCCGTGCCTACAAGTCGACCGTCGATCCGCGCCTCAACTACGAGCAGTCGATCGAGCTGGCGATGCTGATCGTGCGCAAGCACGCCAGCCGGGCCGCCGTGGCGCAGACGGGCAATTGATCGTGCGCGCGCAAGCCATCGATTTGGATGAGCTGCGCGCACTCGCCGCGCAGGCAGCGCAGCGCGCCTATGCGCCGTACTCGCGCCTCAGCGTGGGCGCGGCACTGCGCTCGGAGCACGGTGGCCTGTACGCCGGCTGCAACGTGGAGAACGGCGCCCTGCCCATCGGCGGATGCGCCGAGCGCGCGGCGATCGCGGCGGCCGTGCAGGCCGAGGGGCCGGCGTTCCGCCTGGCCGCCATTGCCGTTGCCGCCTTCGCCGCCGATGGCCGGGCGTTGCCCGTTTCGCCCTGCGGTGCGTGTCGCCAGGCCCTGGTCGAGTTCGGCCCTGGCGCCGCGGTGACGTTCCGCCAGCCCGACGGAGCATGGGCCGACGTGCTGGCCGACGACCTGCTGCCCTGGCGCTTCGTGTTGCCCGCGCAGTAAGTCTGCCCCCGGCGTTCAGGCCGGCATCGCCAGCGCGCACTCCAGGGCCAGAGCGGCCATGTGGCCCAGGCCCTGCTCGCGTTCGTCGGCGGACAGGTGCGTGTCGTGCTCGAGGTGGTCGCTGACCGTCAGCACGGCCAGGGCCTGCACGCCTTCGCGTTGCGCCAGCCCGTACAGCCCCGCGGCCTCCATCTCCACGCCGGCGATGCGGTGGGCGCGCAGCAGGCGCAGCAGATCCGGCGCGCCGCCATAGAAGCTGTCGGTGCTGAACACCGGCGCCACGCGCGCCTCCAGGCCGAGGCGCGCGGCGGCATCCGCGGCGCTGCGCAGCAGGTGGAAGTCGGCACAGGCCGCCAGATCGAGGCCACCGAACTGCAGGCGGTTGAAGCGCGAGTCGGTGCTCGCGGCCTGCGCCAGCAGCACCTCGCCAACGCGGGCGTCGCCCACCCCGCCGCAGGTGCCGACGCGGATGAGGCGGCGCACGCCGTACACGCGCGCCAGCTCGGTGGCGTAGATGGCGCAGGAGGGTATGCCCATGCCGCTGCCCATCACCGAGACGCGCCGACCGCGGTAGTGGCCGGTGTAACCCAGCATGTTGCGCCGCGCGGTCACCTCCATGGCGTCGTCGAGCAGGGTGGTGGCGATGTGGCGGGCGCGCAGCGGATCGCCGGGGAACAGCACGGTGTCGGCGAAGGCGCCGGGCGCGGCGTCGTTGTGCGGAGTGCTCATGCGCAGGATTCGTCGAGGAAGCTCCGGCCGGCGGCGAGCGGCGGCAGGCGCAGGTGGGTGGCCAGGGACTGGCCGATGTCGGCGAAGCTCTCGCGCCTGCCGAGGGCGCGCGGGGCGAGGCCCGGGCCCCAGGCGAGCACGGGCACCGCCTCGCGGGTGTGGTCGCTGCCGCGCCAGGTCGGATCGAAGCCGTGGTCGG
>Ga0116191_1001134_pt1 | contig 22025 bp, 20 predicted proteins | sample AD_UKC111_MetaG_FD_89897 | JGI IMG/M metagenome (GOLD analysis project Ga0116191, IMG submission 89897) | Active sludge microbial communities of municipal wastewater-treating anaerobic digesters from Hong Kong - AD_UKC111_MetaG | ecosystem: Engineered > Bioreactor > Anaerobic > Digestate... | reverse complement strand
GGAGGTCCTACAGCGCCAAGCCTACGGCTTCCGCAACTTCAACAACTATCGCTGGAGGGTTAAGGTATTGTGTTCTTGATCAGCTCTTCACCACGGGGGTGCCCCCATTCTTGGCGTAGAGCCGAGCCGTAGAGCCTTGAATTTGAATGGTACGCCCGGGGTGATTCGAACACCCGACCTTCTGGTTCGTAGCCAGACGCTCTATCCAGCTGAGCTACGGGCGCGTTTGGTAGGTAATTTCACTGTAACGAGTCGCAAGGAGCAGTGTCAAGCCGACACGCGCACACCCGAACGCTCCAGCCGGTTTCAGGAGACCGTTTTTTCAGCGATTCTCTTGCGCCGCGCGGCCCAGTATCGCCGCATACGATCCGATACTTTCTGCCGCTCTTCCCGACTCATCGACTTCCGGCCTCGGCGCTTGGGCCGCGCAACCGAAGACGCGATCTCCTCTCCCTCCATGATGTTTTCGAGCGCCTTGATCGTGTAGTCCAGCCGCTTTCTCTCTTCACGCAATTCGTTAATGACTTTGAACAAATCCATGGGACGGGCTCCGCAACGACAGCACTGCAGCCGACTACGTGCATGGTAGCCCGTACGCGCGTAAAGACCAATGAGAAAATAGTCCCTTATTTCGTCAGAAATGGCCAGGAGAGTACTAGCCTATATCCGTATTTTGTTACGGCCAAGTACCCCGCGCCAGCCACCACCGCCAGCACTGCCAGGATGACGTACAAGACGTAACGCCATGGGAACCGCTTGCCTTCACGGCTGAGAACCAGTAGATAACTGGCGAAAATACCCACAAAGAACAGCAGGCACATCGGCACCGCAAACAGCATCAGGTTGAAAACGTCCGGAGTGGGCGTGACAATCGCCGCGAGGACCACGATGATCAGGATGGCGTAACGCGAGTTGCGCAACAGGAAGCCGGGGGTGACGATGCGCAGGAGCGTCAGGAAGAAGATCAGGACAGGCAACTCGAAGACCATTCCGACGCCAAGCGTCACATTGACAAAGAGGTCAAAGTACTCGGTGACGGATACAACCGGCAGGATCTTGATGTCGCGGCCGATGCCGAGCAGGAAAACCAGTCCGAAGCGGAAGGCCACAAAATACGCAAACAGACCGCCCAGAATGAACAAGCCCGCCGAGCACACAACGAACGGCCCGGCCCAGCGGCGCTCTCTCTTATAGAGTCCCGGCGCGATGAACGCCCAGACCTGGTAGAGGACCCAGGGAGACGCCAAGAACACCGACGTGAGGATGGGCAGTTTGACCCATACGATGTTGAACACTTCCATGGGCGCGATCTGGGCAAGGCGCGGATCAGGCAGACCCAGTTGCTTCAGGGCAGCCACGGCCGGCTCACTCACAATCAGCCAGAGCTGATTGGCGAACGTCAGACTGACAACGAAGGCGACGCCCACACCGGCCAACGCCCGGATGATCCTCGCCCGCAGTTCCTCCAAGTGTTCGAGGAAGGACATTCGCAGCATGCCTTCTTCTTCGTCATCCTCGGGTTCCTTGGCCGGCTCCGTTTCCTTTTTGGGCGGCTCTTCGCCTCCGCCCGAGCCGGTTTGCGTCTCAGGGACCGGAGAGGTTTCGGGCGGCTTCTCTTCGCTCTTCAGAGCAGACGGCGCCATCTCCCCACCGGAGCTGTACGGGTCCTCGTTGTCGTACGGATAGTACGAGTCGTAGTCGTAAGGCTTCTCGGATGCGGCCGACGGCTCGTTGGCCGACGCACCTTCATTTTCGGGGGACTTGGCCCCGGTGGGATCGTCTGGCGCTGGCATGCTGGTTTCGGGCGATTCTTATGTTGTTTTCACAGCTTCGGTCGTAGACGGCGGCGTGGCTTCGTTGGCCGCGCCTTCAGCCGGCGCAGCCGATCCAGAGGCCACGGCTTGCTGCGCGGGTTCCGCTCCGGCATCGCCGGCGGCGGCGTTCGCGGCTGTTTCCGTCGTTGCTTCGGCTGTCGATTCAGCGCCCTGAGGTGCGGATGCGCTTACAGTGGACGAGTTCGAGTCGGTGGATTCGTACGAGTCTCGGTTATCATAGCCCGAGTCGTAGTAGGAAGTATCGTATGAAGAATCGTACGTCGAACTGGCTATCTCGTTCTGATAGCTTGACGTAACGTCCTTCAACGATTCATTTTCCCGCTCGAGGTTTACCATTTCGCGATCCCAGGTGGATTTCAATTCACTGGAAGCGCGGCGGAATTCGGTCAACGCCTTCCCGATCGTCTTGCCGAGCTCGGGCAACTTCTTCGGCCCGAAAATGAGCAAGGCGAGCAGGAAGATGAATACCGTCTCCTGCCAGCCTAGGGGACCCATCGATGAACCTCCAAACGGTTACTAAGACACTTTCATCATAGCGGCATGCCGGAGGGAGGTCAATCGGCCGTGGGATGCGGGGTTCCCGGCCGCGCCTTGCGGTGGTGGATAATCGTTAGTAGAGTCATGCGTACAAACTTGAGACGTTCTCTTTTATTTTCCCTCGCCTTGGCGGCATCCGCCGCCGTTTTGCCCGCTGCGCCCAAGTCCGGGCCGCGGGTGGCCACCTTTAAAGTGGATGCCACGCCATGGAAAGGAGAGCCGCTGATCTGGGTGACGCCCACCGCGAAGGTGGACGATCCTTTGTTCGCCAAAGGCGTTGTCATCGAAGATGGCGGCAGCCGCTATGTTTTGTGCGCACTGGATTGGTGCGCTCTTTCGAATTCCGCGCACGACCTGTTCCGCTCGAAGATCGCCGCGGCAGCCGGAACGGACGTGGCCAAGGTGGCGATGCAAACCGTGCACCAGCACACCGCGCCGTACATCGACGGCGACGCTACCAAGATCATGAGCAAACTTCCTTCGCCGCCCAATTCTATGAGCGACAAGTTTCTCAACGATCTCACAGACCGGTTGGCCGTTGCGGTTAAGCAGGCTACTTTGAAGCTCGAACCGTTCGACCGCATCGGCACCGGCCAGGCGCGCGTGGACCGCGTGGCCAGCGAACGCCGCATCAAAGGTCCCGACGGCAAAATCGTGGTGCGCTGGAGTTCGAATGGCGGCAACAAATTTCTGCAGGAAGCGCCCGAGGGTGCCATCGATCCCTTCGTGAAGACCATCACGTTCGCACGCGGTTCCAAGCCCCTGGTGCGGATCCATTACTACGCCACGCATCCACAGACTTTCTGCTGCGATGGCACGGTGACGAGCGACTTTGCGGGCGCGGCGCGGGAAGCCGTGGAAAAGAAAGAGGGCGTCTTCCAGATCTACTTCAACGGCGCCGGCGGCGACGTTACGGCCGGCAAGTACAACGACAAGTCGCTGGAAGCGCGCCAAGGACTAGCCACGCGTTTGCAGGCGGGCCTGGAAGCTTCCGCCGCCGCCACCAAGTACGAACGGGTCGGTAAGATCTCGTGGCACACTGCGGCACTCACGCTTCCTTCCCGGCCCGATATGCCAGAGCTGGTCAAGCAGAGCCGCGAACTTCTCGAAAATCCCGGTAACGCAACCGGGCAGAAGGTGTATCAGGCTGCCATCTACCTGGCCTGGGACGCGCGTAAGAAGCCGCTCGACGTGAGCGCCTTGCAGATCGGCCGCGTGCGCATTCTGAATCTGCCCGGCGAGCCGAGCTTGCAGTATCAGTTCTATGCCCAACAGTTGCTGAAAAGCGATTTCGTAGCCGTGGCAGGATATGGCGACTGCGCATCCGGCTACCTGGTCCTCGACAAGCATTACCAGGAAGGTGGCTATGAGCCAGGCGCCAGCAACGCGGGGCCGGGCACGGAAGCGCGCCTCAAGGACGCGATCCGGCAAGTGTTGACGCACTAAGAGTGAGCCGGGCGTTCCCGCCCGGCTTCTACCAGGTCACCGCGACTACATCGTCATTCGCAGTGAAGTCATCGGTGGCTGGGATCAACAGGATTCCATCCTCCTCGGCCCTCCACGCTACGGCTTTCCCGGTGCGCAGCAGCACGGCCGACTTCGGCGCGCCGACGCCCTTCAGCTTCGCGGCCCGCCGTTGGAAATCCACGAAGTGCACATACCAGGTGTTGCCCTTCACCGTTACGGGGCAAGTCGAGCGGTCCGGATAAGGCCCCGGTTCGATGTCGTAAATCGAGACCGCGCTGTGCTTCATCCAGGCGGCCATTTCGTCGCAGATGGCGTAGTACTCCGGCGGCATGGTCCCGTCGGCCCGCGGGCCGAAATTGGGAAGGAAGTTCCCTCCCCAGGCGCGATTGCGCACCAGGCGCTCGATCAAGTAAGAAGCCGGCTGGCATCGCGCCTTCACCCCTCGATAGGACCAGCCGCCGCACATAGGAGCACACTGTTCCCAAGCGCCCTCGGGGCGATTGGCGGGATCCTTCGCCTCGTAGTCGGTGTTGTAATCACCCAGATCGCGCGTGCCGCGGGTGGGCACGTAGCGGTCGTTGATCACGATTCCCGGCTGCAGCTTCCGAACGTAATCGTCCAACTCCTTGCCGCGGATGTCGATACCCGGCGGCCAGTCCAGCCCGTCCCACCAAAGCAGGTCGATCTTGCCGTAGTTGGTCATCAGCTCGGTGAGTTGCGCCTTCATGTGTTCGAAAAAGATGGGGAAATACTTGTCGTAGTCTTCCTGCTTCAAGTCCACGAAGCGCGGCAAGCCCGCCACACGGGGCGGATCGGTGTGCAGGAAGTCCGGCTCGGCGCGAGGCCAGCCGCGATAGGGCCATCCTTTGGGACAGAAGCTCCAATCCGTGGGCGAGTAGTAGAAGCCTACTTTCAACCCGTGCCTGCGGCAAGCCTCCACGAATGGCCGGACCAGGTCCCGGCCGTGCATTTTCGTTCTGGTCCCGAACTCAGCGTACTTGCTCGGCCACATCGTATACCCGTCGTGGTGGCGCGTGACGAAGGCGGTGTATTTGAATCCGGCCCTCGCGGCTGCTTCCAGCCACTTGTCCGGATCGTAGTCTTGAGGATCGAACTGATCGGCCAGCGCGAGATACTTCTCCGGCGGCCAGTACAGGTTCGGGCCGTTCGAGTTCCGGTACATCGACCAGCTGATCTCGACTTCGGCCACGCTGCAAGGCCCCCAATGCACGAACAAGCCGAGCGCCGCATTGTAAAACCAGGAACTGAGTGCCCGGGTGCGCGGCGGCGATGCCAGTACGCCCGTGGTTCCCGTCAGGCTCGCCGCGGCGAGCGACTGTATGAAAACACGTCGATCCATGTATTCTCCACTAGATAAGGTCTGTCTCTGGTTTTAGCACAAGCCGGTCATCGCATAAGTCTTCGAGAAACCGTCCAGCAGGAGGGTACGGTCCTTGAATCCGGGCAGCGAAATGATGGAGTGGTGGCGGCCCTCGAAGATCCGCCGGTTGTAGATTTCATCGCTGAGGACCATGATGTCGTCGCGTCCGGCGATGGCGGCGGCCAGCTCGCGCACATCCCGGCTCGTGAGCACGCCGCCCGTCGGATTCTGCGGCGAGTTGACGATGATGAGCCGCGTGCGAGGAGTGATCAGGCCGCGCAGCTCATCCACGTCCAGGCGGAATTCGCGCTCTTCGCGCAACGGCAGCGGCACGGCTTTCCCGCCCACGAACTCAATCATGGACTGGTAGATTGGAAAGCCCGGATCCGGGAAGATCGCCTCGTCGCCGCGATCGACCAGCGCCAGCATCGTGAAAAAGATGATCGGCTTGCCGCCCGGCATCACTACGACCTCGCCGGCGGAGACATCCACGCCGCGTGTGGATGCGATCTCGGCCGCGATCGCCTGGCGCAGTTCGGGCAATCCCGCCGCCGGGTTGTAATGCGTGTAACCCGCATGCAGCGCATTCACAGCGGCTTCGACGATATTCGGCGGCGTGTCAAAATCAGGTTCCCCGATTTCCAGGTGGATGACGTCCCGGCCCTTCTGCTCGAGCGCCTTCGCGCGCACGAGCACCTCAAATGCGGTTTCCGTGCCCAACCGCGACATTCTCTCCGCCAGACGCAATTCGTCTGCTACGACAAGCATGACAACTCTCCTGGACAACAGTCCGAGCGTAGGATCGCGTGGCGGAGCGGCAAGTTGAACCCAGGCCCGGTGGTATTAGGCCATGTTCTCCGAAAATTCGCCCAACTCTGAGGCTCTATATTCAACGAATGGAAGGTGGTGAGAATGACGGCCGACGACCATCTGCTCGACGACATCGGCTGGAAGATTCTCGACGAACTGCAGTCGGATGCGCGAATCTCCTACGCCGAACTTGGCCGGAGAGTGGGTCTATCGACGCCGGCGGTGGCCGAGCGCGTCAAACGTCTGGAAGATGCTGAGATCATCACCGGCTACCACGCCAGCATCGACGCGCGAAAGGTCGGCTACCCGGTGTCCGCATTTATTCGCGTAACGGTAGCCGGGGATGAACGGACTGCGCGGAGGCTCGGCAGTACAGTGATGGAGATCCCGGAAGTGCGCGAGTGTCACCGCGTTACCGGCGACTGCGCATTCCTGCTCCGGGCGGATCTCCCGTCGGTGGAACAACTGGAGCGGTTGATTGACCGGCTCACTTCCTTCGGAAGGACTTCGACTTCCATCGTGCTTTCATCGCCGATGGCGCACCGTGCGCTCGCCGGGCCCGTCCCCGAGTAGCGGAAGCGGCGCGCCAGGTAGCGGTTGCCGCGGCCGGCGGCTCGGCCAGATCGGGCGGCACTTCCCGCCGGACGAGGCGGATCTTCAGCTCGCGTTCGATTCGCGTGACTTCCCCGCGCTCGCCTGGCGTGGCGAATGTGGAAGCCGTCCCGCGCGCGCCCGCGCGGCCGGTGCGGCCGACGCGATGGATGAAGTCCTCCGGAACCTGGGGAAGATCGTAGTTCACCACCTGGGCGATGTTATCGACGTGAATGCCTCGGGCGGCGACGTCGGTGGCCACCAGAACGCGGTATTCGCCGTCCTTGAATCCGTTCAACGCCTGGTTACGCTGGCCTTGCGTGCGGTCGCCGTGAATGCGGGCCGCTTTGAAGCCGAACCGTCCCAGATTCCTGGCGACGCGGTCGGCGCCGTGCCGGGTCCGTGTGAACACCAGGAACGAGCCCGCCTCGTCGCGCATCAGGCGGGCGAGCAGGCTGAGCTTACGGTTCTGCTCCACCTCATAGAGGTGCAGGTCCACCTGCTCGACGGGCTTGGTTATGGTTCCGATGGCTACACGCACGGGATTGTGCACATGGCCGGCAATGAGGTGAGCCACGGACTTTTCCATGGTGGCCGAGAACAGCAGCGTCTGCCGCGAAGAAGGCAATGCCATCAGAATGCGGTGGATCGACGGCAGGAAGCCCATGTCCAACATGCGGTCGGCTTCGTCGAGCACGACGGTTTGCGTGTCTCCGAGGTCGACCAGTTTGCGCTGCAAAAAGTCGCACAGCCGGCCGGGCGTGGCGATCATGACCTGCGCGCCGCGCCGGATACTCCGCAGTTGGCGTCCTTCGTCCATGCCTCCAACCACCACGGTGGAGCGGATTCCCGTGCCTTCGGCCAGTTTCGCGAAGGTTTCGTCGATCTGCATGGCCAACTCGCGGGTCGGACTCAGTACCATGACCTTGGCCGATGCGCCGGACTTGCCGGTGAGGGATTGCAGCAGCGGCAGGGCGAAGCCGAGCGTTTTGCCCGTCCCCGTCTGCGCCGTGGCGACGACGTCGTGACCGGCCAGCGCCGGCGGAATAGCCCGCGCTTGCACGGGCGTAGGTTTGACAAAGCCATTCTTTGCCAGGTTGCTCTGCAAGGCAGAGCACAGTTCTAATTCTGAGAAGCTATTCATTTAATGTGATTTGCCGGAAAGAACAGAGGAAGCCGGATGGGGGACTGACACAGGCCATGGCGGTCCGTGCGGCGCTCGAGCGCCGCACGATGTCATGCTGGTGTCGAATCAGAAGTCGAGTGTTTGCTGCTCCACTTCGGGCTGCACTTGCTCGACCGTTTCTTCTGAGGGCAGGTTTTCATGTTTGCGTTGCAGACGCTTCGCGCGCTTTTCTTCCTGCCGCTCCTTACGCTTTTGTTCCTTCTGGCGCTTTTTGTAAGATTGTGGTCCGCGTCCAGCCATACTTACTCCTCCCAGGCAGACGTATAGGAGCCATCCGGCGAGGTGGCCCCGTTCTGCGATGTCTTGATTTGACTTGTAAAGAACCGCGGTTATTTACCAGCGTGGTCCGCGTCCGCCTCCGGAACCGCCACGACCCCGGCCGCCGCCAAAGCCGCCACGCCCGCCGCCGGTTGGCTTGGGCCGCGCTTCATTGACGTTCAGGGCCCGGCCGTTCAGTTCGGTGCCGTTCAATTGGCTGATCGCCGTCTCGGCGTCGCGCCGCTCGGTCATTTCAACGAAAGCGAAGCCGCGGGGCTGGCCCGTGTCGCGATCTGTCACAATAGTTACGCGTTCGACCGCACCGTAGGCCGCGAATGCCGCCTGGAGGTCTTCCTGCGTTGTTTGGTAGCTGAGGTTTCCCACGAAAATGTTCGTCATGGTTAATTCCTTCTGTTTAGATTAGATTTGTCCTTGTCAGACCATACTGCAGGAATACAGGAATAGTGGCCGGAAGGCGCTCGTCGAAAATGATGAGGCGGGCAAAGACACCTTCATCATAGCACTTTCCCGGGAAGCGCCCCGTTTTCAGGTCCTCTTCGCGACGCGTCCACGCCAGCGTTTGGCCAAATAAACCATGCCGGGAAAGGAGAACAGTCCCAAACACAGCGTAGAGATCAGACCCCCGAAAATCACCGTAGCCAGCGGCCGCTGGACATCCGAGCCGATGCCGGTAGCGAAAGTCGCGGGCGTAATACCGAGCATGGCGATGATAATCAGCATCAGGCGCGGACGGAACTGTGTGCAGGCGCCGTGCAATACGGCCTCCTGTAGCGTGCATCCGCCCCGTTTCAGGGTGCGATTGATCTCGTTGAGATACAGCACACCGGTCATCACGGCCACGCCGAACAGGGAGATGAAACCTACTACCGCCGATACGCTGAAGTGGATGTTACGCAAGTACAGGGCGACAATGCCCCCAGCCACGCAGAATGGAACATTGGCCAACACGAGCGCCGCGTCCAGCAGCGAACCAAAGGCCCAATAGAGCAACGCGAAAATGATGGCAATGGTGATGGGAACAATCCAGCCCAAACGCACGCGGGCACGCGCCAGATTCTCGAACTGCCCTCCCCAGGAGATCTTGTAGCCGGGCGGCAAGCGCAGTTCCCGTCTCAACCGCCGCTGCGCGTCAGCGACATAGCCGCCCTGATCGCGGCCGCGGATATTGGTGCGCACGCTGATCTGACGCTGATTCTCACGGCGCGCGATGACGCTCGCGCCATCCTGAATCGTAATGGTAGCCAGCGATGACAGCGGAACACGTCCGCCGGCGGAGATGGGCACCAATATGTCGCCAATCTTGCCCAGGGTGCCGCGCGCCTCCGGAATGTAGCGTACGACGATATCGAAAACGCGGTCGCCTTCGTAGACCACACTCACCGGACGGCCGCCGATGGCTAATTCGATGACATCCTGCACGTCCTTCACATTGATGCCATGGCGGGCGAGTTCCTGGCGATCCACGACGATGCGAACTTGGGCCTGGTCGGCCTCCTGCTCGATGGCGGTGTCGGCCGCGCCGGGAATCTCCCTCATTACTTCGAGGACCTGGCGAGCCTTGGCGCGCAAGATGCCGAGGTCGGGCCCGCTCAGGATGACGGCCAGGTCGGCGGAGGAACCGGTGACGGCTTCGGTGACCATGTCGATGATGGGCTGCGTAAAATTGAATGCGATACCGGGATATTCCGCACGCAAACGGTCGGCGATCGACTGCGTGAGTTCAGCCTTGGTCTCCTTGTGCGTCCAGGTCGAATAGGGTCGCAGCGCCACCAGGAACTCGTTGCGGTTGGGCCCGAACGGTTCGGTGTTGGATTCCTGCCGGCCGCTTTGCGAGGTCACGTGTTCCACCTCGGGGAACTGGGCGATGGTGGAGCGGATGCGACTGGCCTCGCGCGCCGATTCGTCCAGCGAAACGCCGGGCGATAGAATCGCGCGAATCCAGACAACACCTTCGTCAAGCTGCGGAAGGAACTCGGAGCCCAGGAGACCGAACATCGCGAAGCTGCCGGCGATCAGCAATAGTGTGATAACCAGGCTACGTATGGGACGTACCAGTAGAGGCCGCACAGCCAACCCATAGCGTTCCGCCAACCATCCGACGAAAGGATTTCGCCAGCCATGGGCGCCACCACGGAAGAACCACGAGGCCAACACCGGAACAATCAGGAGCGCGAAGAACATCGACCCGACCAGAGCGGCGCTCACCGTGTATGCCATGGGCGTAAACAGCCGGCGTTCGACACGCTCCAGCGTGAACAGTGGTATGTAGGCAGCCACCAGAATGAGCAGTGAGAAGAAAACCGGGCGCTGCATCGCGAGTGCGGAATCCAGCACCACGGTGAAAGGGGAACCCGATTCCTCCTCCCGCAAACGCCGCACGATGAACTCGACCATGACCAGCGTGCCGTCCACGATGATGCCGAAGTCGATAGCCCCCAGGCTCAGCAGGCTGGCCGGGATGCCCGCGAAATGCATCACCGAAAACGCGAACAGAAGCGAGAGGGGAATTGTGAGCGCCGTCATCACGGCGGCCTCGAGACTGCCAAGGAAGAACAGCAGAACCAGGAAGACCAGCGCCAGGCCCTCGGTTAGCGTGCGCGACACCGTGCGAACGGTGCTTTGCACCAGTTCGGTGCGGTCATAAATGGGGACGATTCGGACGCCGGCGGGCAGCCCTCCGGAGTTCAGTTCTTCGACAGCATCGCGTATTCCGGCCAGTACCTCGCTGGCGTTCTCACCACGCTGCATCACCACGATGCCTTCTACACAATCGTCGCGGCGATCGATGCCGAAGATGCCGTTGCGCGGGGCTGGTCCGATGCGGACCTTCCCGATGTCCCGCACGAACACCGGCACCCCCTTGTTCGAAACGACGACGATGTTCTCGATATCGAAGGTGGAGCGCACCGCGCCTACACCGCGTACCACCAGGGTTTGTTGCCCATGGTGGAGCAAGGATCCGCCGGCGTTCTCGTTGTTGGCGCTGACCGCATCGGCGACGCGCGTAATCGGCAGGCCATACTTGGCCAGCGCCTGGGGGTCGACCTCGATTTGATATTGCTTGACCAGACCACCGAAGGCAAATGCGTCTCCCACGCCGGGAACCTGCAGGAAGCGCGGCGAGATCACCCAGTCCTGAAGCTCCCGCAGTTTCATCAGGTCGTTGGTCTCGCCTTCCACCGTATAGCGATAGAGTTCTCCGGCCGGCGTGGTCGGCGGCGCGAGCGAGGGGCCGGCTTCGGGCGGAAGGTGTGCCTCGTGGAGCTTTTCGAGCACCGCCTGCCGGGCGAAGTGGTCCTCGACGTTGTACTCGAAAGTGAGATCCACGACGGATAGCCCGAAAATCGTACGGGAGCGTCGCGCGATCACCCTGGGCACCGCTTGCAGAACCCGCTCAATGGGAATGGTCACCTGCTTTTCCACTTCCTCGGCGCCATGGCCCGGATAGAGCGTAATGACGGTCACCTGGGTTTCCGACAGATCCGGATAGGCCTCCAATTTCAGGTGCAGCATGGCCCACACGCCCACTCCGGCGACGAGCAATAAAGCGAGCACGGCGACGGCCCGGCGGCGTAAAAGGAACGGCACCAAGTCGGCGATCACTGCCCACCCCCGAGCTGGCCCTGTAACAGGAAGGCGCCGTCCACGACCACGCGGTCGCCGCTTTGCACCCCGGAGAGCAACGGGACTTTGCCCCCGGCGTCGTCTCCAACGGAGACCTGGACCTTTTCGAATTCGTGGTCTGAACGCGCGACGTAAACCCAGGCACTGCCGCCGGACTGCACCACGGCGGCGCTCGGCACGACGGGCAACGTGCGGGAACCGTGCGAGTGGCGGATGCGAGCGAACATCTCCGGACGGAGCCGGCCGTCGCGGTTCGCGAGTTCGGTCTGCACCTCGACGGTGCGCGATTGGGGATCCACCGTATCCGCCACGCGCATGACGCGGCCCGTGAACACTTCACCCGGGTAGGCTTCCAGCTCGATCTTTACTCGTTCGCCCCGCTGGATCCAACGGATGGAGTTCTCCGGGATGGCGGAAGTGACCCACACCGTCGACAGATCCGCCACCGTGATCATCGGCGCGTTAATATCGTTCCGGAACTCGCCGGGGACGACCTGCACATCGAGAACTTTGCCTGAGATGGGTGACCGCACGACCACCTGCTGGCCGAAACCGGCTCCGTTCAGGCCGAGAATGTGCAGCCGCCGCCGCGCCTGCTCCAAACCCGCGGCGGTGTCTTTCACCGCGGCTTGCGCGCGGACCAGTTCGGCCTCCGCGTTCAATACCTCCTTTTTCGGCGTCGCGCCGTGCGTATAGAGATCGCGCAGCCGGTCCAGGTCCGCTTGAGCCTTATTGAGCGCGGCGCGAGCCTGGCTCTGCGCCGCTTCCGCTTGATAGGTGCGGGAGACTGCCTCTTCAGCTTCCGGACTTTCCACGCGCAGCAGCGGCTGGCCCTGCTTGACGGCGTCGCCAAGATGCACTTCGACGGCCGTGACGCGCCCCGGCAAGGGCAATCCCACTCGCGAAATGCGGTTCGGGTTGATGACCACCTTGCCGGGCGCTACGACTTCATCGACGGCGACGTCCGACAACGCAACCTGTGCGACACGAATGCGATCGAGCTGCGGTGAACCGGCGTTGAAGCGCACCCAGCCCGGTCTTGCGGGAGCCGAGGCCGCCGGACGGCGCCCCGCCGGGGCATCGGCTTGTTCCGGAGGGCGCGAGCATCCGGCCAGGATGAAGATAGCAACTATAAAGACGAAGGGTTTCACGGCTTTACCACCTTTCCGGTGACGGAATCGAGCAGGTACAGGGCCCGCGCATACTCGGCGCGCGCCTGGTGATAGCTCTGCATGGTTTCATTGAACGCGCGCCGCGCGTCCAGCAGTTCGAGCAAGGTCGCTTCCCCTCGCTTGTAAGTGTATTCGGTGGTGTCGCGCACCTCGCGCGCCTGCCCAACCATAGTCCCCTCGATCTCCCCGAGGAGTTCGCGGGCCGTGCGGCATTGTTGATAGGCGTCATCCACTTCGCCGGTCAGGGCCCGTTCCCGCGCCCGCAAGCGCAACTCCGCTTGGCGCCTTTCCTCGACGGCGCGTGCTATCTCGCCCTGGTTGCGGTTGAACACGGGCAGTGGAACCTGGAAAAAAAGCCGAGCGAGTTGCTGGTGCCGTTGACGCCCTGCTGCCGGCGATACTCGGTGCCCACGGTCACGTCCTGCCTGGCGATGGCTTGCTGGAGGTTGACTTCGGCCACCGCGCGGGCCAGATCGGCGCGCAATGACTGCAGATCGGCGCGCTGCTCGCGGGCCTGTCCGAGAATGGCTTCGAACGCGGGGACATCCGGGTCGCGCCGCGGATCGCCTTCGATATCGCGCAAGCTGTTCGGATCCGCGCGGCCCACCAACGTCGCCAGGCGGGTCAGCGACTTGCGCCAGCGGAGTTCGCCCGTGCGCACGGCGTTGCGGGCCTCCAGGGCGGCGAGCCTCACGCGCGTCAATTCCACCCTGGAGAGGTCGCCGGCCTTCTCGCGCGCGGTGTTGATCTCGACGATGCGCTGGAAAGTCTCGTAATCCTGCCGTGCGAGCCGCAACGCGTCCCGGGCCACGACCGCATCCAGAAAGGCGTTCTGAGTGTCGAGAATCAGCGCGCGGGCCGATGCCAGGAAGTTCAGCTCGGCTACCGAGCGCGCCTGGCGCGCCGTGTCCACCCGCAGTTTCCGCTTGCCGCCGCGTTCGATGGTGAAATCGGTGCGGAGATTGACCTCCGTCGGCCCGCCCGCGTTTATTTCGTCGAACTGCGTGCCCAACACGTCCAGGTGGTCCGCGCCGGAGCTCACGACTGGATTCGGCCGCAAGCCGGCGGTAACCATCCTCGCCGCGGCGATGGCGATGTTGGCGCGGTCGGCCAGCAGGCCGAGATTATTGGCAAGCATCTCCGCCACGGCGTCGTCCACCGTCAGCGAAGCCCGCGGCTGGCTGGCCCCGAATGCCGCGGCGTTTAAGAGCATGAACGCCGCGGTAGGGAATCCCAATACCCGCATATAAATATCCTTTCTTCAGTCAAAAAAATGGAGACTAGGCGAGAGGGAGGGTGCAGGGTGGGGCGCGGACAGGCGCGGGAAGAATGAACGTCGGCTCAACGGGCCGCGGGCTCCACCCGATCCAGATCGCTACCTCATCCAGCAGCGGCGCAATTGGTGGCAGCAGGACCGACTCACCGGTGGAAGAGGCATGCTCAAAAGATGTCAGTGCGCATGGCTGCGCCGATAGCCGGTTGTGGATGTGCCACGGACTGGTGATGAAGAGCGCCAGTCCGAAGACCGCAACCAGCAGAAGTGCGCTTATAAACGTTGCGCGGGCGCGACTGGACGTCCAGATCATCGGAGGTGCTGAGAAAGGACCAGCGTAGCACAGGCGCCTGGGCGCCGGCGCTACTAAGCTACTCCAGCCGGTAGTTGGGCGCTTCCTTGGTGATGATCACGTCGTGCACGTGGCTTTCCCGCAGACCCGCCACGGTGACACGGAGGAACCGGGCACGCTGCTGCAGTTCCTTGATGGTGGCGCAGCCGCAGTAACCCATGCCGGCTTTCAAGCCGCCCACAAGCTGGTAGATCAAGTCCGCCAGCATTCCCTTGTACGGGACGCGGCCTTCGATGCCTTCGGGCACCAGTTTGGCGTTGACGTCCTGCGCGTAACGGTCGGCCGAGCCTTGCACCATGGCGCCGGTCGAGCCCATGCCCCGGTAACTCTTGAAGGTGCGGCCTTGATAAAGGATGGTCTCGCCGGGGCTTTCCTCGACGCCAGCGAGCAGGCTGCCGATCATGACCGAATCGGCGCCGGCGGCGATCGCCTTGGTGATGTCGCCCGAAAACTTGATGCCGCCGTCGGCGATGAGAGGCACACCCGACTCGCGGGCCGCGCGCGCGCATTCGGTGATGGCCGTAATCTGCGGGACACCGGCGCCGCTCACCACGCGCGTCGTGCAGATCGATCCCGGTCCCATGCCGACCTTGACGCCATCCACCCCGAGCGCGATCAGGTCCCTTGCCCCTTCGTAAGTGGCTACATTGCCGGCCAGCAGTTCCACGTCGGGGAACGCACGTTTGACTGCTTTCACCGCCTGAAGGACGCGCTCGCTGTGGCCATGCGCCGTATCAATGGCAAGCACGTCCACTTTGCGGGCTACCAGTTCCTGGGCGCGTTCCAGGAACTCCCCGGTCACGCCGATGGCCGCTCCCACGCGAAGCCGGCCCTGTCCGTCCTTGGCCGCGTTCGGGTATTTCAGTTTCTTCTGGATGTCCTTGACGGTGATGAGCCCCTTGAGATTGTAATTCTCGTCCACCACCAGGAGCTTCTCGATCCGGTGCAGGTGCAAAATCTCCTGCGCCTGTTCGAGCGTGGTGCCGACCGGAACCGTAACCAGGTTCTCCTTGGTCATCACGGAGCGGATAGGCAGGTCGTAGCGGGTTTCGAACCGCAGGTCGCGGTTGGTGAGGATGCCGACCAGTTTCCGCCCTTCGGTGACGGGCACGCCCGAGATGCGGAAGCGCTTCATTACTTCGAGCGCATCGGAGATCTTCTCATCCGGGCCGATGGTCACCGGGTCGACGATCATGCCGCTTTCACTGCGTTTTACGCGGTCCACTTCCTCGGCCTGCTTCTCGACCGTCATGTTTTTGTGGATGATCCCGATGCCGCCCTGCTGCGCGAGCGCAATAGCCAGGTGCGATTCGGTGACCGTGTCCATAGCCGCGCTGACTATGGGGACGTTCAGATCGATGCGCCGGGTCAATTGTGTCCTGGTATCGGCTTCGGCGGGGACGATCGAGGTCCTTGCCGGTACCAGCAACACATCGTCAAAAGTGAGACCTTCAGCCACGTGTTCCGGAACCATAGGGGTGAATACATTTACTATAGCGTAGGCAAGGGCCCTTGGCCTGGTGCTAAAATTGATAGTAGCCCTCGAGTATAATCCCCGAAAGGCAAGGGAGTTTCCGATTCATGATTCAGGCAACCCAAATGCGCCCCGGGATGGTGATTAAGTTCGAAAACGAGCTTTACTCCGTCTTCAGCGTTTTCCACCGCACACCTGGCAACCTCCGCGGCTTCGTGCAAGCCAGGATGCGCAGCCTGCGCTCCGGCAACATGACCGAGCACCGCTTCTCCTCCGAAGACCGTGTCGAGCGGGCCGCCCTGGACGAGCACGAGATGGAATATCTGTACGACGACGGCGAGTTCTACTACTTCATGAACACCGAAACGTTCGAGCAGATGCACTTGACCAAGGACCTGCTCGGCGACGCCGTGCAGTACCTGACCCCTCAACTGAACGTCAAAGTGGAATTCTATGAGGGGAAGCCCATCAGTGTGGAACTGCCCGCCGCCGTCGAATTGACCGTAGTGGAAACCGAGCCCGGTCTGAAGGGCGCCAGCGTATCCAACGTCACCAAGCCCGCCAAGCTGGAAACCGGCCTGGTGGTGCAGGTTCCCCCGTTCATCAGCGAAGGCGAGAAGATCCGCGTGAACACTGCCGAGGGAACCTACCTCGAACGCGCCTGAGCGCGGATGGCCCGCTGCGGCCTAAACGCCGATGTCGCCCTTCCAGGTGGCTTCCCGCTGGGTATAAAGCGCCGTCCTGCCCAGGATGGCCGTTAGTGTGCTTATCGCCGAACGCTCGGCCACATTCTCTACTTCCCCGTTGATCACGCGGCTGATAAAGAGTTCGAACGCGTCGATGGTGATGTCGCGCTTGGCCGGAATCACTTCCTGCTTCCCCGGTCCCCTCATGTGAGTCATCTTGCTGCGGGAGGTCAGGATAACGCCCTTGGTGCCGGTGAATTCCTCGCCGACGCGGCCGCAACCGGGAGGCGTCAATTGATTGGCCTCAAAGTTCACGTGCAGGCCGCCGGGGAACTCGAAGCACAGGCTCAGGTGGTCCATCAGGTCCATGGTCGTGCGCACCTTGCGGCCGCCGTAGCCGACCGCCCGGTTGGGACGGTGGCCCAGGAACCAGTGGAGCACGTCGATATTGTGGCAATCCTGCTCGACGATGAAGTCGCCGGAGAGTTCGCGATAGCAGAACCAGTTGCGTATCTTCTCGATCTTGGGATCGTCGTAGGGCACGCGCTTGAACGGGTCGTTGCTGATCCAGTATCCGCGCGCGTTCACCAGTTCTCCGATCTGCCCTTCCTGGATGCGCTTGTATGCTTCGAGATACACTGGGCCGTAGCGCTGCTGGTATCCCGTAGTGAGGCACTTCTTGGGGTCCGCCTTGCGCCCGGCGGCGATTACCTTCTTGCAGCCCGCCACATCCACGCCCATGGGCTTCTCGCAGTAGATGTGCTTGCGCGCCTGGACGGCTGCTTCCAGCATGCGGGGATGCTCGAACGGAGGGGTTGCGATGATGACGGCATCCACGTCGCTTGCGAGCAGCTTCTCGTAGTCCTTGTAAACCTTCGGGTTCACCGCCTTGATCTTCTGTGTGGCGGTTTCGATGCGGTCGTCGAACAGGTCGCACAGCGCCGTGACTTGCGCGCGCGGATCGGCGTTGGCGATGGAAGCGTCGTAGGAACCGCGGTTGCCCGTGCCGATGAGCCCGAACGTCACTTTCGAGTTGGCCTGGGTGCCGCGCACCGCCTGCGCGCCCACGATGGTGAAAGCGCCCGCCGCGGTAGTGCGTTGAAAGAACCCTCTTCTGGATACGGCTTCAGGATCGCGTGTCACGAATGAACCTCCAGCCGGAATTATAGCGCGCGAAGCCGGTGGAACTGTTCACACACTCGCGGCCGGCGCGCTCGTCTGGCGGTGTGTTTCGGCGGCGCGGCGGCGTATGTCGCCGAAACCGATGCCGCTGGCCATCGTCGCGATGAAACCCACGACCCACAAGGGCACCGTGACCACAAAGAACAGCAGCGTGGCGAAGCCGATCGCCTCGGGTTTGTCCACCCCGAACAGCCGCAGCGCAACCACGGCGAAGAATTGGAAGGATCCGACATTTCCGGGGGCCTGCGGCAGCAATGTGCCCAGGCGCAGAACCACCAGCGTCACCAGCGTCGCTCTCCAGGACAGGTCAAGGCCATAGGCCAACATGAGCGCATGAATGGGCACCAACTGGAGGCCCAGGTAGACGAAGCTGGCCAGGAACGCCAGGTAGAAACTGGGCGAGCGCCCCATGTCGTGCAGCGCATTCACGACGTGCCAGAGCTTGTCAGCCCACCGGCTGTTTGCCACAGCAGCGTGCGCGTGGTGCTTCTGAAATACGGCGATGGCCAGCAGGAACAGCAGGCCAGCCACAACACCCGTCAGCACTCGAGTCCCATCCACAAGGTAGGCCGGCAACTGGACAATCGAGGTGGACACGATGGTGAACAGCACCAGCCATATGCCGTCTAACAGGCGTTCCACGACTGCCGAGGAAAAGACGACGCTAAACGGGATGCCGCTCCAGTGCGCTTGCAGATAGCTCCGCACCAGCTCCCCTCCGCGCAGGGGCAGCACTTCGTTGGTGAACAGGCCCACGTAAATCGCCTGGACCGAGCGGACCAGGGAGACTTCGCCTACCGGTTTGAGGAGCAAGCGCCAGCGCCAGCCTTGACTGACGTAAACGAACACGTCCGCAACGACCGCCACAGCCAGCCAGCGCCAGTCGAGCGAACTGAGGCGGGTGAATTCCTGATGCCAATCGAAGCCTCGGTACACCCAAACCAGGCAAACCAGGGAAACCAGATATCCCAGGGCAGGGGCGATCCACTTGCGTAGTCCGCGCCGCTGGCTGGTTTCCGTGGGGAGGTTCATGCAATGACCAACTACTATGATATCGGAGTGGAGCCGGAAGGCTTGCGCCATAAACGCAGGGCAAGCAGCCACAGGATGGCGGGCAGGAAGGCGCCCGCGCCTACGGCGACCGAAAGCATGCGAACGGAAAGCCCCGCATCGATGGCGATGCCCGCCACGTAGGTCACCAGAGACATGGTGATCACAAGGAACCCGAAATCAGCCGAGAAGACGCGCCCGCGCAACCGGTCCTCCGTCTGCAGTTGCAGCATGGTGGTGGAGAAAACCCAGATCAGGGAACCGCCTGCGTGGGCGAGCACCACGGTTGCCACGGCCCAGCCCAGCGTGGGCGCGACGCCCAGGGCGATGTAGCCAGCCGCCACCGAGAGGAAGCCCCAGAAGATCCCCGAACGCATGCGCTCCTGGCGCGACCCGGCCCAGTAACCGCCGACCAGCGGACCGATCAGCGCGCCGACGCCGCGCGATCCCATCAGCAGGCTCATGCCGAGCATGCCGGCGCGGCGCGGCCCTAAGCCCTCCATCGACACGGGAAACACACGCTCGCCGAACACCGGCAAAATCACCCAGTGCGCTCCCAGCAACCCCAGCCCCGCTTTCACCAACAGCGTGGCAAGCAGGCGCGAATCGCGTTTCACGTATCGTACCCCCTCCAGGATGGGCGAGAAATCCGCCAAATCGCGCGCACGGAAGGGGGCGGCGTTTCGCGTGTGATGCTCATCGATGCGCATGCGGCGCAGGAGCACGGCCGAAAGCAGGAACGAAACCGCGTTGAGTACAAATACGGTGTTGCGGCCAAACCATACCGCCACGAATCCGCCCACCGTCGCCCCAAAAGCGAGATTGAACGACCAGGTGATGGAGCTGAGCGAGTTCGCCGTCAAGGTTTCCTGTTCGCCGGATGTGATGTTCGGGATGATGGCGCTGCGCCCCGGCTCGAAGAACGCCCACATCGTCGTTTCGACGAACAGCAGCAGGTAGAGCAGCCAGATGAGATCGCGCGACTGCACCAGGATCATGCCCAGGACGACGACGGAACGCCCGAGGTCGGCCAGGATCATGACGCGCTTGCGGCTCATGCGGTCGTTGACGACGCCGGCCGTGGGTCCGATGAAAAACTGAGGCAGTACCTGCAGTACCAATGCCGTTGCCACCGAGCGGGCGCTGCCGGTCAACTCGAACAGCAGGCTGTAGATGGCAATCGAATAGAGCCAGTCTCCGATCTCGCTGACAATCTGCGCGGTCCACAAGAGCCGGAAATTGCGGTTCGTGCGGACAAGCCTAAGATATGCGGAGAGGGAGCCCGGCCGGTGGTCCATCAGGATTGTGTGTACAAACCCATGCGCTGCTTGACCAGGTTCACGGTGGAGCGGGCGATAGGCTCGACGCGCGCGGCGCCTTCAGCGAGCACGCGGTCGATGTAGCCCTCGTCTTCCGTGATTTCGCGGTAACGTTGCTGCAGGGGAGCCAGCTTCTCCACTACCATCTGGGCCACCTGCTTCTTCAGATCGCCATAGCGCATGCCGTCGAAGTGGCGCTGTACCTGGTCGTCGGACCACTCGCCGAACGCCTGGAAAATACCCAGCAGGTTCTGGACGCCCGCGCCCAGCGCGCCGAATTCGACGGCCGGCTTCGAGTCCGTGGTGGCTCGCATGATCTTCTTGCGGATGACGTCGGGCGGGTCGAGAAGCGCGATGGCGTGTCCGGAGCCCGGGGCCGACTTGCTCATCTTGGTTTCCGGATCGTCCAGGCCCATGATGCGCGCGCCCACCGTGGGCAGATGCGTCTCGGGCACAACAAAGGTTTCGCCGTACAGCGAGTTGAAGCGCTGAGCCACGTCGCGCGTCAGTTCGAGGTGCTGCGACTGGTCGTCGCCCACGGGCACGATGGCGGCCTGGTAAAGCAGAATGTCGGCGGCCATCAGGACGGGGTATTGCAGCAAGCCGTCGCCCACCGTCTCCTGCGCTTCGCTCTTGGCCTTGAACTGGGTCATGCGCTGCAGCCAGCCCACCGGCGTGACACATGTGAGCATCCAGGAAAGTTCGGCATGCTCGGGAACCGAGGACTGCACCATGACGATCGATTGCTTGGGGTCGATGCCCGACGCCAAAAACAGCGCCGCCGTCTCCCGGATCTTCTTTCGCAGCTCAGCCGGCTCCTGATGGACCGTGATCGCGTGAAGATCCACGATGCAATAGATGCATTCGTAGTCGTATTGAATTTTGACCCAACTCTTTAACGCACCTAGGTAATTGCCGATGTGAAGGTTGCCCGAAGGTTGGACGCCGGAGAAGACTCGTGCTTTCATGCTAATAAGGGGTGAAATTTCATCGTACGTGATGGCGGCTCAGGATACAAACAAGACGGGCGCCGGCGACATCGAACTGGCGGTTGAAAAATGGATTTACGGCGGCGACGGACTGGCCCGGTTGGACGGCCAGATCGTCCTGATTCCCTTCGTTTTGCCTGGCGAGACCGTACGCGCCCGGGTAGTGAGCCGCCAGCGGAGCATGCTGCGCGCGGTGCCGGTCGAGATTCTCGCGCCGGTGCCGGAACGCGTGACGCCGGCATGCCCGTATTTCGGCCGCTGCGGCGGATGCCACTATCAACACGCCGGTTACGAGACGCAGTTGAACCTCAAGAGCGAGATCCTGCGCGAGACGCTGCGCCGAGTCGGAAAGATCGAGGCACCCGACGACATCGAGATCATCGCCGGCGAGCCCTACGGCTATCGCAATCGAATTCAACTGCACGTCGATGGCGCCCGAACCGGATACCGCGAAGCAGGCTCGCACCGCTTGTGCGCTGTCGACCAGTGCCCCATCGCCTCGCCGCGCATCAACCAGGCGCTGCGCGAGAACGTCGCCGGCCGCCGTTTTCCCCGCCACGTCGAATCCATTGAGCTGTTCACCGACGAAACACGTGTGCAGGCGCCGGTGGCGGAAGACCGCGCCATCGAATACCGCGTGGGCGAAGAGGTGTACCGCGTGGGGCGGCGTTCGTTTTTCCAGGTGAACCGGTTCCTGGTCGGTCGCCTGGTGGAACGCGTCACGGCTTCAGCGGCCGGAGAGCACGCCCTGGACCTCTATGCGGGAGTAGGCTTGTTCAGCCTGCCGCTGGCACGACGCTTTTCTGAAGTAGTCGCGG